>JAEEGL016811661.1_pt1 | contig 11192 bp, 9 predicted proteins | sample 9134231 | NCBI WGS metagenome assembly JAEEGL01 (sample SAMN16246548, study PRJNA631951) | gut metagenome | biome: gut microbiome; feature: rumen; material: fiber-attached | host: Bos | place: Iran: Karaj | collected 2018-10
GACCCATTTCGGAATGAGCCGCCTCTATGAAGTCAGCTGCGAAGAACTCGACTTCCTCAACAAGATGGCCCGCAAGTGCGACGTCACCGGCTCCCGCGTTATGGGCGGAGGCTTCGGAGGCTGCACCATCAACCTCGTCAGGGACGAACTCTACGCACCCTTCATCAAGGCCGCCGTTGAAGGGTTCACGACAAAGTTCGGCCACGCTCCCAAGATCTACGATGTCGTGATCTGCGACGGGGCCCGAAAAGTGGAATAATTTGACAATCATATAATTATGGAAGAAATAAAGAAAAAAGGGAATCTTTCCGACCTTTGGAAGAAAGAGGACTGGCTTTCCGTATGGATCGGATTCATAATCATCGCCGTCGGAGCCGTCGCCGTCCTTACCAAAGCCTTTGACTTCAGCGCCCTCAAGTTCTCGACCTGGGGATTCGGCGAGACAGCCAAAGCGACGCTTTCGGCCCTCGGAGCCCAGTTCACTACCTGGGAGTTCTGGCGCAAGACCATCATCACCGTCCTTACCCTGGGAATCCTCTTCTCCATAGGAGTAAAACTTCAGGGAGAGAGTCTCAAGAAGTTCATCCCGGCGTTCATCGTGATATTCCTCATCGCCGTGGTCGTCCGTCTCGTCAGCGCCGAGTTCACACTCAACCGCTACCTTGAGTGGGCCTTCTGGGCCTTGCTCATCGGCCTCCTGATATCCAACACCGTCGGTGTTCCCGAGTGGCTGAAACCAGCCATCAGGACCGAGTTCTACATCAAGACCGGTCTGGTTATAATGGGATTCAGTGTCCTTTTCGCCAACATCGCCAAGTTCGGCCTCTACGGTCTCGGAATCGCCTGGGTGGTCACCCCTATCGTGATCCTCTTCATGTGGTGGTTCGGAACAAAGGTGCTCAAGATCGGCAACAAACCTCTCGTGATCACAATGGGAGCAGCCACATCCGTCTGCGGTACCTCGGCGGCCATAGCCACCGGCGCGGCCTCCGAGTGCAAGAAGGAGGATCTTTCCCTGACAATCACCATCTCCATCATTTTCACGATCATAATGATGGTCCTGGAGCCCCTCATCCTCAAGGCCTGCGGCACTCCCGAGATAATGGCCGGTTCCCTCATCGGAGGAACCATTGACTCCACCGGAGCCGTCGCTGCGGCCGGAAGCGCCTTCGGAAGCGGTTCCGTCGCCGAGCAGAGCGCCGTCCTCGTGAAGATGATCCAGAACATCCTCATAGGATTCATCGCCTTCTTCGTGGCCCTTTACTTCGCCACCCGCGTCAACAAGACCCCCGGAACGAAGGTGGGCGCCGGAGAGATCTGGAGAAGGTTCCCGAAGTTCATCATCGGCTTCTTCGTGGCTTCCCTCGTGGCCTCCTTCATCTTCCTTCCCCTCGTGGGCGGTGGAGACGTTTCGGCCATCAACAAGGTGCTCGACCAATACAAGAACTGGTGCTTCGTGCTCGCTTTCACCAGCATCGGCCTTGATTCCAACTTCCGCGACCTCGCCAAGCACATGCAGGGCGGCAAGGTCCTCTGGCTCTACATCGCCGGACAGACCTTCAACATTGTCCTCACCCTTGCGGTCGTGTGGCTGCTGCTCAGCGGCACCCTGTTCCCCGTTCCCGACATCGCCACCTTCAAGTAATGGCGCCGGGAATCTGGAAGAAAATATACAAAGTGGCTACAATCCTCGTGGTTGCGGCCACTTTGGTTCTTTCAATATATATAATGGCACACAAGCTGGGTCTCTCGGATTCCCTTGATTTCGGAGCCGGGGCCTACTACTATGCCGACATCCCCAATTTTGAAGAGATAATACCGGACACTCCCGTCAGGACCGGACCTCCCCTATGGGTTTATATAGTGCTGTTCCTCGGTTGGGGTTACCTGATGTACCGGCTTTGGGTTTGGATAGACAAGAAATGAAACTTCATTGCATAGACTGCGGTCTTCCCTTCGAAGCGGAAGTTTCCGGTTCGGTGAATGTCCGGGAGCATCCGGAGTTGAAGGAGAAGGTGATGGACGGCTCCCTTTTCATGGAGACCTGTCCCCATTGCGGCAGGGTGAACCTCCTCGGCCAGGCGTTGCTCTATAATGATCCGGACCAGAAGATACTGATGTGGCTGCTGCCGGAAGAGAACGGGACCCGCAACGTCGAGGCGTCAATAAAGGCGGCGATCGCCGGAAGCGACCCAGCACTTCTGGAAGGATATACCACCAGGATAGTCCGTTCGGCAGGGGACCTGATGGAGAAGGTGAAGATATTCGATTCCGGCCTGGACGACCTTGTGATGGAACTGTGCAAGCACGTCACGAGACTGGAACTGGCCGGGGATGAAAAAGACAAAGCCAGGCTTCAGGCCATAAGCAAAGCCCCGTTCAAGTTCTTCCGTCTCGACGGGCCGGACAACGACATCGAATTCACCTACCCGCTCGACGGCAGGATGGTAGGCGCCCGGGTAGGATTCAACGTCTATGAGGACTGTGCCGGCATCGTCTCCCGCAATCCTTCGATGCGCCCTTCCGATCCCTTTCAGGTAATCGACTCCGCCTGGGTCGAGAGGTTCATAGGGTAGATACACTATTATTCCCGGAGGAGACCTCCCCATAAGCGAGCATTGCGGCGTCGGCCGTGTATCTGGGAGCGTTGGGGAGGTCTCCTTCGGAAAGGATCAGAAATCCAACTAAATATCAACTGAGAACAGGAAGCCGAAGTACCAGTTTTCGGCGTCGGAGCCGAGGTTTTCCATAAGGGTTGCGGCGGAGCCGCCGTTGCGGGCGACACGCACGCCGAGACGGGAATCGTAGGGGACCCAGAGAAGGTTGGAGAGGTGGACAGCCAGGTCAGCGCCGACGCTCCAGAGGTTGTGTCCCGCATCCTTCATTACGAGGTATGATGGATATTTCAGCAGGGTGAAGTCGGCGAAGGGGGTAAATTCGAAGTTCCTTATATAAGCCACCGGGCCGAGGAAACTCCAGTCGACGGGAGCGAAGGGGAGGGCATAGTCGAAGGTAAATTTCGCCTGTGTGGGGCAATAACGGCTCATTATGGAGCCGACGTTCGACCCTTCGAAGCCCCTCGGCCGTACGGACACCGTGTTTTCGTAATAAGGGGCGTATTCCTTTGTCTTGAACTGGGCCAGGGCGGTGAGTTTGATGCCGTGGGTGTCCATCAGGCCGGGAAGGTATCCGTAAGAATACCCATAGAAGGTCGGGGCGAAGCTTCCCATCATGAAGACGTGGGAGCGGAAGCCGGCTTCCAGGCCAAGTCCGAGCCTCGGGTATATCCGCGAAGAAGGAACCGGGAGTACCGAATACCATCTCACTGAAGCCGAAAGGCAGGAGAAGGTCTTGTTCAGGCAGCCCACGGTACGATAGCTGGGCTTTTCTATGGCATATTCTTCTTCTCCGGAGGGAATGACATACACCGCGTAACGGTTGTCATACCAGTCGTTGCTCATCGTCAGTTCCGCTGAGGGGATAAGACCACGCCGCCATCCTCCTGATGAGAAATTGAGCGGGATATAGGCCTGCAGGGACCCTAAAAGAAGGGGCTTGTCCAGTTGTTCCACGTGGTATCTTACGATTTCAGCCCCTTCCTGCAACTTGAACAACTGTCTTTCGACGGAAAATGCGTCCCTGTCGTTGATGTCGAAAGAGAGCTTGAAAGCGACCGGCAGTCCGGTGTAAGTGTATCTAAGATGACCGGAATGATGGGAATCGTGCCAGGAATACCCGACCTGACCGCAGGAAGTCCCGAGGTCGCTCTGGAAGAAGGCCGAGGCGCCAAGGGAGGCCACCTCGTAGAATTCGTCTCCGGCAAGGGAGGAGACATTGTCGAAATCGGCGTAGAACGGGGTCCAGGAATGGACGTGGAATAGCCTCGTGGCCCTTGAATAACGCTTGGGTGCGGAAATCTCCGCAGGGGCGGAATCTTTCACGGCGAGGGTCCTTTCCTGTGCGGAAAGGGTTTCGGCGACTGGATATGTATGATGACCGGAGGGATCTGCGGCCTTGACCGGGAGGTCCCCAAGGGAGGCTTTCCTTAAGGTCTGACCCTTCGGGGTAAGGGCGGAGTAATAAAGGGTGTCGGCTTGGGAAAGCCAGGGGTCGGTCGCCCCATATTTTTCATTGGTCAATTGATTCAAAGAGAGACCGTCGAGGGAGAGGAAATACACCTGGTCGGTGCCGTCCCTGTCGGAGGTGAAGAGGAATCCGTCTCCATCGGGCAAGCTTGCGCCACGGATCTGGTGGATCTTGTACGGCCGGGAATCGACAACAGGAACGAAGTTCCCGTTTTCAACGGCATATATACCCATCCCTTCATCGGTAAGGCCCGTTGCAAACAGCCTCTCTCCGGAAACGACAGGTTCCACCAGCTGGATTTCACCGGGAGCCTTCACCCTGCCGGTCCGTTCCCCGTCCCGGGAGAACCGCACCAACGCCGAGCCTCCTTCCGTGGGATATTCCACCGCATAGACACATCCGTCAGGAGCGGCGGCTGGATTGTAGAACCTTCCCTTTTTCGTGAGGTTGAAAACCTTCCTTCCCTTGCCGTCAGGCTCCATATATCTTATCCTCGAGTCCGCGGCGAGGTCCCACCTGGGGTTGGGTATGCTCTCGCTCCAATACAGCCTTTTACCGTTAGAGGAAAGTTTCGAAGCGGAAGCGGAAAACGGCCGGACCTTGCCGGCACTTCCGTCGGGACAGACCTTCACCAAGGTGGGGTTTTGGGCGAGACCGGAAAGGATTGACCATTGTCCTGAAGTGCCTGAGTATGTGTAGAAAAGCCGTTCTCCCCTTACAGCCTCATCCCCTTCGGAGAAGGGCCTTCTGAGGGCGTCTTCTGCAGCCCACATTCCCTGATAGGAGTCCATAAGGTCCCTCCAGGTCTTCCGGAGATTCTTTCCGGAGGCCTGCTTGACGGTCTTGGGGAGAACCCCCGCAGCGAGGAAACCCCTGGTGTTCGAGAGATATCTTTTCGTGAAAAGGGAGTCCCCGTAGAAATGCCTCATTCCGGCAATCGTCAGATATCCGTGGACATAGTAGTTGGGAGCATATTTATTCTGCGAACCCCATCTCCATTGATACCAGTCCCTTTTGTCTCCTGTGTCGAAGGCCATCCTATTAAATGCCAGGAAATCCGCTTCGCGGCCCCTGCCGAAACGGGACAGTCCGGTCTCGGCCACCACTGCGTCTCCCTCCAGGAAAGCGATGTTGGGATAAAGGCCCACCCAAAGGCCTTCCGAAAGTTCCCCGAGCAGGTAATGGGCCGCTCCGCGTCCTGCCTGAAGTTGGGCCGCGTGCCGTCCCTCGTGTATGGCCAACTGTTTCTCCCACTTGAGCAAGGAGGGATTGTCCGCCTCATAGACCGTGTAGAGTTCCATCCCCCGGGGGAGCCATCTCACCATACCGTTCGCCAGGGCGGTGAAGGGGTGGAGTACGACGGGCATCTTTCCCCTGAACTTCCCGTTAGGGATGAATCCGCAGGAGCGGGACACCGGGATCCTCCACTGTTCCAGGGCCCCTGCATATATCCGTGAAAGGGAATCCAGACCTTCAGGGAAGATGATCCTGTAATTCTGCGTATCCGATGAAAACCAATTGATTCCAGAAGGGTCCTCGCCCGTGGAATAGAACTGCGCGCGAACCTTTCCGGGGAAGGCGGACAGGGCGGCGAGAATGGTCAGGACGGTGAGGATTCGGAGTCTCATTTCGGGCTTTTGAATATAATGCGAAATTAACTATAATTTCTTACTTTTGTAACTGCCATGTGGCAGTAGTCTCAAATATATGCGGCCATTTCTTAAAATATCATTTGAACACATAGCCTTTTGTCTGGGGGTCATATTTATTTTGGCCGGATGCGGAGGCAGGAAGGCCGCCAGGGAACCTGCACCTTCGGTCCGGGCCTTCCCGATGCCGGCCGACGTCCCCACAATGATAGTTTCGCAGGACGAGAAAATCGAGTGGATGGCGGGTCATTATTGGGACAGGTTCCTCGACACGACCGGAGTGTGGGTCTGCGATACGACCTATGTCAACGGAGTCCGCAAGGACGATGTCGAGGAGCAATTCGGAATCTGGGTTTCGATGATAGAGAACCTGCTGCCCCTCCCGAAGGCCGTCAGGGCATCCTCCCACCTTTTCGATTCGGTGCAGGCCTTCGATGCCGCCCGTCCGGAAACCAATGTTTTCAATGAAATCTGCAGTCTCTCTAGGAAATATTTCTACGATCCCAACTCCCCGGCCCGCAACGAGGACATCTACCTTCCTTTCGTTGAGAAGGCGGCCGTGAGTCCCTCCGTACCGGATTCCCTGAAGCCGTCACTGAAATGGGAGGCCCATTTCTGCTCCCTGAACAGGACGGGCACAGTTGCTGCGGACTTCTCTTTCAGGGAGAAGAACGGCCGGACGCGCACCCTTCACGGTACCAAGGCTGACAGGACGCTTCTGATATTCTCGAATCCCGGCTGCCCGGAATGCGCCAGGATGATAGAGGGCCTTTCATCCCCGGTGCTCAATTCCCTGATCAGAGGGGGGAAACTCGCTGTGGTTGACATCTATATCGACGAGGATGTCGATTTCTGGCGGGAGCACTCCTCCGAATACCCGTCTTCGTGGATCGTCGGATACGACCCCGACGGGATAATCCGAAAGGATCTCATTTACGGCGTGCGCGCCCTCCCTTCCCTCTATCTCCTCGACCGGGATAAGAGGATTCTGCTGAAGGATGCCCCGGTGGAGAAGGTGTTGTCTGTTTTAGAAACAACTGATAATCAATAAAATATTAAAATATGGACATAAAGAAGGAACTTTGGGGCAAGTCCCCTGACGGAAAGGATATTTTCAAATACACCATCGTGAATGCAAGCGGAGCCAGTGTCGTGCTCTCAAGCTTGGGCGCCGGAATCGTGTCGGTCAACGTTCCCGACAGGGATGGAAAACTTGCGGATGTGGTTCTCGGCTATCCCAATGCGGGGGATTATTTCGCTGACGGCCCCTGTGCCGGCAAATGCCCCGGAAGGTTTGCCAACCGCATAGCCAAAGGCCGCTTCACCCTCGACGGGAAGGAATATACCCTTCCCATAAACAACGGTCCCAACCATCTTCACGGAGGCCCCGAAGGCTTCCAGAACCAGGTCTGGGACAGCCGCTGCGATGACAAATGCGTCGAGTTCCTGTATTTTTCTCCCGCCGGCGAAGCCGGATATCCCGGCAACCTGAAGGTGGTCGCCCATTATGAATGGGATGATGATAACACCCTCGCCCTTACCCTCACCGCCGAGACGGATGCACCTACGGTGATCAACCTCACGAACCACGCTTATTTCAACCTCGACGGAGAGGGCGCCGGTTCTATCCTGGGCCACGTCATGAAACTGAACGCCAGCACCTGGCTGCCCACCGACGAAACGCTGATCCCTCTCGGAGAGCCGGATCCCGTTGCCGGAACCCCGATGGATTTCCTCGAGCCGAAGAGGATCGGGCAGGACATACTGGAGGACTTCACGGCCCTCAAGTACGGCAAGGGATATGACAACTGCTGGATGATAGACGCTTACGAGAAGGGCCAGCTCCAGACGGCAGCGGAACTATATTCCCCCGCCAGCGGCCGTGTCCTGAAGATAGAGACCACCCAGCCCGCCATCCAGGTATACACCGGGAACTGGCTCAAGGGCTGCCCCAGAGGCAAGAGCGGAGTTGAATACAACGATTACGACGGAGTGGCCCTCGAGTGCCAGCACTGCCCCGACTCTCCCAACGAGCCCGATTACCCTTCCACCGTTCTCCGTCCCGGAGAGGTTTACAACGAAGCCATAGTTTTAGCTTTTTCAGTTAAATGACAGTATGGTTGGTATGGCTCTCAGTGACTGTGCCACCCTCGGCAACATAAGAGGGAGGGGCCCTTTAGGGAGGGGCCGCGAAGCGGCGTCATCTGAGAGCCATACCAACCATACTGAGAAAGAAGAGAAATGAAGCAGTATCTTGACCTTTTGAGAAGGATCCGCATCGAGGGAGTCATCCGGCACGACCGTACCGGAGTCGGCACCCAGGGCGTCTTCGGTCATCAGATGAGGTTCGACCTGAGCGAGGGCTTCCCCCTCCTTACCACCAAGAAGGTCCACCTCAAATCCATAATCCACGAACTCCTGTGGTTCCTCGCCGGAGACACCAACATCAAATACCTCAAGGACAACGGCGTGTCCATCTGGGACGAGTGGGCCGATGAAAACGGCGACCTGGGACCCGTGTACGGCCATCAGTGGAGGTCCTGGCCCGCTCCCGACGGGACTTCGATAGACCAGATTTCCAATGCCCTCGACCTTATCAGGAACAACCCCGATTCCCGCCGGATCATCGTTTCGGCCTGGAACCCCGCCGAGATCGGCAGGATGGCCCTGCCGCCCTGCCACTGCCTGTTCCAGTTCTATGTGGCGGATGGGAAACTCTCCTGCCAGCTCTACCAGAGGAGCGCCGACACCTTCCTCGGGGTCCCCTTCAACATCGCTTCCTACGCCCTTCTGACAATGATGATGGCCCAGGTCTGCGGCCTTGAGCCCGGAGAATTCATCCACACTACGGGAGACACCCACATCTACCTCAACCATTTCGAACAGGTGGACCTCCAGCTTTCCCGTACTCCCCGTCCCCTGCCGACAATGAAGATTAACCCGGAAGTGACGGACCTTTTCTCTTTCAAATACGAAGATTTCACCCTCGAGGGGTATGACCCCTGGCCGGCGATAAAGGCCCCGGTCGCGGTTTAATGAACTGATTATGGAAAAAGCTCTGATAGTTGCGATTGCCGACAACAATGCGATAGGGGTGAAGGGAGACCTTCCCTGGCACATCTCCGAAGACCTCAAGTATTTCAAGAGGAAGACCAAGGGTCATCCGGTGATTATGGGACGCACCACATATTTCTCCCTGCCGAAGAGGCCGCTTCCAAATCGTAAGAACATCGTCCTGAACCTGGGAGGAGACCCGATTCCGGAGGTAATCTGCGTGAATTCCTTCGACGAGGCCTTCGCGGCCGTGCGTCCTGCAAGGAAATGTTTCATAATGGGAGGAGCCTCGGTCTACAGGGCTGCCCTGCCTATGATGGACACCCTGTATATCACCCACGTACACACCGTCGTCGAAGGAGCCGATGCATTTTTCCCTGAGATAGATCCGAAAATTTGGAAAGCGACATCCCGTTCCCGAATGCACGAAGACCCTGAAACCGGATTCAAGTTTGAATTTGTAATTTACAGGAAAATTAAGTAAACTTGCAATTGGTTAGCGTATAAAGCAGTTGCAGTTTACGGAATGTCAGGCAAGGCAAGGGAAAATTTCGGTAGCAGGTTTACGGTTGTAATGGCCCTGGCCGGTTCGGCCATCGGCCTTGGCAACATCTGGAGATTCCCGTATATGGTGGGGGAACACGGAGGTGCCGCTTTCATCATAGTTTATGTCCTCTGCTCCCTTTTCATCGCCCTTCCCATTTTCTTCAGCGAGTCCATCCTTGGCAAATCCACCGGGAAGGATACGTTCGGGGCGATAGAAAGCGTAACTCCGGGAACCAAATGGAAGAACGAGGGTTACATCGCCCTTCTCGGCAGTTTCATTATCGTTTCGTATTACAGCGTGGTGGGAGGCTGGAGCGTGGATTTCCTGGTCCGCTCCCTGACCACGGGATTCGCCGGGGAGAGCCTCGAAGAGGCATCCGGCATTTTCACGAGCATGACGTCTTCGGTTTGGGAACCGCTTGTCACCCTTACCGTTTTCCTCGGGATTACGGCCTATATCGTGGGCCGGGGGATTGAAAAGGGAATAGGTCTTTTCACCAAGGTGATGATGCCGCTGCTGTTCCTTATGATAGTCGTGATAGTCATCAGGTCCTGCACCCTTCCGGGGGCGGGAAAAGGAATTGAATACCTGCTGAAGCCTGATTTTTCAAAGATAGACGGTCCCGCCATCGCCGCCGCCCTCGGACAGGGATTCTTCTCCCTTTCCCTCGGTGTGGGCTGCGTCCTTACATATTCATCCTATATGAGGAAGGAGGAGAACGTGGTCGATACTGGGGTGTGGACGGCGGTTTTCGACACCTTCTTTGCGATAATGGCCAGTTTTGCCATAATGCCTGCCGTGTTCGCCGCCGGCCTCGAGCCTTCGGCCGGTCCTTCCCTCGTCTATGAAACCCTTCCGGTCATATTTTCGAAAATGGGCAGGGTGGTTCCGATAATCTTCTTCCTCTCCATCCTCATCGCCGCCATAACCTCGTCGATTTCAATGATGGAGGTCCAGGCGGCATATCTGGTGGACCAGAAGGGGATGTCCAGGAAAAAAGCCACGACCCTGTTGTTCTGCGCAAGCTGGATTGTCGGCGCCCTGTGCGCCGTCTCCACCAGGATATTCTCGTTCTGCGACTTCATATCTTCCAACGTGTTCATGATGATAGGCGCCTTCGTCGTCGCCATCGTAGTCGGTTGGAAGATGAAGAAAAGCGTTGTTCGTAACGAGTTTACGAATAATGGCACCGGCAAGGGTGCCGGCGCCGTATTTCCTGTTGTCTGGTTCCTGGTTCGTTGGGTCGCTCCGATAGGAATCGTCATCATCGCGATAACCAATCTGCTGTAGTTCTTCCTCTTTAATTCGCAAATATCAAAACAATTTGCCGAAGAGAATCCTTTTCACTTTTGCTACTACAACTTTTTTTTCTTGAGAGTAGCAACTCCTTTGTTGATTTTTATGACCTGTTTCCATTCTTCATCTTTAGGAAATTCCTCATCTGTCATCATATCAAATACTTCATTTCTATAGTTTACTACAATTCTTTTTCGAGACATTTGAATCAGACGAGCAGTCCATTTTTCTGAATATGTGAAAAAAATTGAGTGCTCTATTTCAATGATGGATCGTATTTGTTTATTGTACTCAACAAGGACATGGACATATTGATTGTTTTCATTCTCAAACGTATAGACGAAATGAAACCTTTGGTTTTCAGTTTTATTTACACTTCCAATATAATATAGTTCTGCTGTTCCAGAGAGGGAAGATATTTTACTGATCCATCTAATCAGGGTGTTCTTAAGGGATCCCTTTATAGGAAGACTTTGGTTGTTTAGAGTATCAGAACAATTGTCCAAATGTATTGAATCAATACGAGTATTAAATTCAAATTCTTTGAAATAATTTGTAAA
>JAEEGL017049086.1_pt1 | contig 11192 bp, 9 predicted proteins | sample 9134231 | NCBI WGS metagenome assembly JAEEGL01 (sample SAMN16246548, study PRJNA631951) | gut metagenome | biome: gut microbiome; feature: rumen; material: fiber-attached | host: Bos | place: Iran: Karaj | collected 2018-10
CAGAGTCGAGGTCAACAGCGAAAAGCGCCATCCCGCGGATTTCGCGCTCTGGAAAAAAGCCGATCCCACCCACATCATGCAGTGGCAGTCCCCGTGGGGGATGGGCTATCCCGGATGGCACATTGAGTGCTCTGCCATGGGACTCAAATACCTCGGCGAAAGGTTTGATATTCATACAGGCGGCGTCGACCACATTCCGATCCATCATGAAAATGAGATTGCTCAATCCGAGGGACTTCTCGGACATCCTTCAGTCAATTACTGGATGCACGGCGAGTTCATGACGATCGCCGGCGGAAAAATGTCAAAATCACTCGGAAACTGCTATACTCTTGACGATCTTTCGGAAAAAGGATACGACCCGCTTGATTTCAGATATATGTGCCTTAACGTGCATTACCGTCAGAAACTGAATTTCACTTTCGATATTCTCGATTCCGCAAAGAAGTCTCTTTCAAATCTCCGTTCAGCCGTCCTCAGACATAAGTCTCAGCCGGAAAAGAGAGACGTAAAACAGTATTACGATTCATTCCTTGAGGCGGTTAACGATGACCTGAACGTACCGAAGGCTCTCGGAATAGTATGGGACGCAGTCAGATCAAAGCCCCTTTCAGATGACGTTTACCGTTTCTGCCTGTATGCAGATAAGATACTTGCCGTTGACGTTGACCGCGAAACAGATCTGAAGGAACAGGACGACGATCCCGAAATCCTTAAACAGATTTCCCTCCGTGCAGATGCAAAGAAAGCAAAAAACTATGCCGAAGCGGATCGTATAAGATCTGAACTTGCCAAAAAAGGAATTATTCTGATAGACACTCCGAACGGAACAACGTACAAAATTCAATGAAAAAAACAATAACCGCTTTTGTGCTCACGGTTCTTCTTGTCATAACGCTTTTTTTCGAATCGTGCGGAATTATAATAATTAACGGACCGGACGGAAACGTGTCGGGGGACACCGGCCATATTACGGACGGACCCGACGAATCGACCGACACGCTTTCTGAAACAACGGCCAGAAATTACGAAAAATACATTCCTCCGGATTACGAAAAAAAAGCGATGTCTGAGCTTGAATCACTTCCGGACAAAGATTTCGACTCAAGAACCGTATTCATAGCTTCTGCCGCCGAAACCGGTTCTTTCTTTGATGAAGACAACGGCGCCGTTTCCTCATCGGTATATCGCCGGGACAGAGCCGTTGAGGACAAATACGGAATTCTGATTCTTCCAATTGTCGACAGCCTTGACGCTATCAGAGATAACATGCGCAAAGCCAAAGGAAGCAAGGATCTTTATACCGACATTGCCGTTATTCCTCAGAACACCGTCGGTGAATTCAATTCAGCCGGGTTGATAGGAAACGTACGGATGCTGCCGTATTTCAGCGAAGAATTCATAGGAATAGATAAGGAAGCGACTAACGAACTCAGTTTCGGAGGAAAACTCTACGGTGTCATCGGCAACGCTACAAAAACCCCAGAAAAAACAACCGTAATATTTGTGAATACTACGTTGTCCGATGAACTTAACGCCGTAACGGGACACAATGAGATGATTTCCGGCGGCTTTACGGCTGAGAAGTTTTTTGAAGCGGCAAAACTGAGCAGAATATCTGTTGATAAAGATGAACTTCCGGACGTCTATACCTCGCTGTTTTTTTCCGGGGGAGGAGATTACACTTCTGAAGAAAAAACGCTGACAAAAATTCCGTCTTCAAACGCAATCGTATCAGAGATAAGCAAAATCGGAAAATTTATGACTCATTCATTCGAGGAAGGAAGCGATTCATTATCCGGCCTGGAAATTTTTAAAAAGGGGCATGCCATATTTGCTGTAACAACGCTTGACAGAGCTTCGGAACTCGGCAGCTGCGGTTTTATGTGGGATATATTCCCCCTTCCGAAATCTGATGAAAATCAAAGAGATTATATCTCCGTGATGTCTTACGACGCTCCGGTAATGACGGTATCGACCTTTACCGATAATATCGACGCGATGAGCTATGCCATGAACGGAATAAATGCGGCTTCCTACGGTTTTATATCTCTTGAATACGGCCAGTATCTGCAGAACGGATACGTCACGTCTTCAAAAGCGCTTGATTCGTTTGATCTGATCTGTTCGCTCGAAGTAAAATATGACGCTGCAGTGATGTTCAGATCAATTACTAACGTAAGATCGGCAACCGAAGAAGCGCTGATTGAATCAGTGAACTCGGGATCCGCGTTTGTTACACTGTCTGAAAAATACAAGTCCAGGTTCAATTCTGCGATGAGAGCTCTCAGCTAAATTTGTTAATTTTTTGTAAACTCATCGTTTGGAGTTTATTTATCAGGAAGGATATGATATAATATATCGATTTTACGCCGACTGAGCCGGAGGAGCGGCCTGCAATGCTCCCCTACCCGGTTGTGCGAATAATAATAAGAAAGGTGAAACAAGAAATGTCTCCCGAACAAAAGCAGGAAATAATAACCAAATATGCGATGCATGAAGGCGATACCGGATCGCCTGAAGTTCAGATCGCGCTTCTCACAAACAGAATCAACAATCTGAACGAGCATCTGAAAATCAACAAAAAGGATCACCACAGCCGTCGCGGTCTTCTGAAGATGGTCGGTCAGAGAAGAAGTCTTCTCGGATATCTTCAGAAAAACGATATTAACCGTTACCGCGCAATAGTTGAAAAACTCGGACTGAGAAAGTGATTCAGTAAAGCGACTGTTCATTATTGTGAGGGATCGAGTAAAACCGATTCCTCATTGTCATGAATAGTTGCGGTTCTTTGCGGCGAGGATTCCGCAAAGTTCATGGAGGATGAAGATGTTTGATAATTACAGAAAATTCACTTACACGCTTGCCGGGCGTCCGCTTGTGATTGAAACCGGCAAGATGTGCGGACTCGCCAACGGATCTTGCCTTGTCAGATACGGCGACACTGTTGTTCTCGCGAATGCAACGGCTAACGCAAAGCCGCGTGAAGGGATCGATTTCCTTCCCTTATCCGTTGATTTCGAAGAAAAGCAGTACGCTGTCGGACGGATCCCCGGCGGCTATTTCAGACGCGAAGGAAAGCCATCCGAAAAGGCTATCCTTACCTCTCGCGTTATTGACAGACCGATTAGACCCCTTTTCCCGAAGGATCTCAGAAACGACGTGGCGCTTACGCTCACGGTTCTGTCTGTCGATATAAATAATTCCCCCGAAATCTCCGCGATGATCGGCGCCTCAATCGCCCTCTCCATTTCGGATATTCCGTGGAACGGACCGATCGCCGGTGTGTTTGTCGGTCTGGTCGACGGTCAGTATATCATCAATCCTACGGCTGAACAGCGTGAAAAGAGCGTACTTGAGCTCACTGTTGCAGGCACGAAAGAAAAAGTCGTAATGATTGAAGCCGGCGCAAAAGAAGTATCCGACGAGGATATGTTCGGCGCCATCATGTTCGCTCATGAAGAAATTAAAAATATCGTTGATTTTATCAACGGTATAGTCTCGGAAATCGGAAAGCCCAAGTTTGCATACGCTTCCGGCAATTTCGATGAAGAGATGTTCCACAAGGTTTTCGACTTCTGCGAGAAAGATCTCATGACAGCGCTTGACACGGATGACAAAACCGTTCGTGACGAGAGGCTTCTCCCGATAAGAGATGCAATCGAGGAAAAATTCTCTGAAGAGTACCCTGATATCGCCGACCGTATGGAAGAGCTGATGTACATGCTTCAGAAGAAAATCGTCCGTCGCTGGCTCATTAACGACAAGAAACGCGTTGACGGCCGTCGTATGGATGAGATACGTCCTCTCGCTTCGGAGATAGACCTCCTTCCGAGAGTCCACGGATCAGGCTTGTTCACGCGCGGTCAGACTCAGGTTCTGACAATATGCACTCTTGGAACTCTGAGAGATCAGCAGGAACTTGAAGGACTTGACGAAGAAGATTCCAAGCGCTATATGCATCACTACAATATGCCCGGGTATTCGACGGGCGAAGCAAAGGCAATCAGATCTCCCGGCAGACGCGAGATAGGACACGGCGCTCTTGCCGAAAGGTCTCTGATTCCCGTACTTCCCTCCGTTGAAGAGTTCCCTTACGCGATAAGATGCGTTTCCGAGGTTCTTTCTTCCAACGGTTCAACGTCTCAGGCGTCTGTTTGCGGTTCGACTCTTGCTCTGATGGCGGCCGGTGTTCCGATCAAGGCACCCGTTGCCGGTATCTCCTGCGGTCTTATCACGGAAGATGACGGCAGCTGGACGACGATGATCGATATCCAGGGTCTTGAAGACTTCTACGGAGATATGGATTTCAAGGTCGCCGGTACTCATAAGGGAATAACTTCCATTCAGATGGATCTCAAGATTGACGGACTTACCCCTGAAATCATAAAGGCAGCGCTCGAGACCACCCACAAGGGGCGCGATTACATCATCGACGAGTATATACTCAAAACGATTGACAAGCCGCGCGACGAAGTCTCTGAGTTCGCTCCCAAAATGATAACGATGCAGATCCCCGTCGACAAGATCCGTGAAGTCATCGGAACCGGCGGTAAGGTCATCCAGAAGATCGTTGCAGACACAGGCGCAAAGATCGATATAGAGGACGACGGATCGGTGTTTATTGCCGCAGTCAACAGAGACAGCGGTCTTAAAGCCGAAGAGATCATTAAGGGGATCGTTTTTGAACCGGAAGTCGGCGCTGTTTACGACGGAGTTGTCACAAGGATCATACCGATTGGCGCTTTCGTTGAATTTGCGCCCGGCAAAGAAGGTCTTGTACATATTTCAAAGCTTGCGCATACAAGAGTTGAAAAGGTCGAGGACGTCTGTGCCGTTGGTGACAAAATGAGCGTCAAGTTCCTTGGGGTCGACGAAAAAGGCAGGATGAATCTTTCTCACAAAGATACGCTTCCCCGCCCCGAAGGTCTTGAGGATAAAGACGGCGCTCCCGTTGAGCGTCCCAGAAGAAGCTTTCACCGCAGAAAAGGCGAAAGCAAATGATTGAAATACAACTAAACAGTATCCGGTATTGACAAACGGCCTTTTTAGTTGTATAATAGACGTGTTTTTGAGGGAATAGAAATGCAGTCTGTGGACATTTCCGCCCTGATCAAAGGAACGGAAAGCGTGCTCGTGCAGGATATTGAAATCACCGAGATACCGGAATACTTTACCGGAATCAGAGTAGTGACACCGTTTACTTTAAACCTGAACGCCGAGTCAAAGGAAGGTTATGTAAAAGTTGGTGTTTCGGCTGAGATTACATATTCGGCTGACTGCGCAAGATGCGGACAAAACGTGTCGAATACACAGAATTATTCGTATGAGTGGGATATTGAGGATGATCCGTCTGATCAGGATTGCCTGATAAAAAACGGTCGTCTTGAAACAGACTCTCTTGTTGACGAGATGCTGTATATGAATCTTCCCTCGGTTGTTCTTTGCAAAGAAGACTGCAAAGGGCTTTGCCAGAAATGCGGAAAAAACCTCAATCAGGGTTTGTGCGATTGCGGACCGGATATAGATCCGAGATTGACCGCTTTTGCCAAATTCCTCAGTTAAATAATCAGAATCATGACAATGTCATAAAGGAGATACTCAGAGATGGCTGTACCAAAGCGTAAAGTATCAAAAGCGAGAAGAGATAAAAGACGTTCCAGCACGTGGAAACTCACTCCCCCGGAAATGATCAAATGCCCCAAGTGCGGAGAATACACCCTCAGGCACAGAGTTTGCAAAAACTGCGGGACATATCTTGGTAAGAAAGAGATTCTGCCTGCAGAATCGGCTGACTGAATTTCCGAACCGGACGTTTGAGTATCAGACGTCGGGTCCCGGATTATCCCGTAAACCGGAGCCCTTCGTTCAGGCGGAGGGCTCCTTTTTGGAATATTGACAATGGTAACAATCAAAAATGTCCTGAGCGGCTCACCGGCAGATACGGCCGGGATCAGACGCGGCGACTATCTTGTAAGGATAAACGGCAAGGACATAAACGACGTACTTGATTACAGATATTATATCACCGAACCCAAGATCAGATTGCTGATACACAGGGGTCCGGAACTTTTTGATGTAATAATCAGGAAAAAGCGTTACGACGATATAGGTCTTGAGTTTGAAACATTCCTGATGGACGAAAAAAAGTCGTGTCGCAACAAATGCATTTTCTGTTTTATAGATCAGCTTCCCCCCGGTATGAGGGAATCTTTGTACTTTAAAGACGACGATTCGCGTCTTTCGTTCCTCATGGGAAATTATATAACCATGACCAATATGGACGAAAAAGATATAAGCCGCATTATTGAGATGCGCATGTCTCCTATCAATATTTCAGTCCACACGACAAATCCCGACCTGCGGGAATATATGCTGAACAACAGGTTCGCCGGCAAATGCTACGATATAATGAAGCGCTTTGCCGACTCCGGAATCGAGATGCACTGCCAGATTGTACTTTGCAAAGGTGTAAACGACGGACAGGAACTTGAAAGAACTCTTTCCGATCTTCTGAATCTCGTTCCGCGCGTTTCTTCTGTATCGGTCGTCCCCGCCGGACTTACAAAATACCGTGAAGGACTCTTTCATCTCGAACCTTTTTCAAAAGAAGAGTCGTCATCGATTATAGATACTGTCGAAAAATACGCCTCGGAATGCCGAAAAAAGCATGATTTATCTGTTTTTTACGCTGCAGACGAACTATATATTAAAGCGGAAAGAGATTTTCCTGCCGGCGACAGATACGATGGTTATCCGCAGATTGAAAACGGAGTTGGCATGATAAGATCAATGTCGGATGAATTTGATCACATGCTCGAGGATCTTGAAGGATACGACATAAAGCCGAGAAAATGCTCAATCGCGACCGGAACCGCCGCATGTGGTTTCATAAAAAAACTCGTAGATCGTCTGACAGAGAAATGTCCGAATCTTGACTGCACGGTTTATCCGATCACAAACGATTTTTTCGGGCAGAACATCACCGTAGCCGGGCTTCTTACCGGAAAAGATATTTATCATCAGCTGAGAGGAAAAGATCTCGGAAGCCGGCTTTTCCTGTCTTCCGCTATGCTCAGATATGACAAAGACATGTTCCTTGATGACATTACTCCCGGATGGCTTGAAAAGAAACTGAACGTTAAAATCGAATTCATCGACTGTGACGGATATGAATTCGTAGAAAAACTGCTCGGTATAAGTCGCGGCAACGGAGGCAAAACATGAGCAAACCGGTAGTTGCCATAGTCGGAAGACCGAACGTCGGGAAAAGCACTTTATTTAACAAGCTGGCCGGCAAAAGGATCTCCATCGTAGAGGATACCCCTGGTGTCACCCGTGACAGAATTTATTTCGAGACAGAATGGAACGGACGCTCCATGCTGCTCGTCGACACCGGAGGCATTGAACCCAAGACAGACAGTTTTATGCTTGAGAGCATGAAAAATCAGGCTCTCGCCGCTATCGAAACTTCTGACGTCATCGTATTTTTAACAGACGTAACTGTCGGACTGACAGACGATGACAGAAGCATAGCGACGATGCTGATCAAAAGCAGCAAACCCGTTATTCTCGCCGTAAACAAATGCGATAACATTGGAGCTCTTCCGCTTGAATTTTACGAATTTTATAATCTCGGATTCAAGGACGAACCCGTTGCAGTCTCGGCGATTCACGGAAACGGAACAGGAGATCTCCTTGACGAAATCGTTTCGTTTTTTCCTGACGAAACCGACTCCGAACCGGACGTACAGGAGGACAGAATCAAAATTGCCGTAATCGGTAAACCCAACGCCGGTAAAAGTTCTCTTGTTAATAAATTGCTTGGCAGCGAGCGCATGATAGTGACGGACATTGCCGGTACAACGCGCGACGCGATCGACAGCGTCCTTGACAATGAATACGGAAAGTTCGTTCTGATCGACACAGCAGGGATAAGACGTCAAAGCCGCGTAAATGATCCTGTCGAAAAATACAGCGTACTTCGTGCAAAGCTGGCTGTTGACAGATCCGACGTCTGCATCGTCATGATAGACGCCGAAAAAGGTGTGACAGAACAGGATGAGAAGATTGCCGGGCTTGCGCATGAAGCCGGGAAGCCTTCTCTTATCTGCGTCAACAAATGGGATCTCATAGAAAAGGACGAAACAACATCACGCCGTTTCACCGAACAGCTCAGGATCGCGTTTTCCTTTATGCCATACTCGTTGATTCTTTTTATATCTGCCAAAACCGGGCGCGGTATTGACAAAATCTATGAGAACGTCAACCGGATTTACGGTGAAACAAACCGAAGGATCACAACAGGAGTTCTAAACGACGTTCTTAACGATGCAACGACAAGAGTTCAGCCTCCTTCGGACAAAGGTAAATTCCTTAAGATCTATTATATGACTCAGGTTTCCGTTGCTCCTCCTACTTTTGTCATTTTCTGCAATGACGCTACTTTGTTTCATTTTTCATATCTACGGTATATTGAAAACAAATTGAGGTCGGTGTTCGGTTTTGAAGGAACGCCTATAAGACTTAACGTAAGGGAACGCGGAGGAGATAATAAATGACAGAGCTGTTTTACATGGGATGGCTCGGCATACTTGCCGCAGAAAACAAGATTCATGTTTTTGTTTATATCTCGGCGATCGTCGTATGCTCTGTCATTGCATATCTGCTCGGAAGCATCAGCTTTTCGATAATCATTTCAAAAAAAATGTACGGAGACGATATTCGAAATCACGGCAGTTCAAATGCCGGAGCAACGAACATGCTTCGTACATATGGAAAAAAAGCAGCCGCTCTGACTTTTCTCGGTGATTTTATGAAGGCAGCGATTGCCGTACTCGGAACGAGACTGCTCTGCGGGTTTGACGCGGCATGCGTCGCTTGCCTTTTCTGCGCGATAGGACACGCGTTTCCCTGCTTTTTCAGATTCAAAGGCGGAAAATGCGCCGCGGTTCTTTGCGCGTCGGTGCTGTTTATCGACGTATGGACGTTTCTCATCTGCATGGCAATATTTGCCGTACTGCTTTTGTTTACCAAATACGTTTCTCTCGCATCGATTTTTTCTGCCTTTATGTGCCCGATAGTTCTCTACAATACCGTAAAGCTTAACTCAGGCTCCGGACACGGGTCTTACGGGATTGTATGTGTTTTTCTCGCATGTATGCTGCTTATCTTCCTTCACAGAGAAAATATCAAACGCTTAAGAAACGGCACCGAAAACAAAATCGGATCAACTAAAGTAAAAAAAGATAAATGAGAAAACCGGTGACTTCAAAAGGAAAAGCTAACATCGTTCTTATAATTGCGACGATCGGCGCCGCTCTTTTTGCTGTCGCATGGGCCGTTTTCAATATTGTTAAAAACCTCTCCGAAACAAACGTTTTCGCCATTATAAACGGCAACGAATCCGTATGCTGCGTTTCAACGAGACAAGAGGCGGAAATCGCCATAAGGATGTGTTCAGATAAGATATCTTCGTCTGTCGGCGACGACGAGTATACCGGAGATATTTCAATTTCACTAAAAAAAATATTCAATCCGAAAACGGTATCGTCAGAAACCGCATCCGAACTGATTTTCAACTCCCTTTTCCCGGGATATGTAAGATGTTACGCCGTCGTGATTGACAATACACGGGTGGCATACTGTAATTCCTACGAAGAAGCCGAAAACGTAATCAAAGAGTTAAAGAACAGCGCTCTCGAAGCACTTATTGAAATCTCCCCGGAAAACGACCAGATTGCTTTTAATAACGTGTTTGAGATTGTCAGCGCGTTCGCCGGCAGGGCGCGTGTTTTGTCTTTGGAAGAGATACGTGAAAACGTGATCGGAAAAGATATTAATCAAAAAGCGTCAGAAACCATCATCGACGGAACCAGGGTAGATTCCGTAAACGGGATGAATGCATCCTTCGGAGGAGGTCCGGTAGATTACGGAGTATCGAGGAATTACGGAGCGGAGTCAAACAGAATATATGATCTGAGTTTCGGGAAAACCAACATCGGAGTCGACTTTTCCCGAGTAACTACCGTGACTTACACGGAAATAATTAATTTCGATACGGAATATATCGAATCAAAAAAGCTTTACGTCGGCGAAACAAGAGTCTCGTCTCAAGGATCATACGGGACTGTCAGAAAAACCGTAATGATAAAACACAACTCGGACGGCAGCAACTCTCGACAGACTCTTTCTTCGGAAATACTTGTCCCGGCGCAAAGTGAAGTAATCCTTAAAGGTATAAAGAAATATCCATCCACAAAACCAACGGGATCATTTATCTGGCCGCTTGACAAATATACCGTAACGTCCTATTTCGGGGAATATCGTTCCGGATTTGACAAAAAAACAGGAGGGCACCTCGGTATGGATCTCGGGGTAAACTCCGGTTACCCTGTCATGGCAGCCGACGGGGGCACGGTAATTCTTGCCGAAACTGTGACGAGTTACGGAAATCTTATCAAGATCCAGCATGAGGACGGTGTCGTCACATACTATGCTCATCTCTCTGAAATAGACGTAGAAGCAGGCGACAGAATATATAAAGGTCAGATTATCGGAAAGGTCGGTATGACCGGCGCCGCGACCGGACCACATCTGCATTTTGAAGTCCGAATTAACGGAAAGTCTGTTGACCCGCTTAAATACCTGCCGTAAAATGATTGCTAAGATTAAAAACTGGTTTCACAATTACTGGTATTATTACAAATGGAGGGTCATAATCGTCTCCTTCTTTATCGTTGTTATAGCGTTCTGTTCGATTCAGTTTTTTATTCATAATGAGAAAACCGACGTTACTGTCGCAATTATAGGTCCCTTTTTTCCGAGTCAAAACAGCGAAAGAGATATCGGAAACGCTTTTTGTCAGATTATGGGCAGGGATCTCAACGGAGACGGGAAAAAGAACGCGACCGTAATCATTACGAGCGCGTTCACCGACGATGAAATTATCGAGGCAATAGGAGAGAACGCCGAGCTTTCCGAAAAGATGAAATACGCTCAGTTTACCGTATCAAACGTAGAAAGCCGGGTTTCAAATCAGATATTTGCCGGCGACGCAAATATTCTTCTGCTTGACGAGTTCTGGTATGAAAGACTGAAAAGCGCAAACGCGCTGTCCAAAATCACGGAAATCGTTCCGTACACAAAATATACCGTGACGGACGAATATTACGTTACTCTCTCCGGAACCA
>JAEEGL017188971.1_pt1 | contig 11192 bp, 10 predicted proteins | sample 9134231 | NCBI WGS metagenome assembly JAEEGL01 (sample SAMN16246548, study PRJNA631951) | gut metagenome | biome: gut microbiome; feature: rumen; material: fiber-attached | host: Bos | place: Iran: Karaj | collected 2018-10
AACAACACCGTCGGCGGTCAGCCCGTCAGCATGAAAAACATCCGCGAGACCTGTGAACTCTGCCACAAGTACGGCGTGCCGGTCAACATCGACAGCGCCCGTTTCATCGAGAATGCCTACTTCATCAAGACACGTGAGGAAGGCTATGCCGACAAGACCCTGCGTGAGATTGCCCTTGAGATGTTCAGCTATGCTGACTCGATGACCATGAGCGCCAAGAAGGACGGCCTCGTCAACATGGGCGGCTTCATTGCCACCAACAAGAAGGATTGGTACGAAGGTGCCAAGCTGTTCTGCATCCCCTTCGAGGGCTTCCTTACTTACGGTGGTATGAATGGTCGTGACATGGATGCTTTGGCTGTCGGTCTGAAGGAAAACATCGAATTCGAGATGGTGGAGACCCGTATCAAGCAAGTCCACTACCTCGCCAAGAAACTCGACGAATACGGTATTCCTTACCAGCGTCCTGCCGGTGGCCACGCCATCTTCGTCGATGCCGACAAGGTGTTGACCCAGATTCCTAAGGAAGAGTTCCCTGCTCAGACTTTGACTTGCGAGCTTTATCTTGAAGCTGGCATCCGCGCTTGCGAAATCGGTTATGTGTTGGCCGACCGCGACCCGGTCACCCGTCAGAACCGTTTCGGTGGCAACGACTTCGTGCGCCTGTGCATCCCGCGCCGTGTGTATACCAACAACCACATGGATGTGATTGCAGCCGCTCTGAAGAACGTGTACGACCGTCGTAATGAGATCAAACGCGGTCTGGAGATCACTTGGGAGGCTGAGCTGATGCGTCACTTCACCTGCCAGTTCAAGAGACTGGGATAATGGCGTATTGATAGCGGCGAATTAAGCGAATTTAACGAATTAAATGTTTTTCATTTATGTTTGCTAAATTCGTTTAATTCGCTGTTTTATTCTTATTTTTGCAGCATGACTGCCTCATCAATCATTATTGGAATCATCTATTTGTTGGCACTGACCACCAGCGTGGTGCCTTTGGCTGTTGGCTTGGAGCCTAAAGGGGAGAGTGTGCTGTCGAGACAGCTGTTAGTGGCGTTGGTCTTTGGCGCGACACAGGCATTGATGGCCTTCATCGGCTATCTGCTGGGTACTATGATAGGTTATCTGTTCGGCGACCTTTTGAAGTATGTGACTTTTGGCATGATGGTGGTCGTGGCGGTGAAGATGATCATCGACTCGATGAAGGTGCTTAAAGGTAAACGCCTCTACTCATTCACTTCCAACTGGGGCTACCTTTTGTTGGGCATCCTCGCCGGAATGAATACCTTGCTGATTAGCGTATGCTGCCAGGGCTACATGCCTTTCGGCAACTGGTATTTCCTGGCAATTGCGGTCGCGGCTTTTCTGTGGGCATGGCCTTCAGTGAGGAAACTATATTCTCCTCAAATGCTTCGCAGCACAAGTTTCATCGAGTTCTCTGGAGCCGTGTTTATGATTGTTATTGCTATTCTGTTCTTGTTCACTGACTTAATCTGATTCTTATGAAGAAATATTTGTTTGTTGTTATTGGTTTGTTGCAGTCATTGGGTGTGGCTGCTCAAGCTCCTTATGGTTACTATGATGCGGCCGACGGCGTGTCGGGTGAGGAGCTGAAAATGGCATTGCATAATATTGTCAAGGGGCATACTTCTATTTCATACGCCCAGATATGGAATGCTTTTTGGAGTACCGACAACAAAGGCAATGGCGTGGTTTGGGACATGTATTCCGACCGACCCAACGGCACACCACCTTACACTTACCAACTTGGTATGGACCAATGTGGCAGCTACGACGGCGAGGGTGACTGCTATAACCGTGAGCATTCATGGCCGCAGAGCTGGTTCAACGAACAAAGCACACCGCGTACTGATATGCACCATATCTTTGCCACCGACGGCTATGTGAACGGACGGAGAGGCAACCTTCCCTATGGTGAGGTGAGGTCAGCGTCATGGACCTCGCAAAACGGCTCAAAAATAGGCACTTGTAAGACTCCTGGTTATACAGGTACGGTGTTTGAGCCGATTGATGAATACAAAGGCGACTTTGCCCGTGCTTTCATGTATATGAGCGTGCGCTATTACAAAGAGGATTCAGGCTGGGGCAACAGCGACATGACCGACAAGTCCGAGATCAAGCCTTGGGCAATCAACATGCTGCTCCGTTGGAACGAGCAGGATCCCGTCAGCCAAAAGGAAATCGATAGAAATAATGCCATTTACAATGATTATCAGCATAATAGGAATCCTTTCGTGGATTATCCAGAATTTGCCAATATGATTTGGGATCCCACATGGTCTGTTGATGAAAATCAAACATGGGGAAGAGCGGATCGGTTGGTGGTATATGATTTAAGTGGACGGAAATTGTTACAGGAAAACGTCATTAATGAGGAAAATGCTGTTTCTTCCGTAAAAAACAAGCTTAAACAAGGGTGCTACTTGTTGCAATTGCTTGATGGAAATCGCATTTTGACGAGCAGGAAATTGTTGGTTAATTAAAAATAAATATTTAACTTTGCGAGCATATTATTTGCTAAATACTGTGCAATATGGTATGCTTTTTCGCTTCTGGAAATCAACGAGTTATAGCTGTTGATGCCATTTCTGAACTTTCTTCAGAGAGTCTTTCCCGCCTGTCATGGCTTTTTGGTAAAGCAACTTTAGTCAAGACCAAGTCAATAAAAGGTTTTTTCGTCGGTCCCCGTCGTGAGATGATTACTCCGTGGAGCACTAATGCGGTGGAAATCACTCAAAACATGGGAGTTGAGGGTATTTTACGCATTGAGGAGTTCCATCAAGTGGACTCGAAAGACGCTCCATACGACCCGATGCTTCAGGCAATGTATCATAACCTTGACCAGAAGGTTTTCATTGTGAACCGCAAGCCTGAACCATTAAAGCATATCGATGACATTGCGGCTTATAATGCTCAGGAGGGTTTGGCCTTGAGTGAAGAGGAAATCGCCTATTTGAATGGCATTTCAGAAAAGATTGGCCGTAAACTGACTGACAGTGAGGTGTATGGTTTTGCTCAGGTCAACTCGGAGCATTGTCGTCACAAGATTTTCAATGGCACGTTCATCATTGACGGAAAGAAGATGGGCAGTTCTTTATTCGCCCTGATTAAGAAGACTTCTGTCTCAAATCCAAACAAGTTGGTGTCGGCCTATAAGGACAATGTGGCGTTTGTGCTTGGTCCGAAAGTGGAGCAGTTCGCACCCAAGGGCCAGTTTGAGCCGGATTATTTTCAAGTAAAAGATATAGATACGATTATCTCGTTGAAGGCAGAGACTCATAACTTCCCGACCACGGTGGAGCCTTTCAATGGCGCTGCCACGGGTACGGGTGGTGAGATCCGCGATCGTTTAGCCGGTGGTCAGGGTAGTCTTCCATTGGCGGGAACGGCAGTGTATATGACTTCCTATCCCCGCACTGAGGAGAACCGCAGCTGGGAACAGGATGCTGAGCCTCGCAAGTGGTTGTATCAGACCCCAGAAGAAATTCTGATCAAGGCTTCCAACGGCGCGTCTGACTTTGGTAACAAGTTTGGACAGCCTCTGATCAACGGCAGCTTGTTGACCTTCGAGCACCAGGAGAAACAGGTGTTGGGTTACGACAAGGTGATCATGTTGGCTGGTGGTATCGGCTTTGCCAAGAAAGATGATGCCAAGAAGTTGGAGCCGGAAACAGGCGATGTCATCGTGGTGTTAGGCGGCGACAACTACCGTATCGGTATGGGTGGCGGTGCCGTTTCCAGTGTGGATACTGGACAATACAGCAATGCCATTGAGCTGAATGCCGTGCAGCGCGCCAATCCCGAGATGCAGAAACGCGTCAGTAACGTGATTCGTGCCATGGCCGAGATGAATAAAAATCCCATTCGCAGCATTCACGACCATGGTGCGGGCGGCCATCTGAACTGCCTCTCCGAGTTGATTGAGGATGCTGGCGGGGTGGTATATGTCGATAACCTCCCGGTGGGCGATCCAACGCTTTCCGACAAGGAAATCATCGGTAATGAGTCGCAGGAACGCATGGGTTTGCTAGTGAAGAAAAAGGATTTGGAGTTGGTGCGCAAGACCGCTGAGCGTGAGCGCGCTCCGTATTACGAAGTGGGTGAGGTGACGGGCGACAAGCGTTTGCGTTTTGTCCGCAAAAAAGGCGAAGCTCCCATTGATTTGGCTCTGACCGACTTCTTTGGCAGTGCTCCCAAGACCGTGCTGAATGACACTTCCAAGCCTTATCAATTCAAAAAAATCAGCTATACCAAAAGGGATTTCCACAAGTATTTGGAGAAGGTCTTGCAGCTTGAAGCCGTGGCCTGCAAGGATTGGTTGACCAACAAGGTTGACCGTTCTGTGACGGGTCGTGTGGCGCAGCAACAGTGTGTGGGAGAGGTTCAGTTGCCCTTGGCCAACCTCGGCATCAGTGCCCTTGACTACAAAGGCGTTCGTGGTGTGGCAACCGCTTTGGGACATGCCTCCATCCCGGCATTGATTGACCCTGCCGCAGGTTCCAGACTCTCAGTGTCTGAAGCCTTGACAAACCTCGTTTGGGCACCTATCGACGGCAACCTCCAAGGGGTTTCGTTGAGCGCCAACTGGATGTGGCCTGCCAAGCAAGAAGGCGAGACTGCCCGTCTCTATCAGGCCGTGAAGGCCTTGAGCGATTATGCCATCGCTTTAGGTGTCAATGTGCCGACAGGTAAGGATTCTTTGTCGATGACACAGAAGTATCCTGACGGACAGAAGGTCGTGGCTCCTGGAACCGTCATTGTGTCAGCGGTAGGCGAGGTGAGCAACATCCGTCAGACGGTGCGCCCTGTGATGAAAGGAGTTATGAATAGTGAATTGCTTTATATAGACTTCTCGAAGGACGGCTTTGAGCTTGGCGGCAGCAGCTTCGCCCAGGCACTCGGCGCCATTGGACAGAAAGCCCCCGACGTGAAGAGTCCGGCTTATTTCAAGAAGGCCTTTGACACCATCCAGAAATTAATTGAGGAAGGTTTGGTTTTGGCCGGCCATGACGTTTCGGCAGGTGGTTTGATTACGACTTTGTTAGAGATGAATTTTGCCAACACGGAATATGGCATGGAACTCGATTTGAAGGACTTTGATAAGGAAGACTTCACTTCAGTGCTGTTCTGTGAGAAGCCTTCGGTGGTCATCCAAGTGACTGATGACGGGGCAGCAAAGAAGCTGCTCCGTGAGCTTGGTGTTAGTTTCAAGGTCATCGGTAAGCCATGCGCTAAACGTCAGCTGAGCATCCGCCATGCGGGACATGAGCACCTGTTTGATATTGACAAGTTACGCGATGTGTGGTTCAGGTCATCCTACCTGCTTGACCGCAAGCAGAGTGGCGAGCGCAAGGCTAAAGAGCGTTATGAGAATTATAAGAGACAATATTTGCACTATAGCTTTGGCCATGACTTTACTGGCAAAGCCAAGGACTTGGGCATCAGCATGAAGCGTCGTAAGAAATCAGGTATCAATGCCGCCATTATCCGTGAGAAAGGCTGCCAGTGCGACAGGGAGATGGCTTACGCCTTGTATTTGGCCGGCTTCGATGTGAAGGATGTCACCATGACCGATTTAGCTTCGGGGCGCGAGGACTTGAAAGATGTGAACATGATTGTGTTTGTGGGAGGCTTCTCTAACTCTGATGTGCTTGGCTCGGCCAAAGGCTGGGCAGGGGCTTTCCTTTATAACGAGAAGGCCAAGAAGGCTTTGGATGACTTCTATGCTCGCGAGGACACTTTGAGCCTCGGCGTGTGCAATGGCTGCCAGCTGATGATGGAGCTCGGATTGATTTATCCAGACCATGAGGAGCATCCCGTAATGAGGCACAACAGCTCGAACAAGTTTGAGTCCGCATTCCTGAATGTGGAGATTGCACAGAACGAGAGTGTGATGCTCAAGTCGCTCTCTGGTCGCCGTCTTGGTGTGTGGGTAGCACATGGTGAAGGCAAATTTTACTTCCCGTATTACCGCGACAAGTACAAAATCGTGATGAACTACGGTCAGGAGAAATATCCAGGTAACCCGAACGGTAGCGATTGGTCGGTGGCGGGCATCTGTTCCAACAACGGCCGTCATCTTGCCATGATGCCGCATTTGGAGCGGGCTTTCCTGCCTTGGCAATGGGCTCATTATCCTGACAATCGCAAAGATGATGAAGTCAGTCCGTGGATTGAGGCTTTCGTGAACGCCCGGAAATGGGTGGAGGAAAAACAAAAAAAATAATCGACCATGAAAACATTTGACGCAAAAGTAGTTAAAGATCAAGTAATTCAGTGGATCAAGGATTGGTTTGAGCAAAACGGCCCTGGTTGTAACGCCGTGATCGGTATCTCTGGTGGCAAGGACAGCAGTGTGGTGGCAGGCCTTTGTGTGGAGGCTTTGGGTAAAGACCGTGTCATCGGCATCACCATGCCTAACGGTGTGCAGAAGGACATCTCCGACAGCATGAAACTCATCAATCATCTTGGCATCCGTCATTTCAATATTAATATTGGTGACACTTATAAGGCATTGATGGGAACGGTGGAGGAAGAATTAAGAAGTCAGAAGTCAGAAGTCAGTAGGCAGACGATTATCAATATGCCGCCAAGGCTCCGTATGACAGCACTATATGCCATTTCTCAGTCGTTGAACGGTCGTGTGGCCAACACCTGCAATCTCTCAGAGGACTGGGTGGGTTATAGCACCCGTTATGGCGACGCTGCAGGCGACTTCTCGCCGTTGGGAGGACTTACCGTACAGGAAGTCAAGGCGATAGGTAAGGAGATAGGTCTGCCTGTTGAACTGGTGGAGAAAACCCCTGCTGATGGCCTTACCGACAAGAGTGATGAGGATAACCTTGGATTCACTTACGCCGTTCTTGATCGCTATATCCGCACAGGCATCTGTGATGATCCGGCAATTAAGGCCAAAATTGATGACAAACACGTAAAGAATCTTTTTAAATTGCAACCAATACCCCATTTTGAATATGTTGAATAAAGAGAATGTTACTGAAGTACTGAAAGATGTCATTTATTTCCCGAAAGGTGACAACATCATCGCGTTGAACATGGTGGAAAACTTGATGGTGAATGAAAACGGCATCCGTTTTGATTTGATTGTGGAACATCAAGATGACCCCAAGAACGATATTCTGGTCAATGCTGCAAAGCGCACGTTGTCAGGTGTTTTCGGGGAAGTTGACATTGATATCAAAGTGAAAGAAGAGGAGACTGCCCTTGCCAAGGTGAAACACATCATCGCGGTGGCTTCGGGTAAAGGCGGCGTGGGTAAATCGACTGTGGCAGCCAATTTGGCGGTTGCTTTGGCTCGGGCTAACCAGCGCGTAGGTCTCATCGACGCTGATATTTATGGCCCTTCGGTGCCGATGATGTTCGGTATTGAAAACGAGCAACCTACATGTTTTGAGAAAGACGGCAAAGCGGTTATGGTTCCCGTTGAGAAGTTTGGTATCAAGCTGCTTTCCATCGGTTGTTTTGTGGATACCGACCGCCCTTTGATTTGGCGCGGACCTATGGCCACCAGTGCCCTCAACCAGTTGATGAACGACACTCTTTGGGGTGAGCTTGATTGGATGGTAGTGGATATGCCCCCTGGAACAGGAGACATTCAACTGACTTTGGCTCAACAATATAAGGTCTCTGGTGCTATCATCGTGACCACTCCTCAGAAGGTGGCTTTCGCTGATGTGCTTCGTGCGGCCATGATGTTCAAGGAAGAAGCGCTACAAATCCCGATTTACGGTTTAGTGGAGAACATGGCTTATTTCACTCCTTCGGACATGCCAGAGAAGAAATATTACATTTTTGGTAAAGAGACAGGACAGCAATTTGCTGACCAGCTGAATGTTCCGTTGCTGGGTCAGATCCCGATAGTGGAGAAAATCGCGGAATGTGGTGACAATGGCACGCCTCTTGCATTGGACGCTGATTCACCGGTCACCAAAGCTTTTGATCAAATCGCCCTTTCAATTCTAAATTCTAAATTATGAATAAGGAACTTTTGGAAAAACGAGTAAAGAATATTCTGGAGCAGGTGCGTCCCTATCTTCAGGCCGACGGAGGCGATGTGAATTTCGTGGAACTCACCGACGACATGGTTGTGATGGTGGAACTGACGGGTGCCTGCGGAAGCTGCCCTTACAGCACGATGACGTTGAAAAACGGTATAGAGAGCGTGATGAAGAAGTCGATTCCAGAAATCAAGGCAGTGGAACAAGTTCAAGATTAGGTTTTAATGCGTGGGATTTATCTTATCGCGATATTTCTTGTCTCCGCCTGTGGCGTTTTTGCACAACAGGTGGAGACAACACGTTTTGAAGTGAATCGATGGTCGAAGAAGCAGGGTTGCCATTTCGAGTCGTTCCAGCAAGATGGCGGCATGATGGTCTATGAAACCGACAAGACCGATGAGGATAAAAACCGGCTGTGGAATTTCGTCACCCTTGACACTACCCTTTATGAGTTGCGGAACGATGTGGTTGGTTTGCCTGATGACTTGGCGTTTTTCGACTCGAAATCATCCCAAAAGTGGGCGGCATTTGTGTTTCTTGAGGAGAAACCATCAAGATCTGATTCAATCGGGTTTTATGTGTTGACGTATCATCGTCAGAATCAGAAGTTTGACACTATTATCGACCGACTTCCAGAGCGTTCTTCACTGCAATCCATCGCTTTGGTTGACGGTACCTTGATGCTCTCGGTGAATGCCAAGTCGGGTGGGGGATTCCTGATGAAATATGATCTTGAAACACACAATCACAGGATTATCACACCGAGTATTGACAATGACTTTATTCTGTTTCAACTTGTTGAAGATCTTGAGAGTCATGAGTTTATACTTGCCGCCCGTGAGTTTATGGAGAAACATTATAAAGCCACTAATTTCTTTGTTTATTCTGTGGATGGGCTGTTGTTGCAGTCGCATCGCTTTGAGAATCTTGAGAACGTCGGATTAGGCCGTATGTGCTTCTCATTTGACGAAAGGCATCAGTTAGTGGTGTATGCCACTTTGGAGCGTGAAAGCAACCGTAAGATAACCGTGCAGGGCATGACGGAGGACTTCAGCAAAGTCGCCGTGGGTGTCACTTGGATTAAGTTTGCCGTTGGAGGTACGCAGACCAAGACCTGTCTTTTCAAGAATCTTCCTGACATTGACAAGGCATTGACTTCGACGGATCGTCTTCGTGTGAAGGAAGAGTTGCTGAGGATGCAGCAGGGGAAGAAAAAGGAGAAAGGGGAGATCGCGTTCCAATTTTATGCGCCTCGTTTGGTGAAATTCGGTGAGAACCATGTGTTTGTGGCTGAGGCATTTCAGCCGGTTTATCACACCGAGACCCGCATGGAATACGGCTATTATGGTTTTTATGGCACTTATCCTGTGACCTATACTATCTTCGACGGTTATGATTTTTTCAGTGAAATTCTGTTGGCTTTTGATGACGAAGGGGAGCTGCAATGGCACAACACAGTGCGTTTCGAGAATGACCTTTGCGAGACGCTCTCTGCCCATGCCACTGAAACCGTTAGTCATGATGAACTGGTAGTGGTGTCGCCAAGCCGAAACACCTTGCGTTATGAGGTTTTCGATATGGATGGTTCGCCTTTGCTTGATCAGCAGATTACTCCGTTGGATTTCCTTTATGGTGCGGATTCATATCATGATGAATACGATGCCTGTATTGACCCCTGGTTTGGCAACCGTTTCCTGGTACACGGCTGCCAAATGGTTCAGAATCCCATGTTACGCAACACGCTCAGGACCGTGTTTTATGTGCAGAAAGTGCAGTATGAGTGATGTTATCGAGTTACCTCAGCTATATTTTGAAGCGTAAAAATGAATTTCATATTCATTCCCCTTTTGTGTTTGCGCTTTACACCAAGGTGATACGAGGTCATCAGTGTAGTGCGCTTAAAGAATTGGGTATTGAGCGTCAGGTGACTGTTCCCGCTGAGAATGCTTTGGAGCAGTATTTAGGCTGTTGTGATGAATCTATTATGTTTATTGTCAACGACATCCATCAGAATAAAAATAATGAGGCGGCATGGAATACGATTTGTGGGCATCCTGACGTTATCTTGACGATTGATTTATATCACAAGGGCTTGCTTTTTTATCGTGAGGGGATGGAGAAGCAGCACTTTGTTTTGAAAAATTAGAATTAATAATTTAGAATTTAGAGATTGATGAAAAATATAACCTATACTAAGACTGGGGACAAGGGTACGACTTCGTTGATTGGAGGGCGTCGGGTGCCCAAGTATGATGACAAGGTGGAAGCTTACGGCACAGTGGATGAGCTGAGTGCAGTGATTGGCGTGCTGAGTGATCTTGACGGTGTATCGGAGGATATCCGTGAGACTTTGGGCGTGATTCAAAACAAGTTGTTCACTTTGGAATCGCATTTTGCGATGGATAAGAGTTCCGAGGTGAGCAAGATGATTCCCCAGCTTGTGGATGATGATGTGTTGTTTTTGGAGCGGCATATTGACAGGATGAATGCCGAGTTGCCCGAGTTGCGGGCTTTTGTCATTCCTGGAGGTAACATGAAGGCATCGGTGAGTCATGTGTGTCGTACGGTATGTCGGAGGGCGGAGCGACAGGGATGGCGTTTAGCGTCGCATGACGAAGTGGATGCCATTGATTTGAGGTATCTGAATCGGCTTTCGGATTATTTTTTTGTTTTAGCCCGTTATTTTGACTATTTATTGGAAAAGGACGAAAAGTGTTGGGATTCAACGAAATAAATTTTTGAATTTTTTTTTCAAAAACCCTTGACAATTTTCTGAATTGGTGTATTTTTGCACCCTCAAATTCAAAACCGAAAAACTATGTATTGGACATTGGAATTAGCATCGAAATTGGAAGACGCTCCGTGGCCTGCAACGCGAGATGAGTTGTTGGATTGGGCCTTGCGCACGGGGGCGCCTCAGGAAGTGATAGAGAACCTTCAGGAGATTGAGGACGAAGGTGACATTTATGAACGCATAGAGGACTTATGGCCTGACTATCCGACGAAGGATGATTTCTTCTTCCACGAGGACGAGTATTGATCTGATAATCAACTGATTATCAATAAATTAAAGAGGTCGTTAGGTTAACTAACGGCCTTTTTTGTGTTCAAATAAGTAAAAATATAAACTTAAATGGAAACATAAGTTAA
>JAEEGL010677243.1_pt1 | contig 11191 bp, 7 predicted proteins | sample 9134231 | NCBI WGS metagenome assembly JAEEGL01 (sample SAMN16246548, study PRJNA631951) | gut metagenome | biome: gut microbiome; feature: rumen; material: fiber-attached | host: Bos | place: Iran: Karaj | collected 2018-10
CTCCGAAAGATCATGACGGACCTTACTGGTGAAATCAAGATTCACGGGAATGCTCTGGGTGATGTTACGATCCAGACCACGAATGCAGATGGATCCATGAGAAGCCTTAATGATATTCTGGCAGACTGTCGTGTGGCATTTGGACAGCTTTCTGAATCAGAGCAGGCCTCTGCAGCTGAAACCCTCGTAGGCAAACAGGCCATGAGTGGTTTCCTTGCCCTCATGAATGCAGCTCCGGCTGATATTCAGAAGCTTGAGACTGCTATAAATACCTGTTCAGATTCTATGGACGGGTACAATGGTACAGCAGAGAAGATGGCTGCAGTCATGCAGGATAACCTTGCAGGGCAGCTTACCATCCTTAAGTCACAGCTTCAGGAACTTGCCATTTCTATTGGTGAGATACTTATGCCGGTTATCAGGGATATTGTGACTCATATCCAGAAGTGGGTAGATAAGTTTAACAGTCTTGATGATGGCACTAAGGAGATGATCGTAAAGATTGCTCTCTTTGCAGCAGCGGTAGGGCCGGTACTTGTCGTTGTAGGAAAGGTAATCTCAGCAGTTGGTACGATTATGACCATCTTGCCAAAGCTGGCGTCAATCCTCAATGTCGTATCGGCAGCGCAGGCAGCACTTAACGTTGTCATGAGCATGAACCCTTATGTGCTTATAGCGGCAGCTGTCGTAGCACTTATTGCAGCATTTGTACTTCTTTGGAATAAGTGTGATGCATTCCGTGAATTCTGGATTAACCTCTGGAATCATATCAAGGACTTCTTCTGTGGAATTGTCGAGGGAATCAAGGACGTTTTTTCCGGCATTGTCGAGTTTATCAAAAATAACTGGCAGGGCCTTGCATTATTCCTGGTTAATCCGATCGCAGGAGCGTTTAAGCTCATATACGATAACTGTGAGGGGTTCCGAAATTTCTGGAATAACCTCTGGAACGGAATAAAAGATGCGTTTTCAAAGATATGGGATGGAATAAAGAATGTTTGCTCCTCAGCGTGGGATGCGATTAAGTCCGGTGCATCAGCTGCCTGGGAAGGCATAAAGGGCGCAGTAACGAGCGCCGGCAGTTCGATTAAAGAACACTTATCGAACGCATGGAATTCTATAAAGGAACACACGTCCTCTACGTGGAACAGCATCAAAGAAGGCGTGAGCAGTGCATTTGAGCACATTAAGAGCAATGGGCAGGCTGCGGCAAGTTCGATAAAAAGTACGATTTCAGATGCGTGGAACCACATAAAGAGTTCGACGTCTGAAACATGGAATCATGTAAAAAGCTCGGTGTCCGATGCATGGAACAATATAAAGTCCAATGTATCTGATGCTATGAGCAACATGAAGTCCCGTGTTACAGAGGGGTGGGAGAGTATCAAGTCCAATACTGAGCATCTGTGGGGTAACATCAAAGACAAGGTTGTATCGATCGCCGGTGAAATGAAAGAGAAGTTTACTTCGACGGTTTCGGCACTGGCATCTTCCTTTACTGAGAAGTTAAACCACATGAAAGAAACAACCTCACAGGGCCTCCAGAATATAGGATCGTCTGTATCGAGCGCACTTTCAAACATCAAGGAGAAGGTGACGAGTGGCTTTTCAAGCATAGCATCAAATCTTGGCTCGGCATTTACAAATCTGATATCCGGTATAAAAGAGAAGTTATCCCATATCGGAGAGGTATTTTCAAATCTGGCCAAGAATGCCTTTAGCTGGGGTAAAGATATTATTTCGAACCTGATATCCGGTATCGGATCCATGATTGGAAGCCTGGTTGATAAGGTTAAAAACATCGCCGGTACGATTAAGGATTATCTTGGATTCTCGGAACCTGAAAAGGGCCCGCTTTCAGACTTTCATACCTACATGCCGGATATGATCGATCTGATGAAGGAAGGTATCGAGGGTAACATTTCAAAACTGAAAGGCCCGATGTCTGATCTTGCGTCAGCGATTATTCCTGGCCAGGTTGGAGTGCCTGCAATGACAGAAGCTCGTAGTAGTTCCGGTAATGGCAATAACGTTGATATCGGAACGCTTACGGAAGCGGTACTTAAATACCTGCCACAGATGGCAAACAAGCAGATCGTGCTTGATTCTGGTGTGCTTGTTGGAGAGCTTGCTTCTGGTATGAATAGGCAGCTCGGAAAGGCGTACCTATGATCAGGAAATTCAGAATAATAAACAGAGAAGGGGCTGCTTACGACTTAAACTCGAAGCAGTCCTTCTTTCATAAGGTGGGAGGCTTAGGATTTAAGGATGACACAGCCTTCCAAAAGATCGGTACTGACTACTATGCACTTGAAGAGGTGTTTGCCCAGGGAGAGATCACGGGAAACATCTTTTTTTATGGCAAGGAAAGTTATAGAAGATACCGCGACTTTACGAAGTTTGCCCGTCTTACCCCATTGACGCTTGAGTACGTGACAGATGATACGTATAAGCTTCCGGTAAGGGTAGCAGAGATAAAGAAGTCAGAGCTCATGGACGGTGGTATTGGCCTTGACTGTGAAGTGACGCTCAGAGCAACAGGCCTCTTTTATAGGTCAGTTACAAAATACTCAGAGACGGTATATGTGGGCGGTAAGGTTTATCCGTATGTTTATCCATATTCGTATGCGGATGTAAGTGCGAACACACTGATGATCGATTCGGATTCTATTGCTGACTCACCTTGCCGTATTACTATTTATGGCCCGTGTGAGAATCCGGTATGGAAGCATTACGTGAATAATGAGCTGTATGCTACGGGAGCTTATCTTGGCACGCTTCGCGCAGACCATAGGCTTGTGATCGATACGACAACGGTCCCGTATTCAATCACTGAGCGCGGTGTATCTGGTGAGATCATAGCCGATAGATACCAGGCCTGTGATTTTACAACAGAACGTTTTATTACGTTACAGCATGGCACGAACCGTATCTCGTTATCGCACGATGGTCTTAACTCAGTAGATATGATGGTGGAGGCGAAGATAAGTTATGAAACCGTATAACGTCGAGGTTTTTACACAGAAGTTTGAAATGGTCGCCAATACCAATATCAATGAGGTGACGCATAAGGAAGACTACCTATCGTCGGATGTGAATACAATCACAGTGTTTCCTATGTCAGGGATAGCAAAAGAAGATTATATCCGTATAAGCCGGGGTGACGAAGAATATGTCGGCGTGATAACAGAGATTACATTCGGAACGGACCGTTCAAAGGAGCTTCAAGTGATTTCATATAAACCACTGATGGAGCTTCTTAATACGGATGTACTTTTTGATGTTGATCTGCAGCAGACGGGAACCCTGGAAGGTTTTATTGCTGACAGAATAACTGAGATGTTTATCGAAAATGAAGATGCAGCCCAGAATATCCGAGGGTTATCTGTTGTAACAAAAACGCAGACACCCGATTGGTATTTCCATATTACGCCAAGGGACTCTGGTGGACATTACAACATCGTAAACCTGATTGATTCTGTAATCATTCCGGCGATGGAGAAGTATGGAGTGCTGGTAAAACCGGTGCTTGATATCCAGGAAAGGACTATCAGGATCGAGATCGGGAGAGTGCAGTCCGGGACTTACATTATTGAAGCTGATCTTCCGAATGTGATAAATAAGCAGATCACAATAAAAAGCGTATCAGCTGATGTGAACAAGCTGATCATATATGACTCTGCAGATTATGAAACGAAAGCAGTGTACTTTCTGCATAATGATCTTTCTTATGACAGAAAAGATGAGAATCGGATCACACCAGTTAACTGCGAAATAACATCAGTGCAGGTGGAAGAGGGACACTCTTTTGAATCTGCTGCGATCACGGAAGCCTATAACAAGTTTGCAAACCTGGCATATTCAAACCTTATAGAGCTTACGGTCATGAAAGGCGATGCACTTATTCATCCGGAAGATATGGAATTTGGCCAGGTTGTAAAGGTTATATCAAACGGGACAGAATATACAAGCATACTTACAGGCCGGGAGATCGGACAGAATATAAAGCTGATCTTCGGAACGGTAAGGCTTGATCTTACAAAGGTGCTAAGGAGGAGCTGATATGGCAAACATAGTACTTAAAACATTTAAGGGCGGGAATGTTACTCCCTTAAATGATGCGATTATCTATCAGACAGTGATTCCCGGAGCAGGAATCTTTAAAGGCTGCGAGGTAACCGCGGCCAGGGGAAACATCCTGCATATCTCACAGGGGTACGGAATCATAAAGGGTAGATTCTTTGAGATGTATGAAAACGAACAGACGGTGCAGCTGGCTGAAACCGGCCAGACGTTAAATGGCCGCGTCTATATCCATATGGACCTTTCGAATGCGGATGAACCTGTAAAGATCATGACAGAAGTGGGTGAGACGTTATCATCCCTTCTTATGGATGCAAATGTAAATTATAACAATTCATCCTATGACCTGGAGCTTGCCGTATTTAAGGTTGATGCTGCAGGGGTAAAGGATCTTACTCAGGTATTTCCTTCGGTCCAGGGTGGATCTGGAGGTGGTGGTGGAAATGGATCCGCCAGTATCATGAGAGATACTGCTTATGAAGAAGGTGATCTTGTAACATGTGCCAATGCTCCGGGGTGGTGTATTTTAGTTTGTACTCAGAGGGGAGCAACAGCCATAGCAGAGCCGATAGGTTATACCCAGATACGTAAGGGCGGTGATATGGTCCTTGATGGAACGGCCGTGTTTACAGCCAGAGATCTAATCGCAGAGCTTGATAACATCACTCTTTTACAGGATGACGTTTCCGAAATGAGCGATGAGATTGATGCAATGAAATCTGATACGGACGCTGTTGTGATTAAGATTATGAGTCTTGAGGCATATAAGGCTTTGGAGACATATCAGCAGAACGCCATTTATTACTGCTATAACAATGAGACCTCCAGGGAGATCGTTGGTATTTATCTTGGTGAGCATACAGTTTATGCGACGGGTATTTCTGTAAAATACCATATCGATACAGACACAGTAATTACAAAAATATTATCACTTGGCAACGATGCATTAGTGGACACTCCAACAGCATCTCTTCCGGGATATACCTTTGTAGGATGGCGTGATGACGATACTCCGAGCAAGAAGGTTCTTACAAGAAAAGTCATTGATTCAGAAGAAGAAATTAATATCTATGCGGTGTTCAAACGTCCTATTGAGATCGGTATGCTCGATAATGGCGCAACATTAAAAGATGGAGAAGAGGAAGAGACCTTCGAGGATATGCTTTACTACAATAATGGTAACGGCTTAAGTGAAGGTATCACCATTCCTGAATGCCCTTATGAATGGGAAGGAAAAGAATTCTGTGGATGGAATACCGATTCATATTCGGATCCAACATATGAGCCTGGTCAGATCGGTAAATTCACAGATGATTGTTATCTGTTCCCAATGTTCACGGAAGCAGAGTATGACTTTCCATACTCCGGTACTTATTATCCTTTTACAATTCCTGCAACAGGAATCTATGAGTTTGAATTGTTCGGAGCTTCGGGTGGTAGCGTTACAGGAACGGTAGATAATGTTTCTGTTACAGCTAACGGAGGCAAAGGTGGCCATGTAAAAGCTTATAAGAAGATGCATAAAGGAGATCAGATTTATATCTGTAATGGTGGATCTGGAGCAACTTATGCCGGTTATAACGGCGGATCAAGTGGATATTCCTACTCTTCGGGACAACGACATCTTGGTGCTTCGGGTGGTGGAGCAACTCATATCGCAAAGGAAATGGGAATCCTTGGTTATCAGCAAAGTGGTGCCAATGTTTCAAAATCATTAACCTATCTTTATAGAGATAATATTCTTCTTGTCGCTGGTGGCGGTGGTGGTGGCGGTATTTCTATGAATGAGGCTGTAAACACATCAGGAACCATCAACGGCGGCTATACTAAAGGCGCTCATGATGGTGGCCATGGTGGAGGCGATAAGGGCGGCGATGGCTCTGGAGGTAACCTTGGAGGCCGTCAATCATCTACAGGAGCAGCTGCTGATACTAATTTTGGAAAGGCTGCACAATACAGTGGTTCGAGCACAACCTATTCAGGTGGTGGCGGAGGCTGGTTCGGGGGCAACTATGGCACTAATGGAAACTCTGGTGCTGGTGGTTCGGGATATGTTGGTGGGATGCCGGCATTCACATATAAGAAGAGGTATTTCCGAATTACAAATGAAGCCGGAAAGAACGAAGGTAATGGATACTCATACATCAGATATGTGATGTGTGCATTGTAAGAGCTTAGGCTCTTATTTTTTTACAACAAATTAATGGAGGTAATCACTTATGAAGGAATTCTGGAACATAGTACAAGTATTTTTTGCAGCTGTCGGTGGATGGCTCGGATGGTTTTTAGGAGGGTGTGACGGATTGTTATACGCATTAATTGCTTTCGTGGTCGCAGATTATATCACCGGGGTGATGTGTGCTGTGATCGACAAGAAGCTCTCAAGTGAAGTCGGTTTTAAGGGGATCTTTAAGAAGGTCCTTATTTTTTTGCTGGTAGGAATTGGACATGTCCTGGATTCACAGGTTATTGGAACAGGATCTGTGATGCGAACTGCCGTCATTTTCTTTTATATCAGCAATGAAGGCGTGAGCTTACTTGAAAACTGCACACACCTTGGACTTCCATTCCCGGCAAAACTCAAAGACGTGCTTGAACAACTTCATGACAGATCGGAGGGGAAAGATAATGGTGATAAAAGAATCGATTCTAACAAATAATCCTTGTTACAAGCAGGGTAGAAAAATAAATGTAAAAGGTCTTATGCTTCATTCTGTAGGGTGCGCTCAGCCGAGTGCATCCGTTTTTATTAAGAACTGGAATAAGGCCTCTTACGATAAGGCTTGTGTTCATGGATTTATAGATGGTAACGATGGTACAGTTTATCAGACACTTCCCTGGGATTATAGAGGCTGGCATGCAGGCGGTGCCGCGAACAATACTCATATCGGAGTGGAGATGTGTGAGCCTGGTTGTATTAAATACACTGGTGGCGCGACGTTTATTTGCTCAGATATTCCGACAGCTCAGATCGTAGCAACCAGGACCTATACATCTGCAGTAGAGCTTTTTGCTATGCTTTGTCAGATGTTCAACCTGGATCCCTTAGCAGATGGCGTGATTATAAGTCATAATGAGGGCCATAAGAGAGGTGTTGCATCCGGGCATGTGGATCCTGAGCACTTATGGAGACAGCTCGGCCTGGCTTACACGATGGACTCTTTCAGACAGGACGTAAATACGATCCTGAATGCAAATATGGCTGAAGCCTCTAAACAGGAAAAGAATTATTCGAGAGCTGTGATGAATGAAGCAGAGATATTTGCTTTCTTACGTGAACAGGGATTGAATGATTTAGGCGCTGCCGGGCTTATGGGCAACCTGCAGGCGGAGAGCGGATTGTCTGCTATCAATCTTCAGAACAGCTTAAATAAGAGCTTGAATATTTCAGATGAAGATTACACGATGCTTGTCGATAACAGCAACTATAAAGACTTCATTACTGATAAGGCGGGATATGGTCTGGCTCAGTGGACATATTGGAGCAGGAAGCAGGCTCTTTTGGAATTTGCTATCCTTAAAGGGACATCAATCGGTGATGCCAGGATGCAATGCGAATTTCTTATGAAAGAGCTTCGCGAGAATTATCCTGCTGTGCTTACCATACTAAAAGGAGCAACCAGTGTACGCCAGGCATCTGATGCGGTTCTTTTATGGTTTGAGAGGCCTAAAGATCAGTCTGAGAAAGTACAGATTAAGCGTGCTCAGTACGGCGAAGCAATCTATAAAAGGTGTGCTGGTAAGGAACCAGTACAGATTATACAGCCTGTTCAGGAGAGTTTCCGCGTTAAGGTGAGCATACCGAACCTGAATATCAGAAAAGGTCCTGGCACTAACTTTGATCGAACCGGTAAATGCACTGGTATTGGAGTATTTACTATAGTAGAAGTAAAGGATGGTGCAGGATCCGCTGCTGGCTGGGGACGCCTTAAAAGCGGTGCTGGCTGGATTGCGTTATCATACGCAGAACGGTTATAAGAATATGCCTCTGGAGGTATGTACTTCCAGGGGCTTTTCTTTTGGCCTTTGTGTTTCATTTCAGTGAATAAAAGGGCCCTATTTGCTTGATATAGTTAAGCACCAGAGGTAATATGCGATACAACAAAAGGAAAGGAGAAACCATATGGAGGTAAAGATCATACCGAATAGCCAAACTACAAAGGCTAAGATCCGTGTTGCTGCTTACGCCAGAATATCCAGAGATGGCGAGGAACAAGAAGGTTCGATCGAGAATCAGTTAGAATACTTCGAAAACTTGATAAAGAGTAATCCGGAGTATGAATTCGTGAAGGTCTATTATGACCACGGTATTTCAGGCTTCAAGGAACGACGGCCAGGTTTCCAAAAGATGATGCGGGATGCCAGGGCCGGGAAGATCGATTTGATCATGACAAAATCAATAACGAGGTTCGCACGTAACACCGATACCTTTCTGAAAGCTCTACGCGAGCTAAAAGGACTGGGTATCGGTGTTTTCTTTGAATTACAAAACATCAACAGCTTAACAGAAAGCGGTGAATTGCTCATGACAGTTTATGCTGCATTTGCCCAGGGCGAGAGCGAGACCTATAGAGAACTTGCTCTAATGAGGTTTAAGAAGCGCTTTGCTGAAGAAGGCCGGCCTGAATACCAGCTGCAGAGGACTCTTGGTTATGACAAGGATGAGAACGGTGAGGTGGTGATTGTTCCGGAAGAAGCTGAATGGGTTAAACAGCTCTTTACTTGGACAAAAGAAAACTACTCGACGGCAACGATAGTGAAATGGGCTGCAGAGATAGGGATGCACACAAAAAAAGGAAAACCCATTACACATGGATTTATTACGAATACGATCAGAAATATTGCTTACAAGGGCGATTACATTATGCAGCGGACTTATACGGATGAGAATAGAATCTTTTACGATTACCAGGATGTTGTGCCGTCGTATTACATCGAGGATGATCACCCGGCTATCGTAAGTAAAAAACTGTGGGAAGCCGCCAATAAGATTATTGATGGGAGGCTTAAAGAGAACGGATATAAGCCAGGCCTTAAGCCGTATACACTTGAGAATTATCCATATAAGGATAAATTGTACTGCGCGATTTGCGGTAGGCACATGTACGGAATTAAGTCGAGGTATAACACACAGTATCATTTTACCTGCGGCCCTAAAACAAAAAATGGCATGGTCTATTGCACTGGGAATAACATTCCTCAGCAGGTGATAGAAAGCTGGGGCCCGATTAAAGAAAACATATACGTGAGTTTTGATCCAGACAAACCTATACACAAGCAGTATTCATATGTAAAAGAAAGCACGTGGAAAAAGGAACACAAGAAGATGGAACTTCCTGAACTTCCTGAGTATAACGCAGAAAACTTCCATTATTACCACAGAGTATTCTGCGCTGAATGTGGTCACATGCTTTCAAGATCGAGGCGCAGCGACGGACAGGTTATGTTCATCTGCGCAGGTCGAACTAATCATGGCAAAGATTATTGCAGCGGAACAAGGATACCGCTTGAGAAGATGGAAAACCTCCCGGAAAGGGATGGATACTTTTTGTTTAAGGAGGAGATTAAAAATGGCGAAAAACATTACAGTTATACCTGCAAAGAGAAAAAACCTAAGCGGAAAAAGTACATCAAAGGTTAGTGGGCATTCTAAGATAAGAGTTGCTGCCTACTGTAGAGTATCAACTGATCATGAAGAACAGCAGAGTTCGTTTGAAAACCAGGTCAAGTATTACACCGAGTATATCAATGAAAGACCTGATTACGAGATGGCTGGGATTTACGCAGATGAAGGTATTACCGCAACTAATACAAAAAAGCGTGAAGGTTTCAAGAATCTGATAGCGGACTGTGATGCTGGGAAGATTGACCTGGTTATTACAAAGTCAATATCCCGATTTGCAAGAAACACACAGGACTGCTTGCAGTATTCAAGACATCTTAAGAACCTTGGAATAGGGATTATTTTTGAGAAGGAGAACATCAACACACTCGATGCGGCTGGTGAGCTCCTTTTTACAATTCTCAGTTCTTTGGCCCAGGAAGAGTCGAGAAATATATCAGAGAACTGTAAGTGGGGCATAAAGCGTAATTTTCAGAACGGAAAACCTACACTGAATTATAAGCGATTCCTTGGTTATGACAGGGGCCCGGATGGGAAACTTGTAGTAAACGAAGAGCAAGCGAAGATCGTAAGGCGGATTTTTACCATGTTCGAAGAAGGATATCTCATAAATCAGATAGCGCATACACTTAGGGAGGAAGGCGTCGAAGGGACAATGTCAAATAGCTGGCATTATTCGACAATCAATCACATGCTACACCAGGAAAAGTACTGCGGGGATCTTCTTATGCAGAAGACATATACGGTCGATTATCTTTCAAAGAAAAGGATCATAAACGACGGTGCGGTCGATCAGTATTTCGTCGAGAATGATCATGAGGCAATAATACCCAAAGAAGAGTGGCAGGCGGTGCAACTTGAGCTTGAGAGGCGAGAGAAATACCGCGCTGAGATTGGAGTTGGAAATATTGGCCATGGAATGGGGTGTTTTACAGGCAGGGTAATATGCGGGAGATGCGGCAAGATGTGCGGCAGAAAGGGTCCGGATAGATACGGACGTCATTTCTGGATGTGTAATAACAAAATGAGGTCAAGAGGTGCCTCATGCAATAGTGACAATATCCTGGAAGAAGATCTGATGAGAGGCTTTCGTATTGCCTGGAATAGCCTTGTTCAAGATGAAAAGCAGATGGAGCGTTGGGATGACATGATTGAAAACGGGAATCCTTTAGAGAAGCTCAGAGCCAGACAGATGAAGCTGATGGCATCGGAGGGCCCGATAACCTTTGTGGCTGATGAGCATGTTATGCTGGTCCTTGAGAGGGTAATTCTTAAAGACAAGACACATATAGAAGTTCGGTTCCTTGATGGGAACATAAAAAACGTCTGCTTAGGTGAATAGAGTATAGACTTTTGCCGGCTGGGGGTGCACATCCTTGGCCGGCTTTTTTTGTGCACTTTGCTTGTGCAAACTGTACATGTTTGGGTAGAAAAATAACGTCTGATCTGGTAAAATTTAAAGTTGGGTACTTATGCGCAAAAATA
>JAEEGL011111447.1_pt1 | contig 11191 bp, 8 predicted proteins | sample 9134231 | NCBI WGS metagenome assembly JAEEGL01 (sample SAMN16246548, study PRJNA631951) | gut metagenome | biome: gut microbiome; feature: rumen; material: fiber-attached | host: Bos | place: Iran: Karaj | collected 2018-10
AAGCTCTTCGGCATCGGCATGGAGAGCTACACCGTCGGCTCGCACGAGTTCTACATGAACTACGCCGCGAAGAACAACGTGCTCTGCCTGCTCGACTCCGGGCACTTCCACCTGAGCGAGAACGTCGCGGACAAGATTTCCTCGATGCTACTCTTCGCCGACAAGGTCGCGTTCCACGTCTCGCGCCCCGTGCGGTGGGATTCGGACCACGTCCTGCGCCAGGACGACATGCTTCTGGACATCGCCCGCGAGATCGCGCTCGCCGGCCCTGACCGCGTCATTCTCGCGCTCGACTACTTCGACGCCTCGATCAACCGCGTCGCCGCGTGGGTGATCGGCATGCGCAACATGCTCAAGACCCTCCTCGCCGCGCTCCTCCAGCCCAACGACAGGATGGCGAGGCTCCAGAGCGAGGGCCGCTTCACCGAGCTTCTGATGCTTCAGGAGGAAGTGAAGAACTACCCCGTCGGCGACGTCTGGGCCGAATGGTGCCGTCGCCAGAACCTGCCCGCGCGCGAGGACTGGTTCGCCGCCGTCGAGGACTACGAGAAAAAGGTCCAAAGCAAGCGCAAGTAGCGTCCCGCGCCGTTTCCCCAGCCGCACCCCATGAAACAGATCACCGACCTTTCCTTCGTTCACGAATTCATCCGCCTTTGCTCCATCGGGGACGCGAAGGGCTACCACGAGCGCAACGGCGGAAACCTCACCTACCATCTTCTTCCCGAAGAGATCCGGGAATCCCGCGCGGTCCTCGGAAACCGCAGGCCGGGACCCTGGCAGGACATCGAGCTCACCAAGGACGTGGCCGTCCCCTCCTTCGCCGGCGAATGGTTCCTCGCGACGGGTTCGGGCAAGTTCTTCCGCAACGTTTCCCACGATCCCGAATCGACCATCGCGCTCTGCGAGCTCGACGGGACCGGTTCCCGCTTCCGCATCCGGTGGGGGCTCCGGGACGGAGGCCGCCCGACCTCCGAGTTTTCGAGCCACCTCATGAACCTCGCCGTGAAGGACCGCCTCACGAAGGGCCGGATCCGCGTGGTCTACCATGCCCATCCGGCGAACCTCATCGCGATGACCTACGTCTGCCCTCTTAACGACAGGGCCTTCACGCGCGCGCTTTGGAACACCATGACGGAAAGCCCCGTGATCTTTCCCGAGGGCGTGGGCGTCGTCAAGTGGATGGTGCCAGGCTGCCGCGAAATCGCCGTGGCCACCTCGAAGCTCATGGAGAAGTACAACAACGTCGTCTGGGCGCACCACGGGCTGTTCTGCGCGGCGGACACGTTCGACAACGCCATGGGACAGATGGAGACGATCGAAAAGGCGGCCCAGGTCCACATGCTCGTCCTCGCCTCCGGCCGGAAGCCCGCCGTCGGAATCACTTCCGAAGGCTGCCGCGCCATCGGCAGGCGCTACGCCGTTCCGGTCAACGAACGCTTCCTGTAGTCCTTGCCTTCCGCGCGGTTTTGTGGAATAATTTACCGAACCGCACGCGGACGGCCCATGCGCCGCCGCAGCGGCCCTTCCTTCACCAACCCCTTCCAATCCACCGACCGCCATGGCCAAGCCCAACGACATCGAAAAGAACCTCGCCCACGCACAGGGGGACACCCCCGAGGAGCTCGTCAAGCTCCGCGAATGGTGGAATGCCCACGGCAATCAGGTCACCATCGTGCTTCTGGTCGTCCTTGCCGTCGTGCTCGGCGTCCGCTGGTACCGCAACCACCAGGAATCGGCCCGCGCGGCGGCCGCCGCATCGCTCGGCGCCGCCGCCGGTCGCGTGGACCAGGCCGCCATCGGGCTTGTCTACGGACGTCCGGACGCCGCCCAGCTCGACGATGCCGAGGCCGCGCTGGAGGGCGTCGTCGCCGAACGCAATGCCTCCACGGCCCCGCTCGCCCTGCTGCGTCTCGCCTCGCTGCGGTGCACCCGCGGGCGCATCGATCTGGCCGAGGCCGACTACCGAACCTTCCTGCAGGACCATCCGGACCACGAGCTTGCCCCCCTGGCCCGCTCCGGCCTCGCCCACTGCGCCGAAGCCGCGGGCCGCATCGACGAGGCCGTCGAACTGTTCCGCGCCTTCCGCGCCGAGTTTCCCTCGTCCCATCTGGCCAACGACGCGCTGCTCGGAGAGGCCCGCTGCCTGATTTTGAAGGGAACCGCCGAATCCCGCAACGATGCAAAGGAGCTCCTCGACGGATTCCTGATCGACAATTCGGGCGACTCCGCCCCCTCCCCGTGGGCCGGATTCATGCAGGAGCTCCTCAGCGACATCGACCGCCTCCGCGTGCCGGCCTCCCCCTCCGCCGACTCGCTTGGCGCGCTGCTCGCCCCGCCGGAGACTCCGCCCGCCGACGAAGAGATTCCCGCCGTTCCGGAACTTCCGGAAGAAGCGGATTCCGCCGGAGCGACGGAGAACTGAGTTCCGCGACTCCGCCCGCCCTTTCCCGGTTCGGACCTTGCCGAAATCCATCGCAGATTCCTGGTTCGCCGCCGCCGCAGTGGCCGCGGACTGCGCGGCCGCGTTCGGAGCCATCTTTGCTGCGGTCTTCCTTCGGTTCCAGTCGGGCTGGTTCCCGATTCCGTTCGGCACGCCTCCCGACCCCTATGCCGGCTACTGGAAACTCGCTCTCGCCGCCGCCCTTCTCTCTTATGCGGCACTGCGTTCGCTCCGCCTGTACAAACGCCCCCAACGGGGCACGTTTCACGCCCACGTTCCGCGCCTCGTGCGCGGCGCGCTGATCGTAACCGGAGCCCTGCTCGTCGCCCTTGCGCTGCTGCGCAACTTTCCGGGGATGGACTTCTCGGCGGGCGTGGTGCTGCTCTTCTTCGCCACCTTCTCCGCCCTGCTGATCGCCGAAAGGCTCGTCCTCTTCCGGCTGGAGATTCGCGCCGCCCGCCTCGCCCTGCCCACCAACCGCGTGCTGATGGTCGGCACGGACGCCACCGCCGCCCGCCTCGCCCGCTGCTTCGCCGAAGACCCCCGCCTTCGCGTCCGCGTCTCCGGATTCCTTCGCACCCATTCGGACGAAGTCCCCGCCGAGGGCATCGACCCCGCCAACGTGCTTGGCGACGCCGTTCAGTATCGCGAAGTCCTCGACCGGCTGCCCGACGTCGTCCAGGTCATTGTCACGCGGCCCTCCGGCGATTCGCACCTGCTTTACGACATGGCCTCCGAGTGCGAACGCCGCATGATCCGCTTCAACGTCGTGCCGGACCTCTTCCGCATGCTGACCTCCTCGGTCGAGGTGGAGACCATCAACGACATCCCCCTGCTCGGGCTGCGCCGCTCGCCGCTCGACAAACTCGGAAACCGGCTCGCCAAGCGCGCGGAAGACATTCTTGGCGCCATTGCCGGTCTGCTGTTCTGCGCCCCCGTCATTCTCGTCCTTTCCCTTCTCATCCGCCGCGAATCGCGGGGCCCCGTCTTTTTCCGCCAAACCCGGTGCGGCTACGCCAACCGTCCGTTCACGATCTTCAAGCTCCGCTCCATGCGTTCGGACGCCGAGTCGGAGACCGGCGCGGTCTTCGCGGCCGAGAACGACCCGCGGCGCACCCGCATCGGAGCGTTCATGCGCTCGCACAACCTCGACGAACTGCCGCAGTTCTGGAACGTCCTCAAGGGCGACATGTCCCTTGTGGGACCCCGCCCCGAGCGTCCCGAATTCGTTGACGCCTTCTCCCAGCAGATCCGTCACTACATGCGCCGTCATTACTGCCGCCCCGGCATCACCGGCTGGGCGCAGGTGCACGGCCTTCGCGGAAATACGTCCATCGAGGACCGCCTCCACGCCGACCTCTGGTATTTGGAGAACTGGTCGCTCGCCCTGGACTTCAAAATTCTGCTTCGCACCCTTTTTGCCGTCCGCAACGCCTATTGACGCTTTCAAAAAAAACTGTTGTTTTTTGAATTCCTTTGGGGTATCCTTTTCAGCCGTTCCAAGCCTTCCCATGTCTCCCGAACAAACCGTCCAGCTTCTCGGCCACATCAAACTGCTGCTCCCGCTCGCGGGGTGCGCGGTTCTGGCCATTGTTTTCGAGCAGGCCCTGTACCGTTTGGACCTCACGTACATGCCGCTCTGGCGCCCCTCCCTGATGTGCGTGATCATCGGCATCGCATCGCTGATCTGGAGCTCATGGGTCTCCAGCATCCCGATGGAGAACATCCTGCTCAACAAGGGAGAGAACAGGTCTTCCCTGGCCACCTCGATCATCTTGTTCTTCCTTGTTGTGGCCATCGTGCTCGGAAGTCTTGCCTGGACGGCCGGCAAACGCATCATCACGGACAACGTGAAAGGGGGCGTGAGCCGATCCCTCACCGCCATTCGGTTCGTCCCCATCGTTTGCACCCTGGTGCTTGCCGTCTGGGCGTTCACCCGGGCCAACAACATGGTCGGAAGCGGCGGACTCGTCGCCCTGCTCATGCAATAGGTTCACGCCATGGCAGGCTCGTCCCGCAAAGGCGCTCCCCGTTCCGACACCCGCGAGCGTCTGCTCCGCGTTGCATGCCGCCGATTTGCCGACTGCGGATACCAAAACACCCGCATTCAGGACATCTGCCGCCTCGCCGGCGCCAACATTGCGGCCGTCAATTACCATTTCGGCGGAAAGGACGGCCTTTATCGTGCGGTATGGGACCATGCGCTCGAGCAAACCGTACGCGATGAAAGCGGCGCGCCCAACCTTTCCGCCGACGCCGATCGCGAATGGCTCTACAAGTATGTCCGCGCCTGCGTTCTTTCGGTGTTCGACACGGGCATGACCGGCATTCTGCGCCGCCTCATGACCAACGAGGTCTCCTCCCCCTCCCCGCTTTCCCGCGAGATTCTCTCCGAACACATCGCGCCGCGCTACAACGAGCTTCTTGTTCGTCTTCGCCGCATGATGGGACCGGACGTCACCGACTATCAGGTCGGCTGCTGCGTCTTTGCCATCAACTCGCTCTTCAGCGCGCTTGCGCTCAACGCCACGGCCCGTCGCGAACTGTTCCGCAACGACCGTCCCACCCCCGCCGAGGCCGAGCAGTTCACGCGCGAAATCTGCGCCTTCGTCATGGGCGGCGTCCGCGCGCTGCGCGGCGTCCCCGCCGCCGCCCGCAGGCTTCGCGGAACCCTGTGAGGGAGTGCCCGCGCCGTGAATGACGCATCGGCCCCGCGCAACGTCCGACCGGCGCCCCTCCGAACCCCGGCCCTGCTCCCGGTCGCCCTCGCCCTGCTTTTCGCGGAACCCGCAAGGACGACGGCCGGCATTCCCGCGCCCCCCTCCGACGCAACGATCGACGTTTCCGTCACCGACCAGATCCGCCGCCTCGCCCAAATCGAGTCCGAAACCGCAAGCTCCGACGGTCTTGTCCGCGTCAGCGGCGACTGTCTCCCGTTCCCGGACAAGGCGACCCTGCTCGCTTTTCTCGAAAACCTCCGCACGGCCCTCGGCGACGCATTCGGACACCGCACCGCCGCCCCCGCCGACGCCCCCGAGGCCGACTTCGCCGCCCCGGACTTCCGCCTCCTGCTCCGCGCCGTCGTCGATCCGAACGCTCCGGACGCACCGGCCTCCCTTGCACAGAGGCTCGATCCTTCCGCGCCCGAACGGGGGATGCCCTCCCTCGTCATCACGGTGACAAACCCCGCGAACGGTCTTGACGCCCACCGTCTCGCCGCCTGCGTGACGGACGGTCTGCTCCGTCTCAAGGTCCTCCGGCGGCGCCTTCCCGGAATCCGCCCGATTCCGCCCCCCGCCTGGTTTGCGGACGGCCTCGCCCGCCACATCGACCCGAACCTCCGGCAAACCGACTTCGACGCCGTGCGGGACGAGTGGTTCCGCGGACGCCTCCCGCCCTCCTTCGACCTGCTTCCCTCCTCGGCGGCCAAAACCTCGTCCGAACCGGCCGTGGCCGCGCAACTGGTCGCGTTCTGGCTTTCCTTCCCCAACCCCGAACGCCGCCTCCGCACCCTCTCGATGCGCCTCGCCCACGGCGTCCCCTGGTCGCCCGAACTGTTCTTCTCCACGTCGCTCGGCGACGCATCCCCCCTCGCCGGCGACCGTGCCTTCGACGCATGGATCTACGGACGCGTCTCCCACGTCCTTTCCCTCGGCGTCACCTCGCCCTCGCTCGTGAGGCGCACCCGCATCCGCATGCAGGTCTTTCCCGGTCGGGACGGCGTTCCCGCCGACTGGGCGGACGTCCCCCAGCCGCTCGAACGACTGCTTGAGCCGGACAGCGCCCCCTGGGCCCCCGGCGTGGCCCGCACCCTTCGCGCCTGGATCCTGCGCCAGGCCGCCGGACGCGGCGACGCATACCGCGAGGCGGCCCGGCAGTACGCCGCCTTTTTCTCCGACGTCATTGCCGGCGGCCGCCGCCTTCGCGGCGCGGCCGACCGCCTCTCCGACGCCCGCGCCGCCCTCGACGCCTCCGCAACCCCTTCCTCCGGCTCCGATCCGGACGAACCATAGGCTCGGACGCGACACGGCCATTGTTTTGCAACTCTCCTCTTTTTCTGCTACCCTTTTGGCCCATGAGCCCCATTCGTTCAAAACCCTTTTTCGTTGCGTTCCTCGCCGCCGTCCTGCTTCTCGCCGCGCCCCCAGCCTCCGCGCGCCTTGCGCCGGCGACGGAAACCCATTTTGAAACGCCCGTGCTCGCGGTGTTTTCCGACGGCACGCACGGCAGTTGCACCCGGCTTCCGTTCTCTCTCTCCAAGGGCCATGCGGGACCTCTCAAGATCCTCATCGCCGAGGACACCCCGTCCGGCAGCGGGGAAAGCATGCGCAGCAGCGTCTGGCTCGCGGCCGTCACCGCCGCCATGCTGCGCGGCGACCCGATGGACGGCGTCCGGATCACCGTCGAGTTCCCCGGCGACTTCGACGGCCCCAGCGCCGGCGCCATGCTCTGCCTCTCCATTCTCTCCGCGCTCGACGGACGCACGATTCCCGACGACTTCGCCATGACCGGAACGATTCTGCCCGACGGAACCGTCGGTCTCGTCGGCGGCGTCGCCGAAAAGCTCCGCGCGGCCGCCACCAACGGCATTCAACGGGTCTGCATCCCCGCGTTCCAACGGTTTGAGGAGCAGCCCGACGGCGAAATCAAGGACCTCTTCCGCATCGGCGAAACGCTTGGCATCAAAGTGATTCCCGTCGGCTCCGTGGAGGAGGCGTACGCCGTTTTGCACGGGCTTCCCCGTCCCGCCCCCTTCCTCGGCGACGAACGCGAACTCTTCGCCCTCCCCCGGGAAGCCGAGGACCTGCTCGTCAAAACCTACCGCGAAACGCTCGACCGCATCAAGGAGCGCATCTCCGAGACCCCGGGTTCCGAAGCGGAGAGGATTCTCAAGGATTTCCCCCTTCTGTACTCCCCGGAGCCGGCCATGATCGCGCACGAGGGCGGACAGCTGTTCTCCGCCGCGGAAAAGGCGTTGGTCGTGGCCGAATTCTGGGACGCGCGCGCGGCGAACGCCGATCTCGTCCGCCCCGTCTTCAAGCGCTTCCCCGCCCTGGATTCCGAGGATCCCCCGCCGCATTCGCTGCGCAAGGAGTACTGCGCCGGAATCTGTTCCCTCGAAAGCTGGAACGACCGGCGCGCCAGCCGCCTTTTCGGCGAAGAGGACGACCGCGAATCCGCCGTCGCCCCCGGATATGCCCGGCCTTCCGGCGTGACCGACGTCGCCGCGCAACTCTTCGCGGACAACCTCTCCGCGGACCTGTTCTCCCTCTACATGGAATTCGCTTCGATCACCCCCGACGACGACCAGCTCGACAAACTGGACGACGAGGGACTCGTCGCCGCCCGGCTCGTCGAATTGCTCAAGTCCCAGTTCCTGACGGTCTTCGGGCGGGTCGAAGCGCTCGACGAGGGGCTTTCCGTCCCGCTGGCCGCGACCTTCCCCGCCCTCTCCGGCGACGAGCGCGTCGTCCGCACCGAAAGGCTCTTCCACGCCGCCTGGCGCGCCGTCCAGAGTTCGCTGGACGCCGACGTCGTCTCCGCCGGCAACGAGGCGGATCCGGAAAAGGATTGGGAGGTGGACCGCATCGTCAACGACGTTCATTATCGGGCCTATCGTCTGGCCGCCGTCGACGCGGAGAACGATCATGCCGCCCTGCAGGAAAGCCGGGTCCTTTCCGACCGCGGCTGGCACGCCGCGCGAACGCTCTTCTCGCAGGTCGACCTGTTCGTCCGTGGCGGGGTCCTGTTCGCCAAGTATGGCGTCGAGGTTCAGGTCGAGGAAGACGAGGACGGAAACCTCTTCCCCCGCAACCCGACCTTTCTCCATCACCTTCTCCGCGCCGCACGCGCCCGTGCGCTCTGCGGCATCGCCGAATGCCGCGCAGCCGGCATCCCCTGCCCCGGACCGGTCGAACTCGTCGAACTCGCCGACTCCCAGCGGGACGACCCCGCCGCCGACCGCTTCCACGACGTGCTGGAGAAATACTGGAAGGCCAGCGTCTCCGCCAAGGCCCTGCTGATGGCCTTCCGGCCGGAGACAAAATAGCGGCTCCTCTACCCGACGTAGCGGCGGATGCTCTCGCCGATGCGCTCCAGCGTCCGCGCGCGCTCGGCGTCGTCCGGGTTGAGCAGCGTGATGCGGAAGCCGTTCAGGTCCGTGTGGAAGCCCGTGAGCGGCGTCACGCACACGCCCTCCGAGGCCATCATGTAGTGCACGAACCGCTTGTCCGGCGCAACGCCCTCGTTGCATTTCTCGACGAACGCGCGCACGGCGGAATCCTCGATCGGCAGCGACTGGCCGGGCTGCAGGACTCCGTCCTCGAACGTCACGGCGTAGTAGAACGCGCCGTGGACCGGGCGCGCGATGACGCCGGGCACCGTGCGGAAGTATTCGTAGACCTGGTTGGCGCGCGCCTCGAACATCTTCGCGCGGCGCGCCTTGAGCGCCGGCCAGCGGGGGTCGCCGTAGATGCGCGGCAGCGCCATCTGCGGAAGCGTGGTGGAGCACACCTCCATCATCTTGCTCTTCACGAGGACGCCGCAGTACTCGGCGAACGAGGGCGACGCCCTGCGGTTGAGCATCTCGATCCAGCCGCAGCGCGCGCCCGGCCACGGCACGTCCTTGCTCAGGCCGCGCAGCGCGAGGCCGGGGACGTCGTCGCCGAGCACCTGCGAGAGGAGGACCTTCTCGACGCCGTTGAAGACGATGTTGCAGTAGATCTCGTCGCAGATCACGAAGAGACCGTACTTGCGCGCGATGGCGACGATGCCCTCGAGCGTCTTGCGGGGGTAGACCGCGCCCGTCGGGTTGTCGGGGTTCACGAGCGCGATCGCGACGACCTGCGGGTTGTAGCGGACCTTGTTCTCGATCTCGTCCAGGTCGGGAAGCCAGCCCTGCGCCGGATCGAGCCGGAACTGCAGGTGCGGGTAGTCGCCGCGCTTCCCTTCGTTGGAAGTGTGCGTCGGATAGGACGGCGAGGGCATCAGCACGCGCGCGTCCTTCTTCATCAGGTCGTAGATCTTGTCGACGCCGTCCGCGATGCCGTTGAGGAAGAGGATGTCGTCCGGACCGATCTTCGTCCCGCCCGGACGCTCATTCGCCTTCGCGGCGAGGAACTCGCGCGTCGCGAGAACGCCGCGGCTCGGACAGTAGGCGAAGGACTTCTCGTCGTTTGCGACAAGGTCCGCGACGATCTCCTTGACCCAGGGCTCGACCCGCTCGCCGGCCGCGACGGGGTCGCCGATGTTCTCCCACGTGATGGGGCGTCCCATGCGCTGGAGAGCATAGCCGAAATCCACGATTTCGCGGCTCTCGTAGTGGAGGTTGCGGTAGCCTTCGAGGACGATGGGCGGGTGTTGCATGGAAAGGGGGGCTGTGAAGGCTCCCGGATGAGGGACGGGGCGGACTGCCGCCCCCTGAGGATGCCGGCTACGGCTGGACGTAGTTGATGTAGCCGGGGCGGGCTCCGTCGATGTAGACCTCGACGCGACGGTTGGCGAGGTTGCCGGTGACCGGATCGTTGGGAGCCTTCGGGTGATCGAAGCCGTAGCCGATCGCCTTCAGCCGGGAGGCGTCGATGCCCTTGCCGGCGAAGTAGCGGCGGACGGCCTCGGCGCGCTTCTCGGAAAGGCGCAGGTTGTGACCGCGCTGCGAGGTGTTGCGGCGGTCGGCGTGACCCTCGATCACGGCGGTGGAGCCGGGGTTCTCGATCATCACCCGGGCGACGTTGTCGAGCTGCGAGAAGAACTCGGGCTTGATCACGTCCTTGTCCGTGTCGAACACGATGTTGAGCTCGAAGAAGAGAAGGTCGTCGGAGGGGTCGAGCGGATTGGTGTTGTGGTAGATGACCTCCTGCCCGTCGCGCACGCCGCCCTTGTCGGTGTCCGGATCAAGCGGGTTGGTCTTGGACTTGAGCACCTCGTAGCCGTCCGAAAGCATGTCGTAGTCGGAGTCGGGGTTCAGCGGGTCCGTCACGAGGGGCTGGCCGTTGAACTTGAACGCGCCGTGCACCTCGTCGCCGTCCTTGAGGCCGTCGTTGTCGGAGTCGGGATTGAGGGGGTCGGTCTTGTAGCGGAGGACCTCCTCGCCGTCCTTGAGGCCGTCGTGATCCGTGTCCGGATCGAGCGGATTGGTCTTGTAGGTGCGAACCTCGTCGCCGTCGAGCAACCCGTCGTGATCCGTGTCCGGATCGAGCGGGTCGGTCTTGTAGCGGAGAACCTCCTCGCCGTCGGTGAGCCCGTCCTTGTCGGTGTCCGGATCAAGCGGATTGGTCTTGTAGGTCAGAACCTCGTCGCCGTCCGAAAGGCCGTCGCCGTCCGTGTCCCACTTGTTCGGGTCGGTGTGGTAGATCAGCACCTCGTCCTCGTCGGAGAGGCCGTCGCCGTCCGAATCGATGGGGGCGACAATGACGGGGTCGTCGGCGATCCGGTCGGCCGAGAAGCGGTAGATGACGCCGACGTCCACCGTGTGGTTGAACTCGGTGTTGTAGCCGGCCAGATCGACGCGGGTGTCCAGACGCAGGGTCCAGGAGTCGTCAAGGTGATACATGAGACCGCCGCCCGCGCGGGCGGAGATGCAGGCGTCCTCGTCCATCACGTCCTCGCCGTAGGTCGTGAGACCGATGCCGAAAATCAGGTAGGGATCGACCTTGTCGAACTTCGAGAAGTGGAACATCGCGTCGCCGTAGAGCATCATGCCCCACGTGTCGCCGAAGCCCTTCTCGCCCTTGGAGTAGGAGTCGCGATTCG
>JAEEGL011575573.1_pt1 | contig 11191 bp, 7 predicted proteins | sample 9134231 | NCBI WGS metagenome assembly JAEEGL01 (sample SAMN16246548, study PRJNA631951) | gut metagenome | biome: gut microbiome; feature: rumen; material: fiber-attached | host: Bos | place: Iran: Karaj | collected 2018-10
ACGGCCTCGGCGGTGACCCTGAACCTCTATGAGGCGGGAGACGGCGGAGAAGCCTTCGAACGGCTGGACATGGAAAAGGCGGAGCAGGGCGTGTGGCAGGCAAAAGCCGCCTGCGGCAGCGGCACCTATTACACCTATTCCGTCACTGCGGGCGGAGAGACGCGGGAGACGGCGGACCCCTATGCCAGGGCTGCCGGCGTGAACGGAGACCGCAGCATGGTGGTGGATCTGGCGGCGACGGATCCGGAAGGCTTCCGGGAGGAGGCCTTTGAGGCGCCGATCGAAACCTACGGCGACGCGGTGATCTGGGAAGTGCACGTCCGGGATTTCTCCAACCGAACGGCCGGGAGCGCTTATCCCGGAAAATACCTGGCTTTCACGGAAACCGGTCTGGTCAACGGAGCCGGGGAAAAGATCGGGGTGGATTATCTGAAGGAGCTGGGCGTCACCCACGTCCATCTTCAGCCGGTATATGACTTCGCGACGGTGGACGAAACCGCCCTGGACCGCCCGCAGTTCAACTGGGGTTACGATCCGAAAAATTACAACGTGCCGGAAGGCAGCTATGCCACCGACCCTTATCACGGGGAGGTGCGCATCCGGGAATTCAAGCAGATGGTGCAGGCGCTGCACCGGGCGGGCATCGGCGTGATCATGGACGTGGTGTACAATCACACCTGGGATCTGGATTCGGCGCTGAACCGGACCGTTCCGTATTATTACTACCGGTTCCTGTCCAGCGGCGACCCCTCCAACGGATCGGGATGCGGCAACGAGACCGCCTCCGAGCGCGCGATGTTCCGGAAGTACATGGTGGACAGCGTGACCTACTGGCTGACGGAATACAGGCTGGACGGGTTCCGGTTTGACCTGATGGCGCTGCATGATCTGGATACGATGCAGGCGATTGAGCAGGCGGTCCACGCGCTGAATCCGAAGGCGCTGCTGTACGGCGAAGGATGGACCGGAGGAACCTCCCGGCTGAATCCGAACCTGCAGTGCACCCAGGCCAATATCCGGAAGCTGACCGCCAGCGAAGGCGCCGCGGGCGGAATTGCCGTGTTCAACGACGCGATCCGGGACGGGCTGAAGGGCAGCGTTTTTGACACAAAGGACCGGGGATATATTTCCGGCAGCGCCAACAAAACCACCGCTGCCAAAACCGTCTTCGGACTGACCGGCGGAACCGGCAGCGGGGCCAGCTGGAAAGCGAAGGACGCCATGGTGATCAACTATATGACCTCCCATGACAACCATACCCTGTGGGACAAGCTGGCGATGTCCGCGCCGGAGGCCGATGAAGCGGCGAAGACGGCGATGGTCAGGCTGGGGGCTTCCGTGGTGATGATTTCCCGCGGCACACCCTTCTTCCTGGCCGGAGAGGAAATGCTGCGAACCAAGCAGGGGGACGGAAACAGCTATAAGAGCTCCGACGAGGTCAACAATCTGGACTGGGAAGCGCTGGTTCCCGGAAGCGCGCAGGCGGAAACCGCGGCCTTCTACCGCGGGCTGATCGCGATGCGGAAGGAAAACGCGTTCCTGCGGGATCCCGCGGTCACGCCGGAGTGCGAAATCCTCGCGAATCAGGTCATTCTCGTCCGGTATACGAAGGACGGGAGAATTCTGGGCGCGGCGGTCATCAACCCGCATCCGGAGGAAGTGAGCCTGGAATGGAACAGCGGCCTGGCGGAGGGCCGGGTGCTGCTGCGGGACGACGGTTTCCCGGAGGAGGAACGCCTGAAGGACGGAGATACGGTGACGGTGAAAGGAAAGACGGTGCTGCTGATCGCGGAATAATAAGCGGCCGGGCCGGAGGAAAATCCTCCGGCCCGTTTTTCCGGTGATATAAAGCCTGCCCTCCCCCGGCAGGGGGAGGGCAGAATCATGCCGCAATGAAAAGGGAGAAAAAGCCGGGTCGGCGCGGAGAAGGAGGCTATGCGCCGGTGCTTTCACGAAGGATCAGAATGGGCTTGTGGACGATGTTCATCTGTCCGCTTTCCGGGTTCCGGATGGCTTTGTCCAGCAGGACCAGGCAGTCTCTGCTGATTTCTTCCAGCGGGATCCGGATATTGGACAGGGAAGGAATGGAATACATATCGCTGTCGGAGCCGTTGTAGCAGATGATTTGGACCTGCTCCGGAACCCGGATTCCGCGGAGCAGCAGCTCATGCAGCGCACTGATCCCCATCTGGTCGTCGGAGAAGAAAACGGCGCGGCACTGGTCCAGGGAGGACGCGATGGCTTCCGCCGCCTCCCGGCCGCCTTCATATCCCGGCGTGACCTGCAGAATCCTTTCCGGCGGCAGGGGGATTCCGAGCCGGGTGCATTCCCCGATGAAACCGTCCCGGCGTTCCTTGCCGGCCGTGGACGGTTCCCGGCTGGATACGAGGCAGACCCTGTCAGCTCCGGCGCGGGAGAAAAGCTTCGCGGCCAGCTCCCCGACGTTCCGGTTGTCGGCATAGACGTAGTGGTGCAGCCTGGAAACGCGGTTGAACACGACAATGGGGGTGTCGATCCGGACGGTTTCGAGATAGTCCATATCCTCGGATGACATCCCCATAAAAATGGCGCCGTTGAAGCATTCCTCGTGAATCACGGGGTCCATTTTGTCCAGCTGGCCCTGGATATAGGGATAGAGCGTGATCTCCGGTTTCAGATCGCCGTTCCCGCACAGCAGCTCATGAATGCCGGAGAAGAAACTGCCCATTACGGAAACATGGCGGGAGGAAGCGAAAAAGACGGCGACGATCATGTGATCAGCCTTCATCCGCAGCCGTTTCGCGTATACGTTGGGCTTGTAATTCAGCTGCCTGGCGGCATTCTGAATCTTTTCCTGGCTTGCCTTGCTGATCCGGGCTTCGTCTCCCAGGCCGCGGAGGACCATGGAAACATTTCCGACGCTCATGCCGGCAAGCTCCGCAATCTCCTTTAACCCCACTCTGTTTTTTCCCATGATGCATCCCACCTGACTGTGGTGTGCCGGCTTCCGTTCCCTTTTTTCCCGCAGCCGGTTTCCTGTTCAAGTATCTTTGCACAAATACAACCTGATGTCAATAGATTTGCAGAGAAGTTTTTGCATCTTTTTTTCGGGATCAAAACGGCTTTGGCGGATTTGGGGCGAAACAGGCCGGAAAAAGGAAAAAAAGGGTTGACAGCGGGCAGGAATGCGTTTTATAATAGCGATAAAAGAAAGCAAAAACGATTTTGCAAAAACCTTGACAGGGGAGGTTTATCCATGAATCGTGTTGTAAGAACAGAAAACGGCCTGATCAGGGGCCTTCCGGCATCGGATCCCCGGATCACAAGCTTTAAGGGGATTCCCTTCGCGGCTCCGCCCGTGGGGGAAAACCGCTGGCGCGCACCCCAGCCCTGCAAGGACTGGGAGGGGGAGCTGAAGGCTTACGAATTCGGCCCGATCTCCATGCAGGACAAGGGGAAACCGGGACGGGACAATTTCTGGTCCCGGGAATGGGCGGTGGATTTTGACCTGCCGATGAGCGAGGACTGCCTGTATCTGAACGTATGGGCGCCGGCCGACGGATACGCGGTCGGAGACGCGGAGCAGTACCGGGAGCATGAGGAAGATCCCGTGAAGGAAGCCGGGCATCTGCCGGTGTTCGTCTGGTTCTTCGGCGGCGGGCTGCAGGTCGGCAATACGGCGGAGATGGAATTTGACGGAGAGCGCATCGCCCGCCGCGGGGTGGTCGTGGTGACGGTGAATTACCGCCTGAACGCGTTCGGTTTCCTGAGCCATCCCGATCTGACCCGGGAGGATCCCGCCGCGCCCGCCAATTTCGGCTTTCTGGACCAGCAGTTCGCGATGAAATGGGTGAAGCGGAATATCGCGGCCTTCGGCGGGGATCCGGAAAACATCACGATCGGCGGCCAGTCCTCCGGCGGGATGAGCGTCTGCGTGCATCTGGCCAATCCGGCCAACCGGGGGCTGTTCCGCCAGGCGGTGCTGGAAAGCGCGGTTTTCATTCCCGCCTATGCGCCGAAGTTCATCTTCGGAACGGATCTGGCCGGAGGAGAGGAGCACGGAAAGGTTTTCCTGGAAAAGCTGGGCGTCCGTTCGATTGCGGAAGCCCGGAAGATCCCGGCGGACGTGATTCTGGAAGCGGCCAATCAGATGCCGCCGCACTGGTTTGATTCGGTGATCGACGGCGTGTATATGAACTGTCCCGCGTTTGAATGGTTCCTCCAGCCCGGGCACATCGACTGTCCCGTGTTCATGAGCTCGACGGATATCGAAATGATCATGCGTCCCCGGAATCTGAAGTCCAGGGAGGATCTGGAGAAGCTGGCGGCCGGGCTGGAAGGGCTGGACCAGAAGGCGTTCCTGAAGCTGTTTGAGGGGATGGAGGAGCCGGAGGCGATCCTGGACGCGGCGGCGGTCTCCGGGATCGAGATGGCGGGGCACGCCATGGCGAAAACCCTGAAGAGTCCGGTCTGGATGAGCCGCTTCTCGGCGGAAATTCCCGGGTGGGATCATCCCGGCTGTTTCCATTCGAGCGACATCTGGTTCTATTTTGAGAACCTGGCCAAGTGCTGGCGGGTTTTCACCGGGAAGCATTATGATCTGTCCCGTCAGATGTGCGATTACTGGGCGAACTTTATGAGAACCGGGAATCCGAACGGCACGGGCACGGACGGAAAAATGCTGCCGGCCTGGCCCCGGCTGGACGGGGAAGCGCCCTGGCGGATGGAATTCGGAGAAACGGCGGAGCGGACGAAGGCCGATCCGTCCCCGGTCATGAAGGTGCTGCTGGATGCTTTCGACGTTTCCCATGGCCTGAAATAAAGGCGGGAGGCTTTCATCATGACGACGAAAGTGAAACCGCTCCGGAAAAAGCTTCCGCTGAAGCGCTTTTTTCCGCTGTATGTGATGATGGTTCCGGGGCTGGCTTACCTGGTAATCAACAATTATATGCCGATGCCAGGACTGATGATGGCCTTTGAGAAGTTTAAGTATACCAAAGGCGTCTGGGGCAGTCCGTGGGTGGGCGGAAAGAATTTCACCTTCCTGGTGAACAGCCGGGACCTGTCGCTGCTGCTGCGGAATACCCTGCTGTACAACCTGGCGTTCATCGTGCTCGGGACCGTGCTGTCCATCACGGTCGCGATTCTGCTCAACGAGCTGCGGAGCAAGCGGCTGCAGCAGACCTTTCAGACGCTGATCCTGATTCCGCACCTGATGAGCTACGTGATTATTGCCTATATCGTCTATGCCCTTTTCGGCGGGGAATACGGTATGATCAACGGCTCCATTCTCAAGCCGCTGGGAATTGCCCCGGTCTCCTGGTATACGGAGGAGGGGCATTGGCCCTATATCATTACCGCGGTCTATCTGTGGAAATCCTTTGGCTACAGCAGCATCATCTATTACGCGACGATTGTCGGTTTCGACGCGGCGCTGTATGAAGCGGCGCTGGTGGACGGCGCAAACAAATTCCAGTGCATTTTCAAAATCACGCTACCACTGCTCAAGCACGTGATCATCACCCTGACCCTTTTCTCCATCGGGCATATCTTCTATTCGGATTTCGGCCTTTTCTATCAGGTGCCGATGAACTCCGGCATGCTGTACAACACCACCTGCACGATCGATACCTATGTTTATAAGGGGCTGATGGAGGAGAACAATCTGGGCCGGGCGTCCGCGGCAGGCTTCATTCAGTCGTTTGCCGGTTTCCTCTGCGTGCTGACGGCGAATGCCGTGGTGCGCCGGATCGAAGCCGAAAGCGCGCTGTTCTGAAGGGAGGGAGACGCGTGAGAAACAAAGGACTGGAACGGGCCGCCATGATCATTCTGACCCTGCTTTCCGTGCTGTGCATCGTTCCGCTGATTCTGGTCATCACTTCTTCCTTTACGTCGGAGAAGGCGCTGTATCTCTACGGTTATTCGCTCTTCCCTTCCGAAACCAGCCTGGATGCCTACAGGTATCTGCTGACGTCGAAGGACCAGCTGCTGCGCTCTTACCTGCTGTCCTTCGTGGTGACCTTCGCGGGCACGACCTGCAGCATCATGATCACCACGCTTCTGGCCTACCCGCTGTCGAAACCCGATCTGCCGGGACGGGGATTTTTCTCCTTTTTCATCTTTTTCACCATGCTGTTCAACGGCGGGCTGATCCCGACGTATCTGGTATATTCCCAGACCTTCCACATCAAGGACACGATCTGGGCGCTGATCGTTCCCGGTCTGCTGATGAACGGGTTTTCCGTGATTCTGGTGAGGACGTATCTGACCACCAACATCCCGGCGGAGATTCTCGATGCCGGTGAAATCGACGGCGCGTCCCAGAGCTGTATCTTTTTCCGCATCGTGATTCCGATGTCGCTCCCGATTCTGGCGACCGTGGGATTCATGAGCGGCCTGGCATACTGGAACGACTGGCAGAACGGTCTGTATTATCTGGTCCGCCGGACGGATCTGTTCACGATCCAGAATCTGCTGAACCGGATTCAGTCCTCCGCGGACGCCCTGAAGAACAGTACGGCGAACGACATGTTCAAACAGGGGATGAATATTCCGAGCGTCGGGGCCCGGATGGCGATTTCCGTTTTCGCCATGCTGCCGATGCTTCTCGTCTATCCGTTTTTCCAGAAAGGGTTTATCAAGGGCATTGTCATTGGAGGTGTTAAGGGATGAATCTGGATCTGAAGAATCAGGTCCCGCTGGACCGGACCTTCAGTTATCTGAAGGTGACGGACGGGGTATACAGAATTCTGGTGGACCGGCAGTACTGCAATACGGAGCTGATCATCGGCAGCGAAAAGGCCGCGGTCATCGATACTGGCTTCGGCTTCGGAGACCTGCCGGCCGCGGTGCGGAAGCTGACGGACAAGCCGCTGATTCTGTTCAATACCCACTGCCATGTGGACCATGTCGGAGGCAACGCGCCTTTCGGGCTTCCGGTGCATATGGGCAGCGAAGATATTGAAGCGGCCCGGAGCAGTCATTATGCCGCCTTCCGGGTGCGCAGCTGGGACGACCGGATCGCCCGGCTCGGACCGGAATCCGTGGAGGGAATGGACCGCGAGGAATATCTGAACCGCGGCGCGGGGGAACTGGTCCCCTGCGGGGAGGGGGAAAGATTCGATCTCGGCGGCCTGCATCTGAGCGTTTTCGCCATTTCGGGCCATTCCCTCGGCGGCCGTGCCTATTACCTGGAGGAAAAGAAAATCCTCTACAGCGGGGATGCGGTTTTTGCATGCACCCTTTGCTTCGGCAGGGGTTCCGCCGGACGGAAAAAGTTTATCGAAGGACTGAAGAAGCTGGATGCGCTTCCCTTCGAGCATATCCTGAGCGGGCATTATATCGAGCCCTTTGACCATGAATTCATCCGGAAGGCGATCCGTACGGCCGAGACCGCGGTTTTCGAGACCGGGATCCCGCTGCCCAATCCGATCGACCCGAACGCCCGGGTCTGCTTCCCGCCGGACGCGCCGCCCACGCAGGAGACGATTGAGCGGATCCGCCAGGGGGACCACGGGTTTGACAATAAGGTCTGGGCGCTGGTTCTCAGTTCGCCGGACTGAATCCGGCAGCATCGTTCCGTAACAGTCTTCCGGGTGTGGAAGATGTTATAAATCAAGAAAGGGAGGCTATTCCAAAATGAAAAAATGGTTGTCACTGATCCTGTCCCTGATCCTCCTCATCTCCATCCTGCCGATGGCGGCCGCGGAGGAAAAGGTGACCGTCCGGATGAATACATGCATTGTATTCAGCGATCTGAGAGACCGCGAAGCGGTGGAAACAAAGCTTGAGGAACTGCTGGAAGCGAAGGGGTATCCCTTCAGGGTGGAAATTGTTCCCTTTGATTACGGCAACTACGGCAATCTGGTGAAGCTGGCCGTGGCGGACGGCAGCGTGGACCTGTTCAACATGTTCGGCGCGATGTCCCTGGCGGCCGGAGCCGATTCCGAAGCGATCGCCTGCCTGGATGACCTGCTGGAGGAATACGGCAAGGAAACCCGGGAGCTGATCAGCCCCTATATCAGCACGGTCATGGTGGACGGAAAGGTCTACGGAACCCCCGCCATCAAGGCCATCAGCAAGCGCAACTGCTTCCGCTATAACAAGGAATGGGCGGACAAGGCGGGCTTTGTGCCGGAGAACGTGGTGGACTACGATACCCTGACCCAGGAAATGCTGAAGGTCAAGGCGGCTTATCCGGATAAGGCCATGATTTCCACCGGGTACGGCGGAAAGTGGTTCTGGCCGAACATGGATACGCTGGGCAGCGACAATTATTATGCCTGCATTATTCTGGACGACAACGCGGAACCCAAAATCGTGAACTATTACGAGACGGATCTCTTCAAAAAGGATCTGGAAATGGCACATGTCTGGGGAGAAAACGGCTTCTTCGTCAAGGACGCGATCAACGGCCAGAACGCGACGCAGGCGCTCTTCGGGGAAGAGGTTTCCTTCGGAACCTTCTCCGACGACATCAGCCCCGAATTTGTCCTGATGACCGGTTCCAACAGCTATAACTTCCCGCTCGGATGCGTGACCGCGGAGAAGGAGCCCTGGGCCACAACGACGATGGCGGCGGGCTTCACCTGGTGCATCACAGAGAAGAGCGCGCATAAGGCGGAAGCCATGCAGCTGCTGAACCTGCTGTATACCGATTCCGATGTTGCCAACCTGATTATCAACGGAATTGAGGGACAGCATTACATCCTGCAGGAGGAAGGCAACTTCGTCTATCCGGAAGGCGTCACCATGACCAACGTCGGCTGGGCGTCCCCTCCCGGATTCATGCCCAACAGCTGGATCGCCGCGCCTCAGGCGCCGAACCTGCCCGAACTGTATGACATGTACAGGGAATCCAATGAAACCTGCAAGAAGAGCCCGGCCTTCGGTTTCAGCTTCAACACGGTGGAAGTTGAGGACCAGATTGCGGGTTGCAACAACGTATGTGACAAATATCTCGGCACGCTGATGCTCGGCATGGGGGATGACGCCATGCTGGCGCAGTTCCTGGAGGAACTGAAGAACAACGGCGTGGACGACATCATTGCCGAAAAGCAGGCCCAGCTGGATGCCTGGCTGGCCGTGATGAATCCGTAAAGAAACACGGATAAAAAACTCCCCTGCTCCGCGGGGGAACGGAAACACAAAGTTTGCTGCCTGGGGTCTGTTTGCTTTTAGCCGGCAGACCCCGGCTTTTCAATCGGAACGGGAAAGGAGCGGCGGAACATGAGAATGAAGTGGCTTGTCCGGGACCGGACGTTCTATAAGACCGCCGCCGTGCTGGCCGCTCCGGTGGTATTGCAGAGCATGATTACCATCATGGTGAACATGCTGGATACCATGATGCTGGGCAGATACGGAGAGATCCAGCTTTCCGGCTCCTCCCTGGCCAACAGCTTTGTGGCCATTCACCAGATCCTGTGCATGGGCATCGGCGGAGGCGCGGCGGTTCTGACGGCGCAGTACTGGGGCGCGGAAAACCGGGAGGCGGTCCGGAAAACGACCGTGCTGATGGTTCGGATCAGCATGGTTTTTTCCCTGACGTTCTTCCTGGCGGCGCTGCTGCTTCCCCGGGAGATCATGCGGATCTATACGTCGGACAGCGAGGTGCTGGATGCCGGAGCCGTCTATCTGAGGATCGTGGCACCGACCTTTATCCTGACCGGGCTGAGCCAGACGCTGACCATCGTGCTCCGCTCCGTCCGGGAGGTGCGCCTTCCCCTGATCAATTCGGTGGTTTCCTTCTTTTCCAACCTGTTTTTCAACTGGATCCTGATTTTCGGAAAACTGGGCTTTCCGGAGATGCAGATTCGCGGCGCGGCGCTGGCCACGGTCATCGCGCGCCTGATTGAAACGGCTGTACTGCTGTTCTACCTCTTCCGCAGGGATCAGCGAATCGGCCTGCGCCTCCGGCATCTGACGGAAAAATGCGGAGAGTATCTGCCGGAATACTGGAGGTACAGCGCGCCCGTGGTTCTTTCCGATTTTCTGCTGGGGCTGGGAAATTCCGCGGTCTCCATGATCATGGGACATATGAGCGCTTCGTTCGTCGCGGCCAATTCCATCGTGGCCATGGTCGTCCGCCTCTCCACTGTGATGAATCAGGGCTTTGCCAATTCCGGAAGCATCATGACCGGAAACACGCTCGGAGAGGGGGATGTGGAACGGGCGAGAAACCAGGGCTTTACCTTCCTGTTCATGAGCGTCATCCTCGGCCTGGCGGCGAGCGGCATCATTCTGCTGATTTCCCCGGCGGTGATCAGCGTCTATCAGATCAATGAGGAAACCCGGCGGATCGCCTTTCTTCTGATGGAATCCGTGGCGGTGACGGTGGTTTTTCAGGCAACCCAGTCCATGCTGACCAAGGGGGTCCTGCGGGGAGGCGGAGACACCCGCTTTCTGGTTTTCGGCGATATTCTTTTCATGTGGCTGCTGTCCATTCCCCTGGGGTATCTTTCGGCTTTTGTCTGGAACCTCAATCCCTTCTGGATTTATTTCTTCATGAAGATCGATTACATCATCAAAACCATATGGTGCTGTTTCCGCATGAAGGGAAACAAATGGGTCCGGAAGATCGCGCGCTGAGGCGCTCTCCTTCCGGACCCGTTCCGTCAGAGGATCAAAGGGGGACTCAGGGCTCCGCCGTACCCAAGCTTTCCGCAGCCCTGAAGACGGAGATCTCTCCGCCGCCGATGTGGATGCGGAGGCCGTCCAGGCCTTCCAGGCAGATGAGTACGCGGATGCTGCCGCCGGTGACCGTCAGGGCGCCGTCCGCGTGCAGCGCGTCATCCCCGGAGGAGAGGACGGACGTACCGCCGGCAACCGTAATATCGGAAGCGTGCAGGGCGTCATCCGCGCAGTCCAGCGTCAGGCTGCCGCCCAGGATGTACAGTTCCCTGGCAGCCTTGATTCCCTTCCGGGAAGCGGAATCGGCGGACGAGGCCTTTTTCTTCCGGATTCCGAGGCCGATGGGAGATTCCGGGTCCGTGGGATCCCCGGCGCCGGCGCCGGAGGTGATGTTTACGGTCCCGTCCTGAAGGAGGACCCATCCCTTTCCGTCCTTGCCGTCGCGGGTGCTCGTGATCCCGTCGCCCTGGGAAACGATATCCAGGTCTCCGCCCAGAATCAGCACGGAGTTGCGGCCCCGCAGGCCGTCGCCCGCCGCGCTGATCTTCAGGAGGCCGCCGGCGCCGATCAGATCCGCCTTGCT
>JAEEGL013253402.1_pt1 | contig 11191 bp, 9 predicted proteins | sample 9134231 | NCBI WGS metagenome assembly JAEEGL01 (sample SAMN16246548, study PRJNA631951) | gut metagenome | biome: gut microbiome; feature: rumen; material: fiber-attached | host: Bos | place: Iran: Karaj | collected 2018-10
CCAGTTGATGCCGCTCATGGTATCCGTCTCCCAGACCTTACGCTTCTTACAGCCGCACTCCGCACAGAGAGCGTCTAAAATGGCAACGGACAGATCCTTACTCTGCTGATACAGCGCGGCATTATAAGGGTTTTTCTTTGTCTGGCAGATGGTCTCCGCGCCATTTACGGAGCTGTCCTCCGAGCCATTTGCATGAATTCTGACAAACGCGTCAGCTTTTGCATCATTCGCCACGGCCGCGCGCTCACTGTTACTAATATTGACGTCATGCGTCTCACGCACCATGATCACGTCATACCCGCGATCCACAAGAATCGTCTGGAGCTTTTTAGCAACGATTAGATTTAGTTCATATTCCGTTAGTCCCGTAAATCGCCCCGTCGTCCCCGAAGAAACCTTCGCCTTCATGTTGGAAGAACCAGGTCCATCCGGCTCCTTCTCATAATTGCCCTTCTTCTGGTGGCCTGCATCAATGACGACAAGCTTACCGCCAGTCTGACCACCGTTTCCGCCCTGCCGCCCTGCTACCTCGCTACTTTCCTGCTGCCCCGCGGCCTTGTTGCCAGTCTCCTCGGCACCCTTCGCCTGATTTTCCGCTTCGCTGCTTTCCTGTTGCCTCTCCGCGATTACGTCGTCCTTGGACCCTTGTTTTTCTGTCTGACCTTCGAACTCATGGCCTTCCAATCCTTGGTTTTCCGACCCATGGCCTTCCAACTCTTGGCCTTCCAACTCTTGGCCTTCCAGCCCTCGACTCTCGCTGCCTTGTCCTTCGCTGCCTTGTCCTTCGCTGCCTTGTCCTTCGCTGCCTCTACCATCTACGTCACGACTAGCCTCACCGCTCTCCTGCTGTCCTGCGGCCTCACCGCTCTCCTGCTGCCCTGTAGCCTCACTGACTATGGGTTCACCCGATAAAAGCTCCTCGACGCCTGTGTCCTCAGAACACGCAGCAAGCCCGATGCATAGACACCCCAGCAAGAGAAGCCTCCAAATTCCTTTTTTCATCTATGATTACCACGCTTTCTTTTCTTGATTTCCTCATGTATTATATCAAAAAACCCAGTAAATGAAAACGGAAGAATTTATGAACTCCGAAATGCCGATGGTTTCCTAGATTCCATTCTTGACAATGCACACATAAATTACTAAATTATTAGTATACCTCAAGGAAATAACGGTTAGAAACTCGAAAAAGGGGAAAACTATGATCCAGATTGACTTAGTCACGGGTTTTTTAGGTTCCGGTAAGACCACCTTTCTGAAAAAATATGCCGAGTACCTCGTCTCTCAAGGCTATCACGTCGGCATCATTGAAAATGATTTCGGGGCCGTCAATATTGACATGCTCATGCTCCAGGATCTACTTGGCGACAAGATTGACGTGGAACAGATCGTGGGCGGCAGCGTCGTGACGGACTGGAAGCGGAGATTTCGCACAAAGCTCATCTCCATGGCCATGCGCGGCTTCAACCGTATCCTCGTGGAGCCCTCGGGAATTTATGACGTGGACGCCTTTTTTGATGTCCTGCATGACGAGCCCATTGACACCTGGTACGAGGCAGGCAACGTCATCACCATCCTAGACGCGAACATGGACGAAAGCATGTCTGCGCAGGAAGAATATCTCATGGTATCGCAATCCGCCAATGCCGGAAAAATCCTCCTTAGCAAAACGCAGGAGGCCTCCCCGCAAGCCATACAAAACACGGTTTCACACCTAAATCGCATCATGGAAGCCTTCAAATGCCAGCGGCGCTTTTCCCTCCCTGGCGGCGAAACTGAAGATGATAGTTCTTCCCAAAAGGCCTCCATCGTATTTTGTAAGCCCTGGGATGATCTGACGGACGAAGATTTTTCTTCCATTTCTGCCTGCGGATGGGTTCGCGCGGATCATGAAAAGCTCTGGTTTGATCCAAAGAAAGCCTTCTCCTCCCTGTTTTTCATGCACGTAAAATGCTCGCAAGAGGAGCTGCAAAGCGCCGTAACGAAAATATTTGAAGCAAAGGATCTCGGCAGCATCTTTCGTATCAAAGGATATCTGCCGCTGCCTGACGGCGAATGGCTCCAGATCAACGCAACGCCCGGAAACATGATCACAAAGCATGTTCCTCTTGGGCAGGAAATCCTGATCGTCATAGGCCAGGACCTGCAGGAAGCAGCCCTGCGACCCTACTTTTTCCCGGCCGAATAAGAAAGACCATGAAATCATGTCCTAATGTCTTCGAATCACTTCGACTCCCCTGCGAAGTCAGAGCTAAAACACATAACACGAAAGGAGCTACTCTATGTCAGAAAACAATACGGAAATCCAAAGCAGCAAGCCTTCCAGGGCAATGCCAAATATCCTGACGTCAATCGTCAGCGGCCTATTGTATTTTGGACTTTTTCTGTTTACTCAATATGTGATCGCGTTTATTCTCATGATGAAATATGGCATCGACAAGGTTGCTGAGGATACTGCAAATGGCGTTCCCTTTGACGCAGATGCATTAATGCATTACATGGAGACAAAAATCTACGAAAACATCAATCTGACATTCCTTCTCTATGTATCCTTGCTTGTTATCGTCCTGATCATCTTCTTTGCCATCCGCAAGAAGAGCTTTTGGAAGGAAACCCAAGTTCTTCCCTTTCCTGCCAAGGATATCCCCGGCATCCTGGTCCTTACCGTTGGCCTCTTCTTTTTTTTGAATGCCTTTCTGAACCTCATGCCAGAGTCCTGGATTGCTGATTATTCGGATTCGTCCAGCTTTGTTACGGAAGGCTCCCTGCTATTATCGCTGATCGCAAAGGGACTATGCGCCCCCATCTCTGAAGAGCTCACCTTCCGTGGCTTAATGCTAAGCCGCTTCAACAAAGCACTTCCAAAATGGGTTGGCATCTTAATATCGTCTGTCATTTTCGGTCTGGTGCACGGACAGATCCTTTGGTTTGTATATGCGACGATTTTAGGAATCATACTTTGCCTGATTGCCATCCGCACGAATTCCATATTAAGCACCATGATCATCCATAGCCTGTTTAACCTTGGCGGCATTTTGATCAGCTATGCGGAAGTTCCTCTTACACCTCCGATTGTCATCACTGCCCTCGTCCTTGGTGCCATTCTTATAGCGATTGGCTTCTACCTGATTCATCGCAAGGAAACCGATGCCGCGCAATAACAAAATACGCTTGTTTTTCCTACGATTTTTCATTATAATGAGAGCAGGTTACGAAAACGATTCATTCCGCGACACCTACAAAAGGAGGGCCAACTCATGGGACTTTTAGACAAGCTGTTCGGTTCTGCAGGCAATGAAGTTTTGAAGCAGATCAAAGACGCTGCACAGTCCGTGGCAAAGGAAGCTACCAATGCCATGAACAATTTGTCAGGCAACGCAAATGCTACCAGTTCATCCAATGCTTCCCGTCCTCAGACCGGAAACGCCGCTACCATCCGTCCGACACAGCGCCCTGCATCAGGCGATTCCTGGGGACCTGAGATGCCCGCGGAGGAAAACCAGTATAACTCCGGAAAGACCTATGAGCAGTATTTTTGTGACATTTTCATGGGGAACTTCCCTGCCTATCGTCTGACGACGGAAAAAATCCGCAATGGCCGAGCAACCCTGATTACCCTGTGGGAAGGCCTGTCAGAGAAAAAGGCTTTGGTAGTGGAGCTGATGTCTGAAGCAAGCAGCGCGCAGTCAACGCGCGTCCAATGCCAAAGGGAGGGCGTTCCTTATCTTCGGTTTTACTATGACCATGCTGGCTGGTGGAATACAAAGTCCTATGTCATCCGGCGTACCAGGGAAGCCCTGAAATAATCTTAATAAAGACAGGAAGAGAACGCTTAGCGCCTGTGTTGGGTCCGGCGTAAGACCATTCGTGTTTCGCAGGCAACCGTCTTACGTACGATCCCGTACATTCAGGTAATTTACCTGAATTTAACTATTTCTCTTCCTGTTTTTCTTTTTGTCTGACGCAGCTCCCAATGTTGGGAAGCCTGTCGCGGGAAAGGAAAACCACGCGACAGCAATATTGCAAATAGGTCATAAAAGCCATTTTGCATCACTGCTTCCCAGGGAAGTTCAGTATACGGGAAACATAAAAATGAGTTTATTGGATCTCCTCTCCAGGCCGCAGGTCTGGGAAACATTTTATGATTACAAGACCTCCCTCGCATGCCCTAAGGATATAGAGCGCCAAATGCGGGGATTTCTTGACGCGCAGAGATATTTACCTGTCTGCGACCTGATTCAAAACATATCCATTTTACAAGAATTTCCTCTTCCGCGGAAATCCATTATCAGCAAGCAGAGCACCCAAAAAAAGCGCACCGTCTATACCTATCCCGATGCTGAAAACATGGTGCTAAAGCTGCTGACCTTTTTACTGCTGCGAACCTATGATAACTTGTTTTGTGACAATCTCTACTCCTTCCGTCCTGGAAAAAGCGCGAAGGATGCCATCCGCAGCCTTCGGCAGATACCAAACCTTTATCAGAAATACTCATATAAGGTTGACGTCAGCAACTATTTTAATTCCATTCCCGTGGAACGACTTTTGCCGGAGCTCGAAACCGTTCTGAAGGACGATCCAAGGCTTTTTACCTTTCTTAAGACCCTTCTGACGGAGCCTTATGTGATCGACGGCGGAAAACCCTGTCATAACGTAAGCCATGGCCGTAAGAAAGCACCTGTTACCGACGCGCTGATGGAGGAAGCCGACAGAGACGAAATCGACATGGAAGAAGCTCTCATCATCAAGGAACAAAAAGGGATCATGGCAGGAACACCCCTTGCCTCCTTCTATGCAAACCTTTACCTGCGTGACATGGACCAGTTCTTTTTTGATCAAGGCATTCCCTATGCCCGCTACAGTGATGACGTCATTGTTTTTGGCGACACCATGGAGGAAGTACAAAAGCATGCGGAGACCATTCGCAGTTTTCTGGCTGCCAAGGGCCTTTCCATCAATCCTAAGAAGGAAGAATACCGTACCCCCGAAGAAGGCTTTGTTTTTCTCGGCTTTTCGCTGAGGGAGCGTGTGATCGACGTATCGCCCGTCTCCGTGAAAAAGATCAAACAAAAAATGCGCCGTAAGACAAGAGCCCTACAGCGCTGGCAGCATCGCAATGACCTTTCTGGAGAAAAAGCAGCCAAAGCCTTTATCCGCGTCTTTCACCGAAAGCTTCTGGAAAGCTCTGCGGAAAATGACCTTTCCTGGTCCTTTTGGTACTTTCCGACGATCAATACGGACGAAAGTCTCCGCATCATCGACCTTTATGCGCAGGAATGTCTTCGCACCCTGCTGACAGGACGCCACACAAAAGCCCGCTTTGATGCCCGGTATGCAGACTTAAAATCCCTGGGCTATCAAACCCTGGTTCACGCCTACCATGATTTTCGAAAGAATGCAATCTAAAATAATCGACCTAAATCACGAAAGAAGGATAGAAATCAATTATGACACAAAAAAATCAGTCCGCAGCCTCAACAAAGACTGTCACCAAAAATCATCCACTGGCAAACAGAAAGCCAAAGGGATATCAAAAAGTAATCCAGCAGATTACGGGACTGTTTCTTCCGATCATTGGCTGCCTGACCGCTGCCAGCATCATCAAGAGCATCCTGATTTTGCTGGTGAATTTTCACTTGCTGTCCCCGGAGAGCGGACTTTATGCCGTCTTTTACGCAGGGTCTGACGGGTTCTTTTATTTTCTGCCCTTCTTTCTTGCCCTGACGGCAGCAAGGCAATGGAAGACCGATCCGTTTATCTCTCTGCTGATTCCCGTTGCCATGCTCTACCCTGACATTGTCGCCGTTTTGGAAAACAATCAAGCCTTAAGCTTCCTAGGCCTCCCGATCCAGCCGGCCATTTACCATTCCAGTGTGATCCCCGTGATCCTCGCCGTCGGACTTTTATACTTTGTAGAAAAGCCCTGTGACAAATTCCTCCCGGAATCTCTCAAGGGCTTCTTAAAACCACTGATTTGCTGCGTCATCGTACTTCCCGTGACCTTCCTGCTCTTTGGACCCATGGGCGGCTGGATTGGTAATCTTCTGACGAAAATCTTTTATGTTCTGTACTATTGGAACCCTATCGCCGCAGGCATCTTCATGGGCTTTTTCATCCAGCCCATGGTCTTTCTCGGTGCGCATTGGAGCATCGTTCCCGTCTGCATCGGCGCGATTGCGACAAATGGCTTCGACACCATCCTGCCGCTTCTTGGCGGCGCAGTCTACGGACAATGCGGCGCTTGTCTTGCCTTAGCGCTCATCGCAAAGGATAAGCAGGAGCGCAACATTTCCTATCAGGCAACTCTCTCCTGCGCCCTCGGCGTGACGGAGCCCGCCCTCTTTGGCGTAACCGTAAGTAAGCCTCGTGCCATGCTTTCCGCCTGCATTGCAGGTGCCGTTGGCGGCGGCATTGCAGGATTTGCGGGAGCACAATGCAGCTCCTTCGCCTTCCCGAGCTTTATTACCTGCGTCGCCTATGTCGGTCCAGGGTTTGGCATGTTCCTTCTGTCCATGATCATTGCCTTCCCAATCGCCTTCCTTTTGACCATGGCCCAGAAAAAACATTTGACATAATGATCAGATGACCGTATCCTATCGCAGAATCTCCTCAATCGTGGATACCGTACTGAACGTACCCTTATTTCTCGAGATGATCTCCTTCAGCTTCGGGAGCTCAAAATAGTTGACATAGCAGATGAGCGTCTTGTTCTCACCTGCGATGGCGCCATAGGAATTCATCATGGTGCAGGTCTTGTTGAGCTCCTTTTTGATGGCATTTATCAGCTCTTCCGGCTCTTTGGTGATAATGGTAACCTGCTTGATTGCTTCATAGTTTGCGGTAAAGTGATTGATAATGGAGGTTGCAACGACATACACAAGAAGACTCATCAGCGCGGCGTTGCGATTGATGAGAAGGAAAACGGCCGCATAAACACAGGCATTAAAACCGATCAGCAGATAGGTCATGCTAAAATTCTTTCCCGTCTTGTCAGAAATCTTTTTAACGACAATATTCGCAAAGATCTCGGATCCGTCAATACATCCGCCATTTTTTAAGATAATGGAAAGACCTGCTCCAAGAATCGCTCCGCCGAACACCACAGCGAGGAAATGCTCCGTGTTCAGTTCAAAGGGAATCCTTTCAAAAATCGCGAGGCCGACGGTATAAACCGCTGAACCAAGCAGAGCCTTAATGCCAAATTTCTTTCCAAGAATCAGAAAGCCGACGATGATAAAAGGCAAAAACACGCCTGCCACACACATGGACAGATTCCAGTTTGTCAGCTTACTAATGATAATGGCGATGCCCGCCGTTCCATAATCGATGGCATCATTGGGGATCAAAATGCATACGACTGAGAAGCTCGCAAGCAGCGCTCCCACGGAAAGCAGCAGACATGACAAGAGCTCCTCTATCTTTTTTTGCATGCTTCCCTTGTGCTCTTTCTTTACAGTCTCTTTCTTTACTGTTTCTTTCTTTATGGTTTCTTTCTTTATTGCTTCTTTCTTTATTGCTTCTTTTTTTGCTTCCCTCAAGGCTTCCTCACCCGTTTTGTTCGTATTGCCCATGCCCTCACTCCTATTTACGTCGCTTTGCGATCATATCCGCTATTTTCATTATATGTAACCCTCCCCCAAAAAGCAACGAAGGAAACAAAAAACAAGTATTTTCCCTCTGTCAAACAATGAGAAAACAAAATTTAAGCAATCCTACTTGACAAAGCCTTCGCTTCATAGTATTATTTGTATTATAGTAAACAATACACATGATACATAGTAAAAGGAGCTTTACGCCATGTTAGTGATTCAGCATTTGGAAAAGCATTATCAAGGAACAACCAAGGGCATTACGGATATCTCCCTCCATATTGAAAAGGGGGACATTTACGCCTTCATTGGCCATAACGGTGCCGGAAAGACGACGCTTCTAAAGGCCATCACGGGGATCCATTCCTTTGACAAGGGCGAGGTTCTCATCGATGGTCTCGACATACAAAAGAATCCTCTGGAGGTAAAAAAACGCATCGCTTACGTTCCTGACAACCCCGACGTCTACGAATTCATGACGGGTATTCAATACCTGAATTTCATCGCCGACGTCTTTATGATCTCTGCTGCCGACCGCGAGCAGCGAATCAAGGATTACGCTGACCGCTTTGAGATCACAAGCTCCCTGGGAGACCTGATCTCCTCCTATTCTCACGGCATGAAGCAAAAGCTGGTACTGATCTCCGCCCTGCTGCATGATCCCAAGCTTCTCATTATGGATGAGCCCTTCGTAGGACTCGACCCGAAGGCTACTTTCCTCCTAAAGGAAATCATGGCAGAGCTCACAAAGCGCGGCGGCGCCATCTTCTTCTCAACGCACGTGCTGGACGTCGCGGAAAAGCTTTGTAACAAGGTCGCCATCATCAAGGAGGGACACCTGATCACAAGCGGCCTCATGAGTGAAGTCATTAAGGATCAGTCCTCTCTGGAAGCCCTGTTTATGGAGACCGTGAACGAATAACCTGTTTCGTTCCAGAAGGAGTCAATCAATGAAACAATTTATTACGTTAACAAAATTAGAATTATTAAACCTTTTTGGCCTGAACGTGCTTCGGCACGTCAAAGATCCCGCAGAAAAGAAGAAAAAAACGATCATGGCGGTTGTCCTTTTGATTGTCGTTCTGATCTTAGGTGGATATTTAACCTTTTCGGCTTACGGAATGGCATTCCTCGGCGTCGGTGACAAGATCCCAGAGATCTATTCCCTGCTTTCTTGCATCTTCCTGTTGATCTTTGGGCTGTTTAAGGCGAAGTCCTCTCTCTATCGTGATAAGGACTTAACGCTCCTCTCCTCCCTGCCCATCAAAAGCTTTCCCATCGCTGCCGCGAGACTCGTGCATGTCTATGTGGAAAACCTGCTGATCGGCGCCATCATCATTCTTCCGACCTTTTTGGTATATGCCTTCACCTGCAAGGCTGGCACACCGTTTTACCTGAATCTGGTGCTGGCACTTTTTCTTCTGCCGATCCTTCCGACAACATTGATGGCCTGGTTTGGCATAGCCGTTGCAGCTCTGGTTGCCCGCAATCGCCATAAGGTACTGACGGAGACCATTTTCGTCCTGATCATTGTTGTTGCTTCGCTTTTATTGCCGATGGTTTTCTCTTCCATGAATGGCGGAGCCGGACCGATGAAACTGGATTTCTTCAGCAAAGACGCCTCCTCAGAGGAAATCACAAAGGCCCTGTCCCTAGAGACGCAAAAAACCTTTGAGAAGGTGGAGACCTCCTTCCCGTTGTTAAAAACCTGGGGATCCTGCCTTTTAGGGGAAAATATCCCCGGCTTCCTTCTCTATGGAGCAGGCTCAGCTGTGCTATTCCTCCTGACCGCGCTCCTCATTGGCAAGAACTTCTTTGCGATCTCTGCAAAGCTCTTTCCGCCGAGCATGCATCATGAGTTTCAGATGAAAGCCATGCGCTCGGAAACTCTCTTGACGGCCCTCGTTCGCAAAGAGGCAAAGCGATATTTTTCTTCCGGAATCTATGTGACCAATACGATCGTAGGCCCCGTTTTCGCCCTCGCGATGGCGATTGCCCTGGCGTTCTTTGATCCAAAGACGCTCCTTACCAATGCCGGCAACCTGCCGATTGACGTCAATGCAAATGCAGCCCTTCCTTTCATTTTGGGTTTCATGTTCTGCATCATGACCCCGGCGGCCTCCTCTCTCTCCATCGAAGGAAAAAATTGGTGGATTTTGCAGACTCTTCCCGTTGCGAAAAAAGACATCATGCAGGCAAAGCTGCTGTTTAGCTTACTGTTCATGGCACCCTTCTATTTCGTGTCAGAGGTAATCCTGCTGTTTACGGTTTCCGCAGGCCTGACGGAGCGTCTGTGGCTCCTCATCGTTCCCGCAACGGCAATTCTGTTCGCGGTCACCTTTGGACTGTTTTGTAACGTCAAATTCCCGAAATTCCAATGGGAAAGCGAAATGGAGGTTGTAAAGCAAGGCGCCGCAACAGGCCTTAGCATGCTTGGCATTTTTGTGATACTGATTCCTGCCATCCTTGCCATGCTGCTTCCTACCTCCTATGTCAACGTCATAACCCTTTGCGCGATTGCCCTGATCCTGGCCATCACGGGACTTTTGTATCGAAGCATCCTGCGCGCGAAATTATAAACTTCTTGTTCCTCTCCATGCTGTTATCATACAAAGTTCCCATGCACGAGATACAAAATCATTTATGCGCCAACACCCTGCGCATTAAAAAAGGCCCCGCCGGAATTTCTTCCAGCGAGGCCTTTTTCGTCTTCTTAATGCTTACGACCCTATTATCCTTCGATCATGATGGTCTTCTTCTCAGGGATCTTGGGCGCTTCCTTCTTAGGAACGGTGAGTTTCAAAACACCATCCTCAAATTTCGCCTTGATGTCTTCCTCGGTGAGATTTTCACCAACAAAGAAGCTTCTCTGCATCGAACCTGCGTAACGCTCCTGTCTGATCAGCTTGCCCTTCTTGTCCTTCTCATCCTTGTCGAGTCCCTTCACCGCCGAAACGGTCAGGTAACCATTCTCCAGATTCAAAGTGATTTCATCCTTCTTAAAGCCCGGCAGATCAATGTCCACCTCATATTTATCCTCGTGCTCGTGCACGTCGGTCTTCATCATCTGCGCTGCATGCTTTCCGTAGAGCTTCTTGTCTACGTCTCCAAATCCTTTGAATGCAGGGAAATCAAAATCCATCAGGTCATCAAAAATGCTTTCATTAAAAATACTCGGGTACAACATAGGTCATTCCTCCTTTTTACTATCTGATTCCTTTATTGTTACCGAGCATCGGAAGAGTTATTCCATCCTCGGGTCATCTCTGACACCTCAAATCTTTTTCCCTTCCTTTGTTCTACTTGTGTTATAACATATATTATTAGCACTGTCAAGAGGTGAGTGCTAAAATAAATGTTATGATTTTATTAAATCCTTATAAAATAAGCCTTTTCGCATTTATTTTTTCTTGTGAAATATACATTTTGCACCACTTTTGCACCATTTTATCAAAAAACCTGCTTTGTGATTATTCCGGGCGATCAGCCCATGCGCTGAAGCGCGTTCAGCGCACGGGAATCGCCGTTTAACAAAAGCTGGTCACAGTTCGGCCCAGGCCGTTAGGCATGGGACAGATACTGCCGCATGTTCACGTCGCCAG
>JAEEGL013605271.1_pt1 | contig 11191 bp, 23 predicted proteins | sample 9134231 | NCBI WGS metagenome assembly JAEEGL01 (sample SAMN16246548, study PRJNA631951) | gut metagenome | biome: gut microbiome; feature: rumen; material: fiber-attached | host: Bos | place: Iran: Karaj | collected 2018-10
AAACTCTCGCCCGGGCGCAAGATTGTTAAGAACTTAACAAAAAAAATCTGAAAAAAACTCTTGACAAACCGGGCAAGCTGTGGTATTATAATACCAGAAAGAGAAAAGAAAACAAAAAAAGAAAGGAACTAAAAAAATGAAGAACTGGAAAGTCTGGAAACTCTATGACAAGGATGACAACCTGCTTGCTGAAGGTAGAAAGAATAAGGTTATGAAGGTTGCTTCCTTCCGTTATGTGTATTGCGGAATCTTCACTGACAAGCTGTATCGCACGAATGAGAACCTCATCAAGTGAGGTTCTTTTTTTTACCACCAGACTTTGTTAAAACTTTAACAAGCCAATTCAGCCCACCACTCCCGCCCATACAAATCGTCCCACAAGATTGTTAAAACTTTCACAAACTCTCGCCCGGGCGCAAGATTGTTAAGAACTTAACAAAAAAAATCTGAAAAAAACTCTTGACAAACCGGACAAGCTGTGGTATACTTTAGTCACAAAGGAAAAAGAAAGGGGAACAAAAAAATGTATACAATTTACTGGGGTAGAGGAAACGAAAAGAATGAAGTAGTTTTTACAGACTATGACACCGCTGTGTTTTGCGCTTGCAATAATGTGTTTCGGCTTGGTAGTGACTGGGCTTATGTTGTGGACAATGAAACGGGGGAAATTGTGAAAGAGTATAGCAAGAGTTAATCCTCTTGCTTTTCTTTTTTGCCAGACTTTGTTAAAACTTTAACAAGCCAATTCAGCCCACCACTCCCGCCCATACAAATCGTCCCGCGAGATTGTTAAAAGTTTAACAAATTCCAGAAGCAGCAAAGATTGTTAAAATTTTAACGATTATTTTCCTGCGCCCGGGCGGAAAAGTGAGAACGGCATTGTTACTAAAAAAAGTTAAATTGTAATCATTTTGTTGTTGTAATTCCGGTCGCCTTTTGGTATAATCATTATAGAAACTAAAAGAAAGAGGGAACACAAAATGACAGCAGTTGCAATTATTATGGTAGTTATTGGAGCAGTCCTGTTTGTGCTCGGTTATGTTGGACAGCTTGTTAATGACTTTAAAAAAAGATAAAAAAAATAAAAAAAATGCTTGACAAACCGGAAAACCTGTGATAGAATACAATCAGAAAGAAAAAGAAAAGAAAAAGAAAGGAAATAAAGACAATGACAAATTACAACACCACTTTCTCCGAGGGAAATACGCTTGCTTGTCGTAACAATGGAATCAACGTGGAAGCGCACGGCGCAGGGCACTATGAGCAGAAAGCCTATAACCCCATCATCAAAATCCTGTGCAAGGTTGACTATTTGGCTCTCCGCACTGTAACCACTTGCACCACAAAGTATGAAATTCTTTGGGATGGTGAAGTCTTCAATAACTATCCGACACTGAAGACCGCCGAAAAGATGTTTATTGACCTTGCAGGAATCACCCCTAAAAAGTATGAAAAGCTTGCAAAGGCGATGGCGTAAACCATCGCTTTTCTTTTTTGCCAGACCTTGTTAAAACTTTCACAATCTCTCGCTGTCCCGCCCACCCACCCCACCACCGCCTCACGAGATTGTTAAAAGTTTAACAAACCAGTCGCCCGGGCGAGATTGTTAGAAACTTAACAGAAAAAAAACCTAAAAAAATTTGAAAAAAATGCTTGACAAATACTCCGGTCTATGGTATTATAATATCAGAAAGAGAAAGGAGATAAAAACAATGACAAACACAATGACAGCTCATCTGACACTGGACAGGAAAGAAAGATTGGATAGAATCGAAAGAACAATCGGAATCGGCAAGCCTGTTGCAATCGCTTCTGACAGAAAGCATCAAGATTGTTTCAACATCTTAACCGATACAGGAGTCATGATTATCCAGACCTATGACAAGACAATCGTGACTCTCTGGGTAGCAAGATTAAGCCAAGCAATTGATGTGTATAAAAGGACAACAGGAAGTAGCAGACTCCCCCAAAAGCTTTTTGAAACAATCCAGAGAAACAACACCCCCGAAAACAAGAAATTCTTTGATGTGGCTGCCTAAAACAGCCACTTTTCTTTTTTGCCAGACCTTGTTAAAACTTTCACAATCTTTTAGCCCACCGCCCACCCCCACCACCACTCCTATACCCCAATTGTGAAAGACTTCACAAACTCTCGCCCGGGCGCGAGATTGTTAAAAGTTTGACAGAAAAAACCTAAAAAAATTTGAAAAAAACTGTTGACAAACCGGGCGCTTTGCGCTATACTACAATCAGAAAGAAAAAGAAAAGGGGATTACAAAAATGTTTGAAAAGATTATGTTTGCGGTTGTTCTGGTTGCGGCTCTGGTTGTAACAATTATGGTCACTTGGGGTCTGGTTGTTGACTTTTGCTTCCTCGGACTTTGCTTCATTCCTGCGGTTGTTGGCTTCTGGGTGATTGTGGTTCTGTTCTACAAGCGCTATCTGGAATAAAGAGAGATTAAAAAAAATCTCTCTTTTTTAAAAAAAAACTATTGACAAATGCTTCCGGTTGTGATATAATACAATCAGAAAGAGGGAAGGGAAGCGGTGAGCGCCGAAGCCAAAGGCACGGAAGGGCCGGAAGCTTCCCCCCAAAAAAAAAGAAAAGGAGAATAAAAAATGAAAGACCACTTCAAGAGAGCAAGAGCAAAAGATGGCTATTGCAGGATGGATTGCACCAACAAGGAAGCAAGGGCAAGAGCCAAAAGAGAAGCAAGAAAAGAAATCAAGGAAGAGAGATAAAATCTCTTCCTTTTTAAATGCGTCCCTTTGTTAAAACTTTAACAATCTTTATCTACCCGCCCACCCACCCCACCACCGCCACACGAGATTGTTAAAAGTTTCACAAACTCATCGCCCGGGCGAGATTGTTAGAAACTTAACAGAAAAAAACCTAAAAAAAGCTTGACAAACTGGATAAAATATAGTATTATAATATCAGAAAAAGAAAGAAACAGAAAAAAGAAAGGAAGAAAAAAATGAAAACTTATAAAATCATGTTTACTGGCGATATGCCTTTTGACGAAGAAGATGAAGTGTTCACTTCTAAAGACGATGCAATAGAACTGTGCAAGGAATTAAATATCGCACAGAAAGAAGGTTGTGACGCCCCTATTAGTATGGAAGACTTTCTTGATGTTTTTGAACATTTTGAAGTAATTACTATTGAATAAAAGAAAGAGCCGAAAGGCTTTTCTTTTTTGCCAGACCTTGTTAAAACTTTAACAAACCAGTCGCCCGAGCGAGATTGTTAGAAACTTAACAGAAAAAATTGAAAAAAACTCTTGACAAACCGGACAAACTATGGTATAGTATAATCAGAAAGAGGGAAGGGAAGCGGTGAGCGCCGAAGCCAAAGGCACGGAAGGGCCGGAAGCTTCCCTCCAAAAAAAAGAAAGGAACTAAAAAAAATGGCAATGTGGCAAATTCAAATTGAATACGATGACTATCGCGCAGAATGTGAAGAAAAAGGGATTGAGCCTGAATACAAAGATGCTCTTAGTTGGTGGAAATCACTGGAATAAACCCCAGTGATTTTTAATGCGGCACTTTGTTAAAACTTTAACAAGCATCAAAACCCACCCTTCCCGCCCACCACCACCGCCTTAACGAAGTGCCAAAACTTTTGAATTTTTGAATTTTGAAAAAAAGTTGAAAAAAACTATTGACACCCAGCCCGGAATGTGCTATAATTCAGACAGTGGAACCGAGAGTGTCCACCCACCCGGGAGTGGAGGGGGAGTCGGGGAGGTTGCTATGCGGTTAGAGGAATTTAACTGCGCAAGCCCGGTTCTGCGCTCCCAGAACCGGGGAACGGCATGTGCAATTAAAACGACAGGTTAAGTCGATCAAAGTGGTATAATTAAATCAGAAAGAAACAAAGAAAGGAAGTAAAAAAAAATGAAAATCTATTACAATGTTAAAGAAGTCAGAATGATGGTAAAAAAGACATTAGAAGAACAGCCAGACATTTCATTAACAGACCTGCGCTCTGAACTACTGGAAAAATATGATTGCAATCCCTATGCTTTTCGTTACCACCTATGCTTTGCCGAGTGGACAGAAAACGCTTATAACTTTTACCGCTAAAAAATGAAAAGCCCCCGGCGCATACAAAATGCGCCCGGGGGTTTTCTATAGCCCGTAACAAATAGTTACAATCCGATGACAGTCCGAAATATTATACCACAGCCCGCCGCAAAAGTCAAGCAAAAAATGTTCGGCAAATTGCACAAAATTTCAATGCCCAAAACCAGAAGTATGAAGATTGTTAAATATTTAATTAATAAAAAAAATATGAAAAGCCAGGAGAAAAAATAGAAAAGTGCGCTAATTCGCTCAAAAAAGTTCAATAATACCTTCTGGAAAAAAGTTTGCCCGGGCGTGTCGATTTGTGCATTTTGCCTATTGCATTTTGCGGTCAAATGTAGTATATTATACTTGTCCCGAGGGGCTGAGGCCCCAAATCTGGGGGACGGAGGGTAAAACCAATGACAATCGAATATTTCGAAATCCACGCGGCCGAGTGGGAAGCCGAGCAGGCTTACTGGGAAGAGCTTGAAGCTCAGGCCCAGATGGACGCCGATTACGAGGCGTCTGGCGGTCACCTCTGGGACTAATCCCAGAGGGGCCACGGCCAAAAAAAGTTGAAAAAAAGCTTGACATTTAGCGCAGCTTATGCTATAATGTAATCACAAAGGGGAGGCAAGGCCACGGGAGTGAACCGAAGCCCACGTGAGCGATGTAAGCCCTGATAACACCCTGAAACGGCTCGTGAAACTCGGTGCCACCTGCAAAGCAGGAAGAGGGGGCCTCCTAACACCGCGCGGTCAGCGTGGCGCGGTATACAAATTTGAACCAAAACCCCCACGCGGTTGGACTAGGCAGAGGGGTGCACATCACGCTTGAAGATACCGCACCCGCCAGATAGGGGCCTCGCCCTTAGACTGGCGGGATTTTTTATTAATGCTGAAGATTGTGAAAACTTTAACAATCTTCAGCCCACTGCCACCCACCCTTTCACCCGCGCCCCGGGATTGTTAAAAGTTTAACAAACTTTTACAGTCGCGGGATTGTTAAATATTTAACAAGTCTCTTTCCCGCAATCGCTTGTTAAATATTTAACAATCTCGCTTCGCCCGGGCGCTTTAATGCGCTAAAGTATTAAAGCGCAAAAAATAGTTACAATCCGATGACGATCCGAAAAATTATACCACACCGCTTCAGAAAAGTCAAGAGTTTTTTTATCGGCAAAATGCACAAAATTTAAACTCCCAAATTGTGCATTTTGCTACCAGACACTTTTGCGAAAATGTATAGACAAAATACCAAAAGTGTCTAATAGCAAAATGCACAATTGACTTGCGCTTTTTGGCCTTTAATTTGTGCAATATTTTTTTTGATTTTTCGCAAAAAAGTGTTGACAACCGGGCACTTTTGTGATATTATTATACCAGAGTTAAGGAAAGGAAGTAAAAAAAATGAAAGCTGTCAACATTCTCAATTTCGCCCCCGCCAACGTGAAGAACAACGGCGATCGCCGTGAATTTGCGGTTTGTGCCTATGAGGGCATCCAGCGTGTCAAGCACAATGCCACCGCATATGACAAGGATTCCGACGTAAATGTGGGCAATCGTCATATCAGCATCAAGGCAAGCAAATTCAGCCTGATGGCCGGCTCCCTGTGCGAAGGCAAGACCACCTTTGATGAAATTTGGAACCTGTATGCCACCAAAAAGCACAGCAACGAATGGTGCTATCTGACTTCCGACTTCACCGCCTACTATATGACGGAAGATGAATTCAAAAGCTTTGTGTTTGAATTCTGCCACGTCGAAAAAGAAAGCCAGAAAAACGGCGGGCATTATAAAATCCGCTGCGCAGAAGAAACCAAGCGGATGCGCAAGTGGCTGGAAGCGAGGGCATAAAGCCCCGCTTCCGTCACAAAAATAAATCTGGCACATATGGAAAAAAGTGCTTGACAAAAGCGCAAAAATATGGTAATATATAATCACCAAGAGAAAGAAAAAGAAAGGAAGAAAAAAAATGATTGAACAGCTGATGGATAGAATGATTGCGATTTATGGATATGAAAATGAAATCACCATTGAGTTTTGCGCTCTCTGTGAAAAAGGCACGTTCTCAATGACCGTTCTGGAAACCATCGTAAAGGCGCACGAAGAAGCGCCCATATACTAAGAAAGGGGATACAAAAATGCCGCATCTGATTAATGCTCCCGATTATGCCAACGATTATGAATTTATCGTTGCCCGACAGATTGACAATGACTTCTGGTTCTGGGGCGCCTATACTGATGGCTTTAAGGCAGAACAGGTTGCCATTGAAATTGGCGGAGTTGTGATGCACAACCTGCACATTCAGGGCAGGCGCTAATAATAAGCGCTTGCCCTTCGCCCGGGCGCCCATATCGAAAAAATTTTTTCAAAAAACTATTGACAATCTAAAAAATATATGCTATAATATATTTAGAAAGAAAGAAAGGAAGATAAAAAAATGGAATGGGAAGAAATGTATGATATTCTGCGTGATGTAGTGGGCGTGCCCGAAGAAGCTCTTGACCTTGCTTTTGGAATTAGCGGATGTTCTGAAGATACCGCTTGCTTGATTCTCAATTATTACACTGGTTGGAAAACTTTTGAAGGATATTTTGGCGAATTTGATGATGAATAATTGAAAGGGGAACAAAAATGGTTTATTCTTACTACATGAACGATGCTGGCGAATGGTGCAAAAGCAAGACCTTTGATTCTTGGAAAGAATTTAAGGAATACGCTATTAAGCATCCCAAAACCTGCTTTGTTGGTTCAACTACTGAACCCGATTTTCTGGGACGTGCATACAGTGGGCATCCCGATTTTAATCGGGTTTAAAAATCAAAAAATATAACCGAGGAGTCATCTCCTCGGTTTTTTCGCCCGGGCACAAAACTTTCAATTTTTTTTGAAAAAAACTCTTGACAAACCGGAAAATCTGTGATATACTTTAATCACAAAAGGGAAAGAAAGGAATTAAAAAAATGACTGATTTTGAAAAAATGGTAGAAATGTTTGACCGTGCTGGAGTCTGGTATGCTATAAATGATGACCAACGGCTCATTAGTTGCGGAAGCGGTGAAGGTGCTGAATTCTATTTCGATGAAGAAGGTAACTTGATTGGGGGAGCCTAATTAAGTTAAAAAAATAAAAAAAGCTCTTGACAAACCGGAAAATTTGTGGTATACTTTAATCACAAAAGGGAAAGAAAGGAAAATGAAAATATGAATAAGGATTCTTGGTATTTTGAAAATGTTCGCACGGGTGAGTTCACTGACATCCGTGAAGCAGTCGACTGGTGGGCTGAGGGCGGAGACGCCGTCAATTACTGGCGGTGGTCGGACTTCTCCCAGGAATGGGTTGTCCTCATGGTGCGGGAGCCGTAAGCCCCCGCATTTTTTTTTATTAGCGCGAAAATCGAAATTCCCTTGGGTCCTTTTGAGCGCTCCCTTGCCGAGCGTGCCCCGCGGCAAGGGAGCGTGTTTATATATTGTCATCCTTTGTCATTTTTTGTAACCAAATTGTAACCCTTTTGTAACCATTTTGTAATTCCCTAAATTGTAACCATTTTGTAACTATTTGTAACCCTTTTGTAACCGATTTGTAACTTTTTAAATTGTAACTATTTGTAACTGATTTGTAACTTTTACACTTCAGTTCGCTAAAGTATTAAAGAGTTACAATTTCGTTACAGTCCGGTGACGATCGGTTTCACTTCAGTTCGCTAAAGCGCTAAATTGCGAAAGTGCAAATTGCACAAGCCCTCGTTTGTGCAATTTCCCGAAAATATTTTTGTGCAAATTGCACAAAGAATTTTGGTTTTTGCTGTTTTTTGTCCGGATAAAATAAATAATCAAAAAGGTTCCAAAAAACGGCAAAAACCTCTATTTTTCCCCACTTTTACCCCCAGAAAAATTTTTTTATTTTTTTGAAAAAAACTATTGACAACCCTTCCGGTTTGTGCTATACTCTTATCAGAAAGTAAATCAAGGGGGAAACAAAAAATGATGATTCTTTTCAAAAAACTGATTGACCTTTACAACTCTGTTGCCTATACCCACAACTATATCTGGGGTTTTCAGTATAAGGGTATCGTATATATGGCGACCACCACCGCCGAATATATGCCCTATATCTGCAAGCTTGACAAAGCAAGCCGTGGAGCAGGTTACGCTCTCCGCTTTTGCCCGAACGTTAAGCAGAAACTGACCCTGCTCCCGAAAGCTGAACCGCTCTGCTCCACCGCATATTTCAAAGAAGCGGTTGAAAGCTCCATTTATAACCGTGGGGAAATCTTTGAAAAGCTTGTTACGGAACACTTCGGGCAGGTCTGGGAAAAAGACAACATTCCCTTCACTGAAGCGGGCGATATTGAAGTGGACGGCATCGCCTATCAAATCAAATATGAAAAAGCAACTTTCTGCAATGAGAAAAGCATTGCCAATCTCGTCAAATGAGATTGGCTCTTTTCTTTATTGCATATGCGAGCAATGCCGTCACAAAACCGCCCGGGCGCCGCATATGTTCACAAATTGTTCACAAAAGCACTATTGACAAATATAAAAAAATTTGGTAAAATTATTATAGAAAAAGAAAGGAAGTATGAAAGATGACAAAAGCTATTTACTTTGATATGGATGGAACTATCGCTGACCTCTATGGGGTTGACGGATGGCTTGATTATCTGATTGCTGAACAGACTAAACCTTATAGGGAAGCAAAACCCCTTGTGGATATGCGCAAACTTGCAAAAATCCTCAATGAACTGCAAGCGCAGGGATGGACAATCGGCATCATTTCTTGGCTGTCAAAATCTGGCTCTGACACTTACGGCGAAAAGGTTGCCAAAACTAAAGAAGCTTGGCTGAAAAAGCATCTCGGCTCTGTCCACTTTGATGAAATCAAAATTGCAAAGTATGGAACGCCGAAACAGTTTCTTGCTGACCACGCTTTCGGAATCCTTTTTGATGATGAACAGCCAAACCGTGACGCTTGGACGGGCGAAGCGTATGATGTCCACAACATCTTGCAGGTGCTAACGGCAATTGCCGCTTAAACCACAAGATGTTGTGGTTCGCCCGGGCGCCTCAGCATTTTGCACAAAAAATATTCATTTCCACCTTGCATTTTTGGTTATTTTACCATCTTGCATTTTCGCTCAAATGTGATATACTATAATCACAGAGAACAAGAAAGGAGTTCTGAAAAATGGCTTTTAAGGAAAGTGAAATTCTTAAGATGATGAAGAAACTGGATATTTCTCGTGCCGAAGCAATTCAGCTTTTGCAGGATGATGAAGATGATGTTTCTGTCGAACTGACTTCCGAACAGAAGAAAGTTGTAAAGCAGATGACGCAGGGTGACCGCAAAAAGGAAAATGTTCCTCGCAAGCGGGAACGCAAGCCCGATGAAAACAAGCGTCACTTGATGGCTCTGCTTGAAATTGCGGTGGGGCATAACCCTAACGTAACTGACTTTGTGATGACGAATGTGGAGCGTGAAGCCACTTTCCGTTACAATGGCGAACTGTATCGGCTGACGCTGATGAAACCCAGAGAGAAAAAGGGTGAATAACCCTTTCTCTTCTGGCATAGCAAAAAAGTTATGACGCTTTAGCGCTTTAATGCGCTAAAGCGCCGCCCGGGCAACTATGAACGAACTATAAACATTTTAATTTATAGTTGACAAAGCTGATTTTCTATGTTATAATAATTCCAGAAGTGAAAAAGAAATAGGGGGTAAAAAATTCAATGCTTGCTTTTAAAATTTCTTTCTTCTCAACCGAAAAAGGCGTCAACTGCTTTAAGTTTGCGACAACCCTTGAAAAAGCACGTAAAATTGCCCGTGATTTGACTGTAAGCGGCAAAGGCAAAAATTGCAAAATTACTCCGCTCAAATTAAAATAATACTTGACAAATCCGTGCGGTTATGCTATAATTAAATTACAAAAACAGAAAGGAAAAATGAAAATGAAAACTACTCTTCTTTACTCTACTTCTATGACTCTGAGCATTCATGCTCTTGGAATGGTTGCTGAACTTGACATGGGGTGCAAACCTCTTGATGCGGTGCTTAAATATGCAGATTGCATCTTTAAGGATGACACGATGTTTCATAGCGAATGCATCGAAAAAGTGTATGTAATTGATTCTAAAACTGGGGAACTGATTGCAGAATGTGTCCCCGAAAAATCCTCTGATGATGACTACGGTGATTGGGATTTTAATGAAGACATGGGCTTTGACCCTTACATGGGATGCTATACAGACGACTGCTGATGCGGTCGTTTTGCGCCCGGGCGCCCAGCATTTTGCACAAATGAAATTCATTTAGGGACTGTTAATTTGTGCAATTTACCATCTTGCATTTTTCAAAATTTCTGGTATAATAATAAGTGTCAAGGGGAAATGACGAGGTAGGATAAGGCGCCACTTCCGAGAGACAAGGGTCAGACAGATTTTAAAAAATCTAATAAAAACCCCTTGACAAACCCCACAAAATGTGGTATAATAAAGATGTCAAGAGGGAGATGGAATCCAAAGGGCAATCAAATAAGACCCTCTCGCCAAAAAAGTTTTTAAACTTTCCCTCTTGACAAAGGCCACAAAGTGTGGTATAATAAAGATGTAAGTGAGAGAGAGAAATCTCCACTAAATAAATTAGGGTGACTCCCAAAAACAGTCAGAAAGGAATTGATACTATGTCTAAGAAAATGTCCTATGTCGTTGCCGTCGAAAGTGCCATCAATGGCGAACTGACCCCCGAAGTGATTGAGCGTCTGGGTGACCTCAAGGTTTCGCTTGAGAAGCGGAACTCTCGTAAGTCCGAAGGCCCCACCAAGGCTCAGAAGGCCAACGCCGAACTGGCCGAAGCCATCTTCGGTGCGATGGTTGCGGGTGAGAGCTACGGCTCTGCCGACATTGCGGGTCTGGTTCCTGCGCTTGAGGGTGCTTCCCCTCAGAAGGTGACCCCCCTCATGAAGGGTCTGGTGGCCTCTGGCCGTGTTGTGGCTGAGAAGGTCAAGGGCAAGGCGGTTTACCACCTCGCCTAATCCTCAAGAAACATGCGTCCACTTGCGGGAGCATTTTTCTTTTTTGTTTGTTGGTTAGTTGCATCTAACTAGCGCCCGGGCAAGTGT
>JAEEGL014089532.1_pt1 | contig 11191 bp, 10 predicted proteins | sample 9134231 | NCBI WGS metagenome assembly JAEEGL01 (sample SAMN16246548, study PRJNA631951) | gut metagenome | biome: gut microbiome; feature: rumen; material: fiber-attached | host: Bos | place: Iran: Karaj | collected 2018-10
CATAATATATGAAATATTTCCAGAAAGCAGAGTGAACAAAAACGAATCCTGTTGAATTAATAACAAAAAGGAAGAACAGTGACGGGGTCATGAAAAAAGTTTGAAAAAACTGTTGACAATCACAAGGGAGAGAAATATTATAAGTATACAATTCATAAATGTGTATGAGTTCGTATATACGAACAACAAAGTAGGACAAATTCGCAAATACGCAACAGGAGGATCCATTATGAGCAATCTGAAGTTTGCTGTTTTAGGCGCAGGCGCCGGCGGTCAGAGCATGGCGGGCGTGCTGAGCAGCAAAGGATATGAAGTTCGTCTGTATGACAACAACGCGGAAAAGATCACAAAGCTGAACGAACTGGGCAAGATCCAGATCACCGGTAAGATCGGATGCGAAGGGTGTCCTTCCCTGATCACCACCGATATCGAAGCGGCCGTGGAAGGTGTGGACGTGATCATGGTCACCACCACTACCGATGCCCATGCGGAGATCGCCTACCTGTGCGCACCCTATCTCCATGACGGGGAGATCTTCATGCTCAACCCCGGCCACGTGGGAGGAGCCCTGGAAGTCAGCAACATCATCCGCAACGTGCGGGGCTGCAAGGCAGACGTGATCATCGCCGAAGCCGGAGACCTGATGTATGCCTGCCGTTCCTACGAGATCGGCCAGGCCTTCCAGTCCGGACTGAAGAAGAAGGTTCTGGTAGCCACCCTGCCCAGCACCGACGTAAACCGCCTGATGGAGAAGATCGGCGACATCTTCCCCAACCTGGCGCCCGCAGAAAACATCCTGGAAACGGGCTTCGAAGGCGGCGGCGCCATGCTGCATCCCATTCCCAGCCTGATGAACATCAACCACACCGACATGGGTGAGAATTACGATTATTATATGGAAGGCATTACGCCCAGCATCGCCAAGCTCTGCTCCGCCTGCGACGCGGAAAGACTGGCGGTCTGCAAGGCCCTGGGCCTGGAAGTGCCTTCTCTGGTAAAGTCCCTGCAGGGCATGTACGGCCTGACCCAGGACGACCTCTACGACCTGCTGCAGCACAACGCGGCCTACAAGGGCCTGCGCAGCCCTGCCAACACGAAGCACCGCTTCATCGTGGAGGATACGGTCAGCGGCATCGTTCCTCTGGCCTCTGTGGGACACATGCTGGGGGTCAAGACCCCGGTGATGGACGCCTTCATCACCATCGCCAGCATCATCTGCGGCCGCGACTTCGCAACGGAAGGCCGCACCGCCGAAAAGCTTGGGCTTGCCGGCAAGACCGTGGAAGAGATCTACGCCATGCTGTAGACCGCCGGGTCACCATTTCGAATCATCCGGGAGACTGAACCACCTCCCGTGTGAGATATAAGCAAGGGAATCAATGTATCAATGGAGGTAAATGTATGAAAAAGTTTCTCTCTATCCTGCTTGCAGCTGCAATGATCTTCTCGTTCGCAGCTTGCACGTCCAGCAACGAGCCCGCTGCTGAACCCGCTACCGAACCCGCTGCAGAAGGCGGTTCCGAAGAGGCTGCTTCCACCGTCGACAACAACGCAATGTACGTAGTCGGCACCGGCGGCACCGGCGGCACCTTCAACGCAGTCGGCGCTCTGATGGCCAACTTCCTGAACGACAAGGGATTCGGCCAGTTCTCCGCCATGGCGACCACCGGCGGCGTCCAGAACTGCCTCTTCATGATGAATGGCGACGCTGACTTCGGTATGGTCTCCCGTTCCACTTTCGTAGAGTCCAGCACCGGACGCAACACCTTCGCCTCTGTCGGTCCCAGCGACCACCTCAGAGCAGTTGCTCCTCTGTATGCGGCCATTTATCAGCAGTTCGTCTCTTCCGACATCGCAGAATTCGATGATCTGAAGGGCAAGACCATCTCCGTAGGCGGCCCCGGCTCCGGCGACGAAGCTTTCGCCCACGTCTTCTTCGAAGGCATCTGCGGCTGGGAATTCGACAAGGATTTCACCCCCGCTTACCTGGGTTCCTCCGAATCTGCTGACGCGATCCGCGACGGTCACGCACAGGCCATGACCTGCCTGGCACAGGCTCCGTTCTCCGTTATGATCGAAGTCGTCAACGCCGGCAAGGCCAAGATCATCCCCGTTCCCCAGAAGTACATCGATGCTATCTGCGAAAAGGGCGACGATCCCTATGCTTCCTACATCCCCGGCACCATTCCCGCCAACACCTTCAAGGGTCAGCCCGATGAGATCCCCAGCTTCTCCGCTGCCACCATCTTCGGCGTATCCGCAGAGGTTGATGATGACGTGGTCTATGAAGTGACCAAGTACATCTGGGAAAACATCGACGAACTGACTCCGCTGCACGCCGCTCTGGCTGAAATGAAGATCGAAGATGTCAAGGACATCGCCGACCTGCCCATCCATCCCGGCGCACTGCGTTACTATCAGGAAGTCGGCATCCTGTAATCGACACGTTTTATTCGCTACTGAACCAGATTCATCTTGGAGGCTCCTATGAAAGAACTCAAGGAACGGGTCTCTGTTCAAAGCGAGCCTGATACCCAGGAAGAAAACATCGAACTGACCGAGGCGCCCGCCTCGGTCAGTTTAGAAGATGTTTCCTTCGATGCGGAGAAGGCCGACGAGATCCTGCGGGAGTATTCAGCGGAAGACAATGAACGGCAGCTCAACAAGATCACTGGACTGATCGTAAATGCATTTTCCCTGTTTATCTCACTGTTTCTGATTTACACGGCTGCATTCGGCGCCTTCGACGCCCTGAAGCAGCGTTCCATCTACCTGCTGGCGGCGATGGTCATCCTGTTCCTGGTCTATCCGGCATTTTCGAAGACCAAGAAAAAGACCGTCCCCTGGTACGATTATCTGTTCTCGCTTGCGTCATTCCTGACCTGCGGGTACGTATTTGTCAACTACGTAAACATTCTTGGACGTATCGGTATTTCCAACCATACGGACCAGTTGGTCTTCGTCATATTGACGGTGCTGGTCCTGGAAGGCACCCGCCGTCTGGTCAGCCCGGCGCTGGCCATCGTGGCGATTATCTTCCTGGTCTACGCCTACTTCGGAGACAAGATGCCCGGTATGTTCCGCACCAAATCCGGCGGACTTGCCCGTATGACGAACTACATGTTCATGATACCGGAGGGCATATTCGGAAGCCCCCTGGGCACGGCGGCCACCTACGTGTCGCTATTCGTTCTGTTCAGCACCTTCCTGAATGAGTGCGGCATGAGCGACTTCATCCGGGACGTAGCCCTGTCTCTCACCGGACACAGATCCGGCGGTCCCGCCAAGGTGGCGGTGGTTTCCTCCGCTGCATTCGGCACCATTTCCGGCGCAGCCGCGGCCAACGTGGTGGGCACCGGTACCTTTACCATCCCCCTGATGAAGGGCGTGGGATATCCCCCTGAATTCGCCGCTGCAACGGAAGCCTGCGCTTCCACCGGCGGTCAGCTGGTTCCCCCCGTCATGGGCGCCGCCTGCTTCATCATGGCCGAGTATATCGGCGTACCCTATTCCAAGATCATGCTGGCAGGTCTGATCCCTGCAGCGCTGTACTACCTCAGCGTATTCCTGACCGTAGACGTCCGAAGCAAAAAACTGGGTCTGACCGGTCTCCCCAAGGATCAGCTGCCCTCCTTTAAGAAAGCCATGCTGGATCGCGGGCATCTGCTGGTGCCTTTCCTGGCGGTGGTCTACATGATCATCCGTCAGTACACCATTTCCCGCGCAGCCCTGATCGGCATCATCCTGACGGTTCTGATCGCCCCCATCAAGGCTACTACCCGCATGAGCCTGAAGCAGATGGCCAACGCTTTAGTGGTCAGCGGAAAGAAGACCGTATCCTTCGGCGTCTCCTGCGCCTGCGTCGGTCTGATCATCGGCGTGGTGACCCTGACCAACGTGGGCACCGTTCTGGGCAATGCCGTTCTGCGGATCTCCCAGGGCAATCTGATGATCACCTTGGTGCTGGTCATGATCATGTCCATCATCATGGGCATGGGCATGCCGACGGTGGCAGTCTATATCGTACAGGCTGCCGTTACAGCGCCGGTGCTGATGAAGCTGGGCATCCCCATGCTGACAGCCCACTTCTTCTGCTTCTACTTCGGCATCATCGCCTGCATTACGCCTCCCGTGGCGGTGCCCTCCTATGCGGCAGCTGCCATTGCGGGATCCAACCCGGGCAAGACTGGCTTCCAGGCCTTTAAGATGGCCATGCCGGCCTTCCTCATCCCCTTCGTCTTCGTGTACGAACCGGGTATGCTGCTGAACGGCGGCGGAGGCGGCCCCATCGACGTGGTCCTTTGCATCCTTACCGCCATCATCGGCGTGTATCTGGTGGCCATCGGTACGGAATCCTACCTGATGCGCGATCTGCCCAAGTGGAAGGGCGCTCTGTCCCTGATCGCAGGCATTCTGTGCATCGTGCCGGAACACTTCACCGACCTGATCGGTGTTGCCGTGCTGGTCTATCTCTACATCACGGAGAAGAAGGCACTGAAGGAAATGGGCATCACCGCCAAGCACATCCCTGGCAGAGAAGCAAAGGTCAATCAGCAGATCAGCCAGAAATAAGACAATCCGATTCGAAAGGCGTCTCGCACGGCGGGGCGCCTTTCCTTCTCTCTTATTTTTTTTGTCCTTTTTATCCCGATGGAAGACGAAAAGCAGATCCTGAAAAGAACAGCATCCATAGCCTGGCCCGCCGCGCTGGAGGGCCTGGCAGTGAATATCGTGGATCTGGTGGACATGGCCATGATCTCCAAACTGGGGCTGACTGCCGTGGCTTCTGTGGGGGTCACCGTGCAGCCCAAGCGCATCCTTCTGATGCCCATCCTGGCCATGAGCATCGGCGCTACTGCCCTGGTGAGCCGCCAGATCGGCGCGAAGGAGCCGGACAAGGCCAACAAAAGCATGCGCCAGTTCCTGCTGCTGTGCCTGATGGCAGGCGTGCTGCTCTATGGGGCAGGATTTGTCCTGGCAAGGCCTTTTATGCTCTTCGGCGGGGCAAACGAGGAGACCCTGCCCGGCTCAGTGACCTACTTTAAGATCCTGGTGATCGGCCAGTTCCTGCAGGCCATGAGCCTGACCATGAACGCCTGCCTGCGGGCGGCGGGGAAGACCCGGGTCTCCATGACCACCAACGTGACCGCCAACGTGGTGAACGTGGTGTTCAACTATCTTCTGATCTTCGGACACTTCGGCTTTCCCCGCTGGGGAATCGCCGGCGCGGCGGCAGCCACGTCCTTGGGCAGCCTGAGCGCCTTCCTGATCTCCCTGTGGTCCCTGCGCAAAAACGCGGGTGGACCTCTTTATCTCAGCTTCTCCCGCAGGGAATGGCAGCCGGATTTCCGCTCCATTGCCGGTGTGGGGCCCATCACCTTCAGCGCCTTCCAGGAGCAGTTTTTCCAGCGTCTGGGGCTCTTTCTCTTCACCCGCCTTGCCGCATCCCTAGGCACGGTGGAGTTCGCCCTGTATCAGATGGTCATGAACACCGCCAATCTCCAGGGCTATACCATAGACGGCGTGGGTACGGCGGCTACGGCTCTGACGGGTCAGAGTCTGGGAGCAAAGCGGCCGGATCTGGCCAAGCGCTACGGAAGGAGTTCCCTGCAGCTGGGCTATGGACTGCAGCTCCTCATGGGAGCGATGTTTCTCCTCTTCCGCCGCCAGGTTCTGGGGGCCTTTACCGACGATCTTTCCGTGATCGCCGCCGGCATCCCCCTGCTTTTTATCATGGAAGCGGGCAGCGTTCCCGGCAGCGGCGCTGCGGTCTACTTCGGCGCATTGCGGGGGGCGGGGGACACGAAGGCTCCTGCCCGGGTGACCCTGGCCATCGTAGCGGTGGTGCGCCCCATTCTCTCCTGGGCGCTGTGCTATCCAGCCGGATTCGGCCACATGGGAGTATGGCTGGGCTATGCCATCGCCCATCTGCTGCGCTGGTATTTCATCCGCCGGCATTATAAAAAGGGCAGCTGGATGAATATTGAGATTAAATGATATGTCCCGGCTTTTTTTGCTGGACATGGTTTAGTAACTATACTATAATAGGGATGGCATTGAAGTCATTTCCCTTTTCGAGAAGGAGGTTAACAGTATGGCACCCGAAAAGATTCAAATCGTCCCCAAGGGCAACGCCCTGAAAACCAAGTGGTCCCGGGCTATCCGCTACGGCGACCTGATCTTCACTACCGCCCATTCCGCCACCCGGCCCGACGGCACTATGCCCACCACGCCGGAGGAACAGATCCGCGGATGCTTCGAGAGTCTGAAGAACACTCTGGAATCCGGCGGCAGCGGCATGGATATGGTCCTGCACGTGGACTGCTTCCTGGCTCACAGGGAGGACTTCGCCCTGATGAACCAGATCTTCGACGAATACTTCCTGGGGCAGGGCGTACCCACCACCCGCAGCGTCACGGAAGTGACCTTTACAGCCCCGAAGTTCCTCTTCGAGATCCAGGCCATCGCAGGCGTGCACGACGGAGAATAACAGCGGCTGCCGCATCGAGCCGGTTATAAAACATTATCTGACATACGTATTTGGGAGGTAAACAACATGGCAAGCAAGTATGCAGGCACCAAGACCGAAAAGAACCTGTGGGAAGCCTTTGCGGGCGAATCCCAGGCAAGAAACAAGTATACCTATTTCGCTTCCGTCGCCAAGAAGGCCGGCTATGAGCAGATCGCCGCTCTGTTCCTGAAGACAGCAGAGAACGAAAAGGAACACGCCAAGCTGTGGTTCAAGGCCCTGGGCGAACTGGGCGACACCCCCGCCAATCTCCTGGCAGCAGCCGAGGGTGAAAACGCGGAATGGACGGATATGTATGAACGCATGGCCAAGGATGCGGAGGAAGAAGGCTTCACGGAACTGGCGGAACAGTTCAGAGGCGTGGCAGCCATCGAAAAGGCCCATGAGGAGCGTTACCGTGCTCTGCTGAAAAACATCGAGACCAAGCAGGTCTTCGAGAAGAGCGGCGTTACGGTCTGGGAGTGCCGCAACTGCGGACACATCGTCGTAGGCACCAAGGCGCCGGAAGTCTGCCCGGTCTGCAATCATCCCCAGGCATTCTTTGAAGTCCGTCAGGAGAATTATTGATCGTTTCTAATGGAGGAACACAGATGAGCCATCTATCCGGACCCGAGTGGGAAGCGATACAACAGTCCATAGGGCATCGCCCCGGCGGTCTGTATGAGTTTTATCAGCTTCTGGGACACTATTTTTCCCGTTATCAGGGGCTCGAGGAAGATTACTATCTGACGGTCATGGAAGCCTATATCCTTGCTTCCATCGTCGACAATCCGGGCATCACCGCTTCCGATCTGACGAAGCAGACCCTGAAGACCAAGGGTTTCATCTCCCAGACGGTGAAGAAGCTCAAGGATCTGAACCTGATCAGCCGCAAGCGGGACGGGGAAAATATGAAGTTCATCGCCCTGTTCCCCACGGAAGAAGGCATTCGCTTCCGCCAACGCTACATGGACCGGGACTCCCAGGATGCTTCCCACATCCTGCAGCAGCTGCTGGAGCAGTGCACCGCCGAGGAACTGAAGAGCTTCTATAAGGTGGTCTACGCCTATTCGGACATCTTGGCAAAACACTACATCTGATCCGCCGGAAAGACAGCAACAGGAGGTTTTCATTATGGCAACCGTGACAATTTTAGGTTCCGGCAACGCAGCCTGTGCCTATGCAGCATATCTGGGAAAGGCAGGACATGAGGTCCGCCTGTATGACTCCCCGCGCTTCGAGGCAAACCTCGTCCCCATACGGGAGAAGGGCGGCATGGACATGATCGGAGCCTATACGGGCTTCGGACCCATCTCCATGGTCACAACGGATATTGAAGAGGCAGTGAAAGGCGTCAAGGTCCTGATGGTGGTGCTGCCCGCCTTCGGTCACAAGCCGACGGCGGAGGCTCTGGCGCCCTACGTGGAGGACGGACAGATCATCGTGCTGAATCCCGGTGCAGTCTTCGGCGCCATTGAGTTTCTGAACACGCTGAGGGCCTGCGGCTGCACCAAGGACGTCACCATGGTGGAGATGGCATCCAACATCTTCGCCTGCAGAAGAGTGGGTCCAAACACGGTAGACATCTTCGCAAAGAAGGACAAGCTGGAAGCCGCCTCCATCCCTGCCGGCCGCATCAACGACGCGATCCGGGAGCTGGAGATCTTCTATCCGGACAACTTTGCGCCTCAGGAAAACGTGATCTATACCAGTCTCACCTACACCAACATGATCGTGCATCCTGTGGGCTCTGTGCTGAACATGGGCCGCATCGAGTGGACTCGCGGCGACTTCCTCTTCTACTGGGAGGGGCTGACCCCGGGAGTGTGCCGCAATGCGGAAAAGCTGGATCAGGAGCGCATGGCAGTCGGCAAGGCTCTCAAAGCAAAGCTCGTCAGCTTCCCGGACATCACCCATAAGTACTACGGGCATCCGGAGCGGACCACCATCTATGAACTGGTGTCCCAGAGCGAGGTCAACGATCACGCCGGCGTGCCCAGCGCGCCGAAGGATCTGCAGAGCCGCTACATCACCGAGGATGTGCCTTACGCCCTGGTGCCTCTGGCGGCGGTGGGGAATGCCCTGGGGGTGGAGACCCCGGTCATCAACGCCCTTATCACCCTGGCGGCCACGGCCAACCAGGACGATTACCGCAAAACCGGCCGCACCCTGGAAAGTCTGGGTCTGGAGGGACTGAGCGGCGAGGAGATCCTGGAGCGGATCACCGCCGGCTGGTAAACTTTTTCATCAATATATAGGAGGCTTACAATGGCAAAAGCAGCAGTACTGGGTTCCGGCAACGCGGCCTGCACCTATTCCGCGTACCTGGGCAAAAGAGGACATGAGATGCGCCTTTACGATTCGGCCCGCTTTGAGTCGAATCTGACGCCGATCCGGGAAAAGGGCGGCATGGACATGGTGGGAGCTGACACCGGCTTCGGACCCATCTCCATGGTCACTACCAACATCGAAGAGGCCCTTCAGGGTGTAAAAGTTGTCTTCGTGGTGCTCCCCGCCTTCGGTCACAGGGTAACGGCGGAAGCCGTCGCGCCCTATGCGCAGGATGGACAGATCTTTCTGTTGAATCCCGGCGCCATGTGCGGCGCTCTGGAATTCTACAACACCCTGCGGGAATGCGGCTGCACCAAGGATGTGACCGTGGGCGAGCTGGAATCCAACATCTTCGCCTGCAGAAGAGTAGGACCCACCACGGTGGATATCTTCGGAAAGAAGCACAGCATGGCCATCGCCACCATCCCTGCAAACAGGGTGGACGAGACCATCGCGGAACTGGAAGTCTTCTATCCGGACCTGTTCATTCCCAAGCCCAACGTCTTTCATACCAGCTTGGCCTACGGCAACATGATCATTCATCCTGCCGGATCCCTGCTGAACATGGGACGCATCGAATGGACAAAGGGCAACTACAAGTTCTATTGGGAAGGGTTGACCCCCGGCGTCTGCCGCAACATCGAAGCGGTGGATCAGGAGCGCAGAAACATCGGCGCCGCCCTGGGCTGCGAGATCGAATCCCTGCTGGAGTCGTCCCACCGCTTCTACGGACATCCGGAGCGGGACAGCGTCTACGAGTTCTACCGGCAGAGCGAGGTGAACGATCAGCCTGACCGTCCCAGTGCACCCCCGAATCTGGGTCACCGCTACGTGACGGAGGATGTTCCCTACGGGCTGGTGCCTATGTCTGAACTGGGCCGGGCCCTGGGCGTTCCCACCCCTGTGATCGATTCTCTCATCACCGTGGCCAGCGTGGCCAACGAAACGGATTACCGTACGAAGGGCCGCACCCTTGCCAGCCTGGGTCTGTCTGGCCTGACCCGCGACCAGATCCTGGAGAGGGTCACCACGGGCAAATAACGCGTCTTTTCTTTTTCAACTTTTTATCATACTGGAGGTTTTTCTATGGCAACAGTAGCAGTACTTGGTTCCGGCAATGCGGCCTGCACCTATTCCGCATACCTGGGCAAAAGAGGTCACGAGGTCCATCTCTACGATGCTCCCCGCTTCGAAGCAAATCTCGCTCCCATCAAGGAGAGGGGCGGCATGGATATCGTAGGTGCCGACACCGGTTTCGGACCCATCTCCATGGTCACCACAAACATCGAGGAAGCCGTCAAGGGCGTCAAGGTCCTGATGGTGGTCCTGCCCGCCTTCGGCCATAAGCCCACTGCAGAAGCCCTGGCTCCCTATGTGGAAGACGGCCAGATCATCGTGATGAACCCCGGCGCGGTATTCGGCGCCCTGGAGTTCCTGAATACCCTTCGGGCCTGCGGCTGCACCAAGGACGTCACCATGGTGGAGCTGGCATCCAACATTTTCGCCTGCCGCAGAGTGGGTCCCACGAAGGTGGACATCTTCGCCAAGAAGAACGTGATGGAGACCGCCTGCATCCCCGCAGACCGCACCGACGAAACCATCAAGGAGCTGAGCGTATTCTTCCCGGATACCTACGTGGCTGTGCCCAACGTCATCTACACCAGCCTGAGCTACACCAACCTGGTGATCCATCCCGCCGGTTCCGTGCTGAACATGGGCCGCATCGAGTGGACCCACGGACAGTACCGCTTCTACTGGGAAGGCCTGACCCCCGGCGTATGCCGCAACATCGAAGCGGTGGACGCGGAGCGCATGGCAGTGGGCAAGGCCCTGGGCGCCGATCTGATCCCCGCTCTGGAGATCTTCCACCGTTATTACGGCCACAGAGAGAGGGACAGCATCTATGACTTTTTCTCCAAGAGCGAAGCCAACGACAGCGAGAGCAACCCCGCTTCCGCACCCACGGATCTGCACAGCCGCTACATCACCGAGGACCTTCCCTATGCCCTGGTTCCTCTGGCCGCAGTAGGCAAGGTGCTGGGCGTGGAGACGCCGGTCATTGATTCCCTGATCACCCTGGGCGGCGTGGCTAACGAAGAGGATTACCGCGCTACCGGCCGCACCCTGGCCAGCCTTGGCCTGGACGGCATGAACGGCCAGGAGATCGTGGAACGCTTCACCAAGGGCTTCTAAAGAGCCTTAAACACCCCATAGGTTTGTTTTCCGGCCCGCATCCCAGGTAAGGCATATCTTTGGCCGGAGACAATAAAAACCCCCGAGGACGTGAGTCTTCGGGGGTTTCTTTACGATGGAAAGGCTGCCTGGCGATTACTTGCCGCAGGCCTTCTTGGC
>JAEEGL016150592.1_pt1 | contig 11191 bp, 8 predicted proteins | sample 9134231 | NCBI WGS metagenome assembly JAEEGL01 (sample SAMN16246548, study PRJNA631951) | gut metagenome | biome: gut microbiome; feature: rumen; material: fiber-attached | host: Bos | place: Iran: Karaj | collected 2018-10
CTGGTTACTATCAGCTGTACTACGATCAGTTCCTCCCAGCTGCTGTTGGTGAAGACATCAAAGCTGCTTGCGAAGGCATCTATGCTGGTACAAAGACTCCAAAAGAAGCTGTTGATATGATTCAGGCTTCTTGGGAAGCTAACAAATAGTCTGACTGACTAGTTAAACCGGAACAGTTAGCTCTGTTCCGGTTTTTTTCTTCTTTTTTAGTAAACAAAGTTTAACGAAGGTAGTATTAAATGCTAAATAAGAAAAAACAGAATTTTTGGATTGCAATGGCATTCCTTATCGTGCCTCTTGTTATTTTCACGTTCTTTGTCGTACTTCCTGTATTCAAAGCGGCAGTGTACGGTCTTTTCAATTGGAAAGGATATGGTCCTCTCACTGGTGAGGGAATCGCATCAACAACAAAGTTTGTTGGTTTAGACAACTTTAAAGAGATATTAACACATGATGTCTTTTGGAAATCATTCGGACATAATGTTAAAATAATTATTCTGTCACTCTTTATAGAGCTTCCTATAGCTCTTGTTCTTGCGCTTATTATTTCTTCGAAATCTAAGACGAACATTGCGCTCCGCACGGTGTTCTTCATTCCATATGTAGTTTCCGAAGTTATTGCCGGTGTTGTATGGATGTTCATATACAATCCGCAGTACGGTATTTCAACGACATTCCTTGCGGCCATTTTCCCTGCACCGGTGGACGGATTCCTGGGTGACCCGAACACTGTTTTCAACGCGATTATGGTCGTTGTAATATGGAAATATTTTGGTCTTTACATGATTCTCTATATTGCAGGCTTACAAGGTATTTCTAATGATATACGTGAGGCTGCGGCAATAGACGGTGCTACTCCGTGGCAGCTTAACACACGCATTATTATTCCTCTTCTTCTGCCTACAATCGTAGTAACATTGTTCTTCTGTATCGTAGGTTCGTTGCAAACGTTCGATATTATATGGGCTATGGGTAAAGGTGACCCTGTAAACTCTGGAGAAACAATGGTTACATACCTCTATAAGTTCGGTTTCAGACGTTCACGAATGGGTTATGGTAGCGCAATAGCTATCGTAATCTTCGTAATCTGCGTTACGTTCAATGCAGTTTATCAGCGCTTAGTAAAGAAAGGCAATTGAGGTGTAAAATGAATAAGACAAATACGAACATTGTTTATAAGACACTGAAAGTTGTTTTCCTTGTAGTTATCCTTATTTATACAATTTTCCCTTTGTACGTTATGTTTATGGGCGGATTTAAGACTATCGGACAGCTCAGAGGCGATTTGCTCGGTCTTCCTAATCCGGTCCAGTTCGACACATTCAAAACGCTTCTTGCACCGACATCAAACTTCTGGAGAAGTTTTGCCAATTCGTTAATTATCATGGTGGGAACCGTTGTTTTTGATGTTATCCTTTGCTGTCTTACAGGATTTACTTTCGCAAGAATCAAGTTCTTTGGAAAGGAATTTCTTTACAACTACATATTGCTCGGACTTTTGTTCCCACTTGCAGTTGCAATCCTTCCTATGTACTTGCAGATGCGCGATATAAAACTTTTGGACACATATTTGGGAGTTATGCTTCCGCAGGCAGCGTTCAACCTTGCGTTCCATACGATGCTTACAAGAAGCTTCTTCGAGCAGATTCCTATGGATTTGGAAGAGGCAGCTACAATAGACGGATGCGGAAAGCTCGGATTTCTTATAAGAATGGTAATTCCGCTTTCAAAGCCGATTATCACGACAATTGCAGTTCTTACGCTTGTTGGTAGTTGGAACCAGTTCCTTCTTCCGCTTCTCGTTCTTAATGACGAAAAGAAGTTCACGCTCCCGCTTGGTGTTATGCAGTACCAAGGACAGTACGCAACAGACTGGGCTCGTGTTTTGGCTTATCTTACGCTTTCACTCATTCCGGCGGTTGTCTTCTACGCTCTTGCGCAGAAAGAGATTGTTGCTGGTCTTACGAGTGGTGCAGTTAAAGAATAGATTCTTTTTTGTTTCTCCCTTGTTGGAACCGTTCTTCTGTTAGGAGGGCGGTTCCTCTTTTTTTGTCTAAAAGTTCATTTTTCGTATGATTTTTTAAGTAGAAATTTCGTCCATTTTTTTTGTATTTTTTTCAAAAAATACTCGACAAATAGGGCAATATTGACTAATATTCTGATAGCAGAAAACATCTGTGTGTAACGGATAATTCTGTGCCTCATCTCAAAAAAGGAGGAATGCACTATGGACGAAGGCAGTAGTAGTAGCGGCCCGTATCCGGGGAAATGTTTCAGCTCGGCTGCCGCGGTGTCGTGTGCAGTTCTCTTCTGAATCCTTTCTAGGGACGCGTAAATGCGGCTCCCGAATACGAAGCCATCTTTTCAATTATTGAGTGAAAACCAATTATTAGTAGACTCCTAGGCGAATGTGTCAAAACAGTAAGCATGAAGAAGGACAAAAAGAATGGCAGAATATAACGCTACTTTTCAGGGTATGATAAAAGCCCTGCTTGAGGAAAAGAAATTCTCATCAATAAAAGATGTTATCTCGACAATGGCAGCAACGGATCTTGTTGCACTTTTTGAGCGAATAGATGAAAAGGATGTGCCGGTTGTTTTTCGGTTGCTGCCAAAATCATCAGCAGCGGATGTATTCGTCGAGATGGACAATGATTTTCAGGAGCTTCTTATAAAGAGCTTTTCTGATTCCGAGCTTAAGGCTATCCTTGACGAGTTGTATGTTGGTGATACGACGGATCTTGTTGAAGAAATGCCTGCGAATGTCGTTGAGCGAATCTTAAGTCAGATTGATCCTGCGACTCGCAAGGATATTAATCAGCTGCTCCAGTACCCGGAGAATTCTGCTGGTTCTATTATGACGACGGAATATGTTGCTTTCAGGCTTGGAACAACGGTCGGACAGGCGATAAATCAGCTGCGCAGAACGGGATTGGACAAAAAATCGTTTTATGCATGCTATGTAACAAAAAACAGAAAGCTTATAGGCCGTCTTTCCGTAAAAGACCTTTTGCTCGCAAAAGACGATGACATAATTATTGATGATTTGCTCAAAACAAATGTCATAAGTGTAAGGACCCACGACGACAAAGAGGAAGTTTCTAAGCTTCTTTCAAAATACAATTTCTATGCGATACCGGTTGTAGACGGTGACAACAGGATGGTCGGTATAATCTCTTTCGATGAAGCTGTTGAGATTATGGAAGACGAGGCTACCGAGGATATCGAGATCATGGCTGGTATGACCCCGTCTGAAAAAACGTATTTGCGTTCTACGCCGTTCGACCTGTTCAAGCATCGAATCGGGTGGCTTATGCTGCTCATGGTGTCCGCCACTTTCACCGGCATGATTATTACAGGCTTTGAGAACGCGCTTTCCACGCTTGTTGTTCTTACGGCATTTATCCCGATGCTGATGGACACAGGCGGTAATTCTGGTTCGCAGTCTTCTGTTACGATAATCCGCGCGCTCTCGCTTGGCGAGGTCGAATTCCGCGATTTAGGGCGCATAATTTGGAAAGAAGCGAGAACCGCGCTTCTTTGCGGAGTTATGCTTGCAGCCGTTTGTTTTGGCAAGATTATGCTCGTGGACAAGCTCTTGCTTCGCAATGAGGAAGTGACTGTGCTTGTCGCTGGTGTGGTTTGCCTTACGATGGCGGCTACTGTTTTCGTTGCGAAGATAATCGGCTGTACGCTGCCGCTCGTCGCAAAGAAGCTTGGCTTTGACCCGGCTGTAATGGCGAGTCCGTTTATCACGACAATTGTTGATGCAATTTCACTTCTCGTTTACTTCGGAATCGCCAGCGCATTTCTTTTTTAGGAATTATATTCCTAAGACCTGAGGTAGGGGCACGAAAACCCCGCTAGAAACTTCGTTGCGAATCTACTTCGGAAGCGTGGGTTTTCTTTCCCCTACAACCCCTTTCTTTCCCAGCACCGTTGGGCTACGCCCTTTCCACGAAAACTGGTCTCCGCACTCTCTGTCCGACAGAACCAATGTAGCGAGTATCTGGTTGCACAAAAAAAAGCCAGCGAGAGCAAATGTCACGCTGGCATGTCTGCTTGCTAAATATATACGAATCAGCCGGCAGCCACGACTGCTGTTCCCTCAATGATGTAGTCTCCAATGCTAAGCACTGCGTATACGTCGCTGCTGTAATAAATGTCTTCGCCTTCACCAAGGTTTGTTGAATCTACCCAAATGCGGATTATTCCGTACTGTTTCGTCTTTATTACGCGCTCGTAGTAAACTGTACCCCGGATTGTTGCCTTGTACAGCTCCGTTGTTGCGTCGATGGGGAAATATTTGTAAACCCCATCATCCCAGTTAGCGTCGGGATCGTTCGGATCTTCATAGCTCATGGAGATGCAGAAATCAGAAATTATAAGGCTTGGGTATTTGCTTCCTGCCCAGTCCTTTTGGAACATAAAGGCGTTTTCATCAGTTTCTGTTACTTTTGTATAAATTCCAGGCTTGATTGTTTTATAAAGGAAATCGGAAGTGCCGCTTTTTGGAGAAAGCGAAGGAATAAGCTCTTTTAGGAATGCTACGCCTGCCTCGGATTCAAGCTCGTCTTCTTCGGAGAAATGATCATCCCAATCGTAGTCGTTCCAATCGTAGTCATCCCAGTCATAGTCGTAATCGTAGTCATAGTCGTAGTCGTAATCATAATCATAATCATAATCGTCCCAGGCGTACTCGTAATCGTCATCGCCCCATTCGTAGCCCCAGTCGTAATCATAATCAGAATCGTAGCCGTAATCGTCATCCCAACTGGAGTCGCCCCAATCATAGTCGTCGACTGAGGTTGTGTCAGCAGCAAAGCCTAAGAGCGTTGATAAGTCGTCCAATCTTGTATCAATAACAGCAAGGTCGGCTTCGGAAACAGAAGATGCATACACGTCGAACATGGCATTAATCTCGTCCATTGAGCCGTCATCTTCAGAGGCAAAGAGAATCATGAGATCATAAAAAGGTTTCATGTAGCTGTATCCGACCCCGTATGTGATGGTGAAAACTTTTTCAAGAGAGTTTGATCCGCTTATTCCAAGCTTGTTCAGTTCCTTAGAAAGGCTTTTGTTCATGTCGGAAGGAATAACTGCCATAATCGTTGGCAAAGACGTTTCTTCCATGTTTAAATCGGTTTCAATGTCGTCGAGTTTTTCATTGAGCAGGCTGTTAATTTCTGTCCAGTTTTTTATAAAAGCATCGATGTCGCTTGTCGTAAGTCCTGTGGATTTCGTGCTTAAACCGAACATCGAACTTACGAGCGCTATGGCAAGTATCAATGTACAAAAAAATCTTTTCATTTAAAAACTCTCCTTTTTTACGAAAGATTTATAAAAATATTGTATCACAAAAAAGTGTAAAAACAATATGGTTTTTGCGGACTATTGCACCCCGGCTGTTGCGACTTTTTACGCTTTGGAGCGTGGTCAGCGAGTCCATGTCCACACTGTTTTTTCTTGGACCGTATCGTTTTCCCAATATGTATATGTGTATTCGTACCAAATTTGAACGCCTGTTATGAAACGTTTTGAGAGCAGGTTTCCGTTCTCATCGTATTCGCACCAATATTCTGTACCGTCAGAAATTTTTGTATGTATTTCATTTCCTTTGTCGTCGTACTCATACCAGTATTCAAGTCCGTCGTCGTTTTTTACGTGCTTTGATTTCCCGGAAGGATCGGTTTCGTACATGTGTCCGTCGCTGTCCGTGTATTTTATGATATTACCTTTGCTATCGTATTCGTAGTTCTTTGAAAATCCGTTCGCGTTCTTGTAGCTTGCGACTTTTCCGTTTGTGTCGTATGTGTACCAGTATTCTTCGCCGTTGTTGTCTATGTAATGCGTTAGCCGACCTCTTGAGTCATAGTCTTTTCTGCGCTCGTAACCGGTACCGGATATGTAAGAGAGCTCGTTTCCTCTGGAATCAAGAACGTGCATATAGTTGTTGAAATCGCTGTCGTTGAATTCGATTGTAGTCCGTGTTTTTTTGATTTCGTACCAATATCCCCTGCCGAACTCAAACGAGCCTTTTATTCGCTTTTCCAATCCGTCCTGGTCATATTCGCACCAGTATTCATATCCGTCGTTGCTTGTCGTGTGAATTTCGTATCCGTCCTGATCATACTCATACCAGTATTCAAGGCCGCCGTTCGTTCTTGTGTGAATCCTGTTGTTGTTGCCGTCAAAAATGCTCCAGAATTCGTATCCGTCGCTGTCCCTTACGTGAATTTCATTGTTGTTTATGTCATATTCATGCCATTTCTCGAATCCGTTCTGTGTCCGGCTGTAAATAAGATTGTTGTTAAGATCGTATATTTCTTCTTCGCCATTTGCGTTCCGATATGAGAGAAGCAACCCGTTTTCGTCATATTCGTGCCAGTATTCATTGCCCCAAAGTTCCTTAAAATGTGTTTCATAGCCGTTTTCATCGTATTCGTGCCATGTTTCTTTGCCGTCGCAGTTTTTGTAATGAGTTTCCTGTCCGTTCTGATTGTATTCCGTGGTTTCATAGAATGTGACCCATCTTCCGACAGAAACACCATCCTCTGTAACTTGCATATACGTTTTTTCTGCTTGCGCAGTGGCGAGAAAAGCAGCTGCTGCGAAAATCAAGACTAATATATTTTTTTTCATAACGATTCCTTTTATTAGTGCGAATTCTTGTGATTTTGTGCGAAAAATCGATTTCATGATAGATAAAGAATATCATTTTGATACTCAACCGTCAAATAGGCTGCATCCCGAATACGCAAATTTGCTTATACATTACGCCCGTTTCGATGGTCGAAAGTCTACGAAACACGAATTACGTAACGATTTTGTGATTGCTTGCTCGAAGGAGCGGCAATTGGTTTTGCTGTTATGTAACCAGCGCGAAACGGTGTATTGCAGCCGGAGAGATTATGTCTTCTATATTTTTGTTGCTTTTTCTTGTTCTGTCTTTTATTATTGTATCATGAAGAAGAAGGGTATTTTTGTTTTTGCGGCATTTTTGATCATTTTTGCCATTTGTGTCGGTTGTATCCTTAAATTTCAAGAAAGGGTGATAGCCAAGCTAGAGGATCAGATTCAGTATCTTGAGGAAGAATTCGTTCCTATGAAATTTGAGATTTTGGAAAAGAAGAATTCTTCTATATCTGTGAAAATAAAATACTACGACATGTCTGGTGCTGAAGTCGGTTCATCCCAAGTGAAGCTGAGCGGCGACGAGCTGAATTTTGATTTTCAGGTGATAAAGTTTTCTGATAAAGCCTTTATTTTTTTCCCATGCGGTGTGTCCTCCGATGCTGTGGCTCTTGTTGATGAAACAAAGATTTTTTCCGATTATACAAAGGACGGTTTTCCTAAAATATACGATGGCATGAAGTTTTTTGACGATGATGGGAATGCGTTGGAAAAAGAGGGTGTTGAGCAGGTTCGCTCCCAGCTTTCCTTGTACTTTGCCATTGCGAGCAAAGGAGAGTTTTCAAATAACACGGAGCAACACGGGGTTATTGTGCATGATTTGAAATCGCTCTCTGAGTTTAAAAAAGGCTTTGTGTACAAAGTTGTATGTCATCCTCATTCGGGTGGTATAGAAATTGTAAAGATGAAATGATTTTTGGTTTGAAATTTTGTAAGTAGCGGCAATCGATATACACCAGTTTTAATGGTTGCGCAGCCGATTTTTTGAAACGAAAAACTTCGATCAAGCGAAGCTTGTGCATTCCGCAGCGAAATTGGGGCTGTGTTTCTCGGAGCAAAAAATCGGTGATAGCAACCGTATTGATGTGGCTTACTTAGATTAGGAGATGCTTCAAATATGAATGCGTTTGTAAATACGATTATTTTTGATGTGCTGATAATGATAGCAGTAATCTATGCGTTGGTTCTGCTTTTTTCATTCGTTGGATTTATTGTTGTTCTTTGCACAGAAAAGGTTCCTGCCGGTCAAAAGCGTCGCAAGTTCCCGATTTTCCGTGACCAATTGCGCCGTTATGCCGGTCTTATTGGAAAAGAAGCATTCCCCATTTTGATAATATGCTCGTTGATTATTATCATCAATTTGAGTTACCGTTTCTCTGATGATATAAAAGTTTGGTTTACGACGAACGTCAGTTATGACAATGTGCCTGTAATAGCGGCTGCTGTAGATGGCGTTGCGCTCGTGTGGCCGTTCGTCAAACCGTTTTTGATACCGGTGCTTATAGCCGTTGTGTTGCTTCTGTTGCTTTATGCAATAAAGGATTCTTCAGATGCAAGAACATCTGCTGTTATTAACAATGGTGGCAGAAAACTTGGGCGTAATGAGAATGCGTTCTTGTTTTTCAATTCGCTGGAAAAAGGTTTCGTCAAGATATGCGGTAAGCTTCCTCTTGTTGCAGTCATTCTTGCCGGCCTTGTGTGCGTAAATTCTCTTCTTCTGACAGGCGGCACGCTTAAGAATATTCTGAAGGCTGGGGAGCGTATCAAGGAACTTAATACAATAGTTAAGAATCTTTCCAGGTCAGAGACTGTTGCAAAGGTGACTCTGCAGAATGTTAAAACCATTCCAGGACATAAAACGCCTGTAAAGCTTTATACTGTGGAAGTCTTGTCTTCTGCCGGTGAAACGGTGTCAACACAGCAGATTGAGTTGGAAGGTGTTGATTTTGTGATAGACTGCATAAATATAAACTTCGATTATTCTGAGATAGCTTCTGGTGAAAAATCAAACCTGGCATATCCGTACAGGGTGTATTCTGAGCTGATTCCGGCGGCAGAAGGTGTGCAGCTAAAATGCATGTTCAACGATGATGATGTTCCTTTCATTTTCTGTCTTGAGCATGATGACATATACGGAATTAAAGAAGATGTTTTTTATGCGCGTCTTGTTGAGCTTATGAACGTAATAAAGGACGAGGATCTGAGCCGGGAGATGGGTATTAGGAGTACGGTCGGAAACGCACCACGGCTCCGTATGAATGTTGGTGACGTGTATTATATCGATGTGGAGCAGACTGGCGGAATCAGCGCATACAAGAAGCAGTTTTAAGCAGATTATCTGTTTGAGTTTGAAGCATGCCTGACGGTCATGGACGACCGCAAAAGCGACTAGTTTTGCGAATGCAAAACTAGCGAAGTTCTGACAGCATGGACGCTGGCAGAACGTAGGAATCAGCGCATACAAGAAGCAGTTTTAGTTAATAATTTCAAAGGGGGAACAATATGAGTGATGAAAAAAAAGCGGAGGTTGAGAAGACGATTGCAACTCCGCTTGACAAACGGACAAAGTGGAGCTACTGCGTCGGTGCGACAGGCCGTGATATGGCGTATGCCCTCGTAAGTATGTATCTTATAACATATATCCAGTATACGATGAAGCTGACTGTGGCTCAGTATGGTGCAATATCCGCGATACTCGTCGTGTGCCTTATCTGGGATGCTATAAACGACCCGATGATGGGAATTATCATAGAAAACGCGCGTTTCAAAAGCGGCAAATACCGTCCGTGGATATTGCTGGGCGTAATATTGAATGCGATTGTTATAATCCTTTTGTTCACGATACGTCCGGAAGGATGGGGATTTGTTGTTTTCTTCGGAATAAGCTACCTGTGCTGGGGAATGACATTCACTATGAACGACATTTCTTACTGGGGCCTTTTGCCGAGCCTTTCGAGTGATGCAAAAGAACGTAATTCTCTTGTTTCACTAATGAGTATTTTCTGCTGTGTCGGTCAGTTCGCAATAGCAGGTGTAATTCCTATTGTTGTGGCAGGAAACGCAGTCAACGCATACCGCATAGCCGCTCTTGTAGTCGCCATGTGTTTCCTTGGATTCCAGCTGCTCACATTCTTCGGCGTAAAAGAGCGCAAGCGTACAGCAGAGAATGAGCAGAAAAAGCTTTCGCTGAAAGATATGTTCAAAATCTTTTTGCGCAACGATCAGCTTGTCATCGCTGGAATTGCATGTTTGCTTTTCAACATTGGAAACGGGCTCCTTATCCTTTTGGGCATGAACTTTTTCTATTTTGAGTTCGGCTATTCAGAAGGCGGTAGTCTTATCTTTACATTCACGGTTATGTATGGAGTCGGTACGCTGATTTCACAAGGATGCTATGCGGCAATCGCAAGAAAATTCTCGCGCCGTTCCATGTTGAGATTCCTGACACTCGCAATTATTGTGAGCTATTTCTTGTTCCTTATTACTGGCCGGATAATACCGGAAAACCCGATAATCCTTAACATTGAAGGTTTCCTTATTTTCTTCTTCCAAGGACTTTTCAATATGAATGTCGTTGTTATGCTGAACAACACGATAGAGTACGATGAGTACCGCTTCCATGAGAGACATGACAGTATCATATCCGCAACACGCTCGTTCGCGGTCAAGCTTTCAAGCGCGATAAACCAAGGAATTCAGGCTCTTATACTGATTGTCAGCGGAATATATGCAATAAGTCAGAATATCTCTGCTCTTGAGGTGGAGGCTGGAAAAGGCGCGATTTCCTCTGAGGAAGTTCTTGTCGCTGCCGACGGCTTTATAAAAACTGCTACGCCGACCCAGCTCCTTATTTTGCGCATTGGAATTACGCTGATTCCTGTTTTAGTGATCGTTTCTGCAGATTTGCTGCTTAAAAAGAAATACAAGATTGACGAGAAAGAGTACAACAGACTCGTCAAAGAAATTGAGGAACGCCATTAGAATGCGGCTTTTTTGTGGAAAGAGATTGTTCCGGTGCGGTGCGATTCGGCTGGTTTTATTTGTTGTCGTTTTTTGTGCGGTAATTCCTGTTGTTTTCGCGGAAGTAAAACAGTTCTCATTCGCTGATGTACGGCTTGTTGCTGTGCACGATCATAATGCGTCGTCGTTTACGGAAGGCTATTTTTTTAACGACGACGTAATTTGTGAGAGCGGCGGTTACTGGGGAGAATCTGCGTTTTACGAGAATAACAAGCAGAAATTCAAGCTAGGACGCACTGTTTTTGCGGAAGGTTCCGTTATGCTTGGGGAAAATCTTTATCTTCTGACGTACCAGAACAAAGTTGCGTATACCTATGATGCGAAAACTTTTCAAATCAAGTCGCTCGCTCAATATCCACGAGAAGGATGGGGGCTTACGACAGATGGGAAAAATCTTATTGCAAGCGACGGAAGCAATAATCTTTACTTTATGGATACTCAGTATCGGCTAAAAAAAACGCTTTCTATTACGGCCGAC
>JAEEGL016464976.1_pt1 | contig 11191 bp, 11 predicted proteins | sample 9134231 | NCBI WGS metagenome assembly JAEEGL01 (sample SAMN16246548, study PRJNA631951) | gut metagenome | biome: gut microbiome; feature: rumen; material: fiber-attached | host: Bos | place: Iran: Karaj | collected 2018-10
AGAAGTCAGACCTTTAAATGCAATAGTTTATAATCAGAAAAAAGTTAATATGACAGACGTTATAGCTCCGCCTTATGACGTTATTCTTGATGATTACAGAGAAAAGCTTTCAAATAAAAGTGAATATAATTTCGTAAATTTAATCTTGCCGATAGCTCAAGATGGTTTGGATAAATATGAAACCGCAAACAAAATCTTCCAAAAGTGGCTTGAAGAAAAGGTTCTTGTTAAACTTCAAAAACCGACAATTCTCTATCTCGCTCAGGAATATAACCTTAATGGCAAAAAAATCACAAGAAAAGGCTTTATCGCCCGTGTTCGTATAGAAGATTTTTCGACAAAACAAATTCTTCCCCATGAATACACTATGGGCGGACCAAAGGAAGACAGACTTAAACTCACAAAAGCCTGCAAAGCTAATTTTTCCCAAATTTTTATGGTTTATTCCGATAAAGCAAGAAAAATTGAAAAAGCTGTCGATATAACCCAAAAACCTTTTGTTGATGTTACAGATGATTTTGGTGTAAGAAATATCGTTTGGCTTATTGATGATGAAAAAACTTTAAATCTCATTACAGAAACTCTCAAACATAAAACTCTCTTAATCGCAGATGGTCATCACAGATATGAAACAGCAATGAACTACCGTAATTTCATTAATTCTCAAAATCCTGATGATCCGACGAAGTTTGTTATGAGCTATTTTACAAACCTTGAAGATGATTTGCTCATCTATCCTACACACAGAATAATCACAAGAAAAATTGATATCGAAAAAGCCTTTGAATCAATCGAAAAGTATTTTGATATAAAAGAATATCCCTTTAACGATACAGATAAAGACAATGTCAAAAAATTTCTTCTTGAAGAAATAGAAAAAGTTTCAAAAAAGAAAACAGCTTTCGGACTCTATGTCAAAGGGAGAAAGATCTTCTATTTATTGACTTTAAAAACTGACGTAACTTCAATTCTTGAAAAATATAAAGTGCCTAAAGTTTTGAGAAATCTCGATTTAGTCATTCTTCATAAAGTCTTAATCTCTGAAGAATTCGGCTATACCCAAGATGAACAGTCTTCTCAAAACGGTATTTTATACATCAAACAGGAAAAAGAAGCTTTTGATATGATAGATAACGGCAGTGCCGAAATGTCATTCATTATGGCGTATCCTAAAATTGCAGATATTCACGAAATTTCGCTTGCGGGTGAGCGTATGCCCCAAAAATCAACATATTTTTATCCTAAACTTCTTTCAGGGCTAGTCGTTTCACCATTAACAGAATAAAACAAAAAAAGGTCAGGCTTAAAAACCTGACCTTCTCTTATAAACCTCAACCTTTTAGGGTGCAAGAATAATAATCAAATTTCTTCCGTCCATTGAAGGTTTTTTCTCTAATGTATATTTAGTGTCTGCCATATCTGCCAAAACACGTTCTGCAAGTTCAAATGCCAAATGGCTGTGTTGCATTTCACGTCCTCTCAGCATAATAGCTACTTTAACCTTATTTCCGCTTCCTAAGAATTTTTTGATATTCTTCATCTTGACGTTATAATCGTGTACGTCAATTTTATACCTCATTTTGACTTCTTTTATGTCAACAACGTGTTGCTTTTTCTTGGATTCTTTTGCTCTTTTTTCTGTTTCATAACGATATTTTGCATAGTCCAAAATCTTTGCAACGGGAGGTTCTTGGTTTGGAGAAACTAAAACTAAATCAAGTCCCCTTTCTTCTGCCATTTTTAGCGCTTTATCGGTTGCGATTACTCCGTGGTTTTCGCCCTCATTGTCTATTAATCGTACTTCTTTTGCCCTTATATTGCGGTTCAAGTTAGGGTTTACTTGACTTGATTCTTTACTAATAATTGTGTCCTCCATTTACTAATGTACCAACATTTTAGCAAATAAATGTATAATTTGTAAAGTGTTTATAAATTTTTTCTTGATTTTCATTTTTGTTCATCATAATATTATTTCACAACCGTAGAAACAGGTGGGATTGGGTATAAAAAATAAGCCCTCTAGAGCAATCGAAGAAAAAATCCCTTAATAGAAAAAGCCTGTCGAGGTAGTCAAGAAAGAAAAAAGGCATTGCCTTATATAATGGCTATTTGGAAATTTACGGTTTGGCGTAAATTTTTTTTATGCCAAAAATAAGGTCGATAATAACAAAACAAGAGGTGAAAAATGTCAACAAAAGCATTTAAACAAGAAAAAATCGAAAAAATGAAATCTGATTTCAGTAAGGCAAAAGTAGCCGTTGTTACCGAATATAAAGGTTTGACAGTTGAAGAAATTACAAACCTTCGTCGCAAACTCCAAAAAGAAAACGGCGACTATATGGTAACAAAGAATACCTTAGCTAAAATTGCTATCAAAGATTCTAATTTCGAAGTTTTAAATGACACTTTCAAAGGCCCGATTGCTATTGCTTTCGGTTTTGAAGATGAAGTTGCTCCCGCTAAAATTTTAACAGATTTCATTAAAGATACTAAAAAAGGTGAAATCCTCGGTTGCGCTCTCGACGGCAAATTGCTCTCTAAGAGTGAAACTGAAAAATTGGCAAAACTTCCTTCGAAACAAGAGCTTTATGCAAAAATGCTCGGTTGTGTCAATTCACCCGCAACAGGCATCGTTGGCAGCTTGAATGCTGTTATGAGTTCGCTTGTTAGGGCTATGGACGCTGTTGCTAAGCAAAAATCAGCTTAGTTCGTCCGAAATCGTACTACAGAAAATACACTAAAAAATAATAAAAAGGAGAATTAAAATGAGTGTACAAACTATTTTAGAAGAAATCGAAAAATTAACATTGATTGAAGCTGCTGAATTAGTAAAAGCTATGGAAGAAAAATTCGGCGTTTCAGCTGCTGCTCCCGTTGCAGTTGCAGCTGCTGCTCCTGCTGCAGGCGCTGCTGCCGGTGCTGCTGAAGAAGCAAGCGAAGTTACAGTTGTATTGGCTTCTGCCGGTGCTAACAAAATCGCTGTTCTTAAAGAAGTTAGAGCTATCACTGGCTTAGGCTTAAAAGAAGCTAAAGATTTAGTTGATGCTGCTCCGAAACCGCTTAAAGAAGGCGTTAAGAAAGAAGACGCTGAAGCTATGAAAAAACAACTCGAAGCTGCTGGTGCAACTGTCGAAATCAAATAGTTTCGGTTTTACTGAAATTTTAAAACGGTTATCCATAAGGGTAACCGTTTTTTAGTGCTTTTTTCTGTATAGTAGAGTGATTTTTATTATTCTTCCTAAATTCCATAATAAAACCAAAAGGAGAATTATTATGAAAAAATTTTATGTTGTAATTTGCTGTTTATTTTGCCTTGTTTCTTTAACAGCGTTTGCCGAATGCGGTAAAACAAAAACTGTGTTTGAAAATACTCCCTTAGAAACCTGTCAAAATAATCCTGATTGTAATTTTCTATGTTATTGCATTAAAAAATGCGAACTCTACAAAAAACTTGGCCTTAGTGAAACTCAGAAATGCAGAGCTGACAAAATTCAGTCTAATTATGAATTTGATTCTTTGAGTATAAGAGAAAAAATTAAATGCGAAGAAGAATCTCTTTCAACATTAATGAAAAAATGTGCTTGTGAGTCCGATATTAAAGCTCAAAAGAAAATAATTAAGGCACTCAAAAAGGATTTAAAAAAGACATGTAAATGTTATTCTGATGCCTTTGAAGATTTGCTTTCAGATAGTCAGGAAAAACAATATGAAAAGCTTATTAAAGGAAAATGTAAAAAGAAAAAATGTTGTAATGAATGTGATGATTAATAAAAAAGCCGGGGAAATCTTCCCGGCTTTTAATTTTGCATGAAAACTTTTTTTAGTATTCCGTCAGCGTTTTTTAGCATTTCTTCCGCTTTTTCTCTGCTAACTGCGTATTTAATCATTACCGCAGCAGTTTTGACATTATAATCAGCCTTGTTTAATGCTTCTGAAACCTTTAAATTATCTGCTCCCGTTATTTCTTTTACAATTCTTTCTGCTCTGTCTTTAAGTTTCTCATTTGTCGGCATAACGTCAACCATCAAATTGTCATAAACCTTTCCGAGCTTTATCATCGATGCGGTTGTAAGCATGTTTAAAGTCATTTTCTGCGCTGTTCCCGCTTTCATTCTCGTTGAGCCGGAAATAACTTCTGCTCCTGTATCAAGAAAGATGAAAACATCTGAAAATTCTTTCAGTAAAGCATTTTTATTGTTTGAAATACCGATTGTTTTTGCGTTTTTATCTTTTCCAAGTTTTAGTATTTCGACAACATATTTTGCGTTTCCGCTTGCTGAAATTGAAACAACTGTATCGTTTTTTGTTATATTTAATCTGTTAAAATCTTCTCTTGCAAGTTCAACTGAATCTTCTGCGCCCTCAACCGCAGTCCTCAAAGCACTGTCTCCACCTGCTATATACCCCTGAACCATATCTTTCGGGGCTGAAAATGTCGGAGGACATTCTGAAGCATCTAAAACTCCAAGTCGTCCGCTTGTTCCCGCTCCAAAATAAAAGAGCCTGCCTTCTAATTTAAAATTTTCAGTGATTATATCAACTGCTTTTTCAATTTCACCAAGTGCTTTTTCGACCGCAAAAGCAACCGTTTTATCCTCATCATTAATCGTTTTTAAAATGTCCTTTGTTGGTTTAATGTCGATATTTTTTGAATTTTCGTTGAATTTTTCGGTATCGGGAAGGTTATTCTTCATAATATACCACCTCTGCGCCTGTCGGAATTGACTTTAATCCCTCTATTACAAGGTATTTTTCACTATCATAAATACTGTAAAATTTTTCTCTCAAAACAAAAAATGCTGCACCTGAACCTGTCATAAGTGAATCGGGAATATTGCTTTTAACTTCTTTCAACTCTTTATATTCCTCAAAAAGTACTTTTTCAAAGCTGTTATAGAGAAGTGATTTATCAAACTGTCCGTTATTCATTAATTCTGCGAGTTTTTCCGTGTTGTTCGGAATTGATTTATCCTCTGAAGCCGCAAATGCGCTGTATGCCTTTGCCGTTGAAACACCAAAGTTTTTAGGTTTAATTATAGAAACACTTTGTTCTACAAAATTAATCGGTGTAACGATTTCCCCTCTTGAAGTGCAAACAGCTGCACCGCCTTTAAGGCAGAAATTGACGTCAGAGCCGATTGAAGCGCAAATTTCATTCAAATCTTCTTCGTTTAATCTTTCTTTAAAAATTTTGTTTAATCCTACCAACACACCTGCCGCATCTGAACTTCCACCGCCCATTCCTGCCTGAGACGGGATATTTTTTTCAATGTTTATATTAATCGTGAAGCCGAATAATTTGGCTTTTTTTAGGTATCTGTCGGTTGCTTTCCATACCGTATTAGAGTTATCAAGAGGAATATCATCGCTCGGGGAGTCTAAAAATATGTTATTTTCTTCTGACAGGCTGACATGAATTGTTAAATAGTCATAAAGATTAATTGTTTGCATAATACTTTTGAGGTTATGGTAGCCGTCTGTGCGTTTATCCAAAATCTCAAGAGTATAATTGATTTTTGCGGGTGTTTTAACTTTCACGCTTGTCATAAATTAGCCTTTAATTTCTCCGCTAACTTTGCTATTTCATTGATAGAGAGTTTTTCCCCTCTTATATTTTCGGATAATCCCGTTTGTTCCAATGCTTTTTGTATTGTTTCTTTTGTAAATCCCGCATTAAGCAAAGAATTTTTCAGATTTTTTCTCCTTGTTGCAAAGCAAGCTTTTGCTGTTTTTCTGAAAAATGAATAGTCCTCAAGTTCAAGCATAGGCGAGGTTCTGACTTTAAATTTCAAAACAGCCGAATCGACTTTTGGGGCAGGGAAGAATGAGCGAGCCGGAACTTTTTGGATATATTCAACTTCTGCCCAGAATTTTGAAAGAATTGAAAGCAATCCCCATTCCTTTTCTTCAGCCTTCTCATCTGCCATAATTCTTCTTGCGACTTCATATTGCACCATTAAAACAATCTGAGAAATCGAATTTCTGTTTTTGTTGTCTAAATCGTCAATTTCTCCGAGCAGATGCACCAGAATCGGTGTTGTTATGTAATAAGGAATATTGGCAACAATCTTTATGTCAGAGCCGAATTGAGAAATGTCGGTTTTTAAGATGTCCTGATTAATGATTTCAAGGTTTGGAGCTTCAAGTTTTTCAAGTTCTTTAACCATATCTTTATCAAGTTCAACCGCAATAACTCTTTTTGCTCTCTGGACTAACTCTCTAGTGACAAATCCAAGTCCTGCACCGATTTCAAGGACTGTATCAGAGGGCTGAATATCAGAAACTTCAATGATTTTCTCAATACAGTTTCCGTCAATGAGAAAATTTTGCCCTAATCGCTTTTTTGCCCTGAATTTTTTTGCTGTTAAAAAATAGTCCATAGCTATATATTAATCGAAAATCCCTTTTTAAACAACAACCCGCTGATAAAAATCAGCAGGTTGTTATTTCTATTTGTTATATAAATTATTCTTCTGTAGGTTCAGTCGGTTCAGAAGGTAAATCAAGTTCTGATAATTTGGCCTGAACTGCTTGTTCCACATCATCTGTCATAATTTTTTCTTCTGAATATTCGTCAGAATTTGGAACAACAACTTTATTGACTGCTACAACCGTGTCATTATCCATCAAGTTTTGAATCTTAACACCGGTTGCAGGTCTGCCCTGTCTTGAAACATCGCCTGCTTTAATTCTGCTGACGATACCGTTTTGAGTTACTACCATAACTTCATCATTTTCATCAACAACAGTCAGAGCAACAAGTCTTGATGATGTTGATTTGAATTTCGTTGCAATCAAACCTATTCCGCCTCTGTTTTGTGTTCTGAATTCAGAGAGCTTAGAGCGTTTTCCGAAACCGTCAGAAGTTACAACGAGCAGATCAACGTCCTGATTATTTGCAACGATGTCGCAGCCGATAATCGTATCGCCCTGTCTCAGTTTCATTGAGTTTACACCTCTTGCGCTTCTGCCTAAAGGCCTCAAATCGTTTACACTGAATCTGATTGCCATACCACAGGCTGTTCCGATTGAAATATCATCAGTATCATTAGCTTGTTTTACCCAGTTAAGTGTATCGCCTTCTTCAAGTCCGATAGCTACGATACCCGTTCTTCTGATATTGAAGAAGTTTTCAAGTTCGATTTTCTTAATATAGCCTGATTTTGTGAGCATAATCAGATATTTTTTGCAGTCTTTATTATTCAAAGGTACAACTGCCGTAATCTGTTCGCCCTGATCTATCGGAAGAACATTGATTATAGGCAAACCTTTAGCTTGTCTTGAACCTTCAGGGAAGTCATAGACGTTGAGGCTGTAAACAGTACCCTTGCTTGAGAAGAACAGAACTTTATCGTGCATCATTGCAGTAAAGAAATGTCCGACGTCATCGTCTTCTTTAGTCTTGATACCGCCTTTACCTCTTGTAGCCCTATTTTGACGTTCAAATGTATCCATTGCGATACGTTTGATGTATCCCTGACGTGTGATGAATACTGCCATCGGGATATTCGGAGTTAAGTCTTCAACTGTCATTTCATCAGTTTCCGGAAGAATTTGTGTTCTTCTTTCATCACCATATTTTTCTTTATCTTCAAGAAGTTCTGTTTTGATGATGTTTAAAACTTTTTGTCTGTCTGAAAGAATGTCTTCGTATTCAGCAATTTTACGTTTTAATTCGTCATATTCAGCTTTGATTTTATCTTGTTCCAAGCCTGTCAAACGTCTTAACTGCATTTCAAGGATTGCATTTGCCTGATCTGCATCAAGTCCGAAGCGTGACATCAAGCCTTCTCTTGCAATATCAACACTCTTTGAAGTTTTAATCAGCTCAATTACTTCATCGAGACTGCCTAAAGCAATTAATAAACCTGCCAAAATATGAGCTCTTATTTTAGCTTTTTTGAGTAAGAAGATTGTTCTTCTTGTGATTATTTCAACTCTGTGTTCGATGAATTCATTTAATACATCAAGTAAATTCAATAATCTCGGTTGTTTTCCGACAAGTGCCAGCATATTAACACCGAAATTGAGAGTTAATTGTGTATATTTATAAAGGTTATTTCTTACTACGTCAGGATTTGCATCGCGTTTGAGTTCAATAACGATTCTCATACCCGTTCTGTCAGATTCATCACGAAGGTCTGAAATACCGTCAATCTTTTTGTCACGTACAAGTTCTGCGATTTTCATAATCAATTGAGCTTTGTTGACCTGATAAGGAATTTCAGTGACAACAATAGCTGTTCTCGCCTGACGACCGCCGCTTCCCGGAAGTTCTTCAAATGAAGAAATAGCTGACATTTTGATTGAACCACGACCTGTTTCATAGGCTTTTCTGATTTCTGAAACTCCAATTATGCTTGCTGCTGTCGGGAAATCAGGTCCTTTAATATATTGCATAAGTTCTGCAACGGTTAAATTCGGGTTATCAATCAAAGCGATTGTTCCGTCAACGACTTCACAAAGGTTATGAGGCGGAATGTTTGTTGCCATACCTACTGCGATACCTGAAACGCCGTTTAACAAAAGCATTGGTAAACGAACCGGAAGAACAAGAGGTTCCATTAATGAACCGTCAAAGTTCGGTGTGAAATCAACTGTTTCGCTGTCAATGTCTGCGAGCATTGAGGTTGTGATTTTGTGCATTCTTGCTTCCGTGTACCTCATAGCTGCCGCAGGGTCACCATCAACAGAACCGAAGTTTCCGTGACCGTCGATTGTCTGATAGCGTGTTGAAAAATCTTGTGCCATACGAACTAAAGATTCATAAACTGCGCTGTCACCGTGCGGATGGTATTTACCGAGAACTTCACCGACGATTCTCGCCGATTTTTTGAACGGTTTATCAGGTGTCATTCCGAGTTCGTTCATTGCGAACAAAATACGTCTGTGAACAGGCTTCAAACCGTCTCTGACATCAGGCAAAGCACGTCCGATGATGACCGACATTGCATAGTCTATATATGAACGTTTCATTTCGTTGCTGATATTGACAGGAACTATCTTTCCGTCTTCAAATAAATTACTTGGTGCCAAAATATACCCCTTTATTAGTTTTGTTATTAAATATTATGTTTGTTACATGCCAAAACCGTAACAATAATATTGTATCACAAGAAAAAAATATGTCATACAACTTGATTTTTCTTAAAAAAAGGTAAAATTTTTAATGGAGAAGTTTGTTAGAATTGCAGAAAAACAAATTTTTTAAATTTCACTTTTTTTTGTTTGTCAAAAATCAGCAATTATTACGATGGCTCCATTCCTTTATCTCTTTTCTCTTTTCTTTTTCTTCAGGTGTCATATCTGAATTTTTTGTCTTTGGATTGCCTTTTATAAAATTAGCAATAATTACAATTATTACAGTTGCAATGAAACTATATAAAACAACTTCCCCAAATCCGACAGAACCATTTGATTTTAGGTCGTCAATAAGTAATCCTAACCCCGCAAAGAACAAGAAAATTATTATTGTCCAGACAATTCCTATAAAGTGCATTTCTCTAGCTCCTTTTTATAATAGTTATTGCACAATACGTGGATTTTCTTCAACTTTTCCATTAAAATGGTAATTTTTCCCAACATATTCGTATTTTCCCCGACTTTTGTATTTAAAGAAATGGGGTTGTTTGTCATAGTTTATTCCTTTGTTTTTTCTGTTATAGCAATAATCAGAAGGAATATAACAGCCTTCAGACCTTTTATATTTCTTGCTTAATGAGGTCTTGAACCATTTCGTTGAAAATATGGTTCCTTTTTTCATAGACGATACAAATTCTTCAATTTCATCTTTTATGCTCATATAAACCTCTTAAAATTTTTGATGATACGTATTGCCATTAGTTTACTTATTTTTTTCATATTAACATAATTTTATTTTGAAAAACAACGAAATTAATCTTTACTTGATTTTATATTTTTAGCATTCAATAATGAAAATGTCGAGTAACTTTGACAATAAAATTTAATATCGCGGGATAGAGCAGTCTGGTAGCTCGTCGGGCTCATAACCCGAAGGTCAGTGGTTCAAATCCACTTCCCGCAACCATTTTGTAAAGTCCTCGAAAGAGGACTTTTTTAGTGTAAATTTATTATATAATCTATAATCTCTTGATAAATATTCTCGAGTTTTTTCAAATATTGTTCTTGCAAATATTTCTCTTGAACTAGTTCAAAACCGTTGTTTCCGTGTGATGCAACTAAATCTTTGTTATTCCAATAATTTAGAATACAGTCTTTTAATTGTTTTACATTTTGAGGGTCAAATAAGAATCCGTTTTTATTTTGTTCGACAATTTCACCGATGCCGCCTATATTGCTTGCAATTACGGGGCGTTTGCAGGCAAAAGCTTCAAGATTTATCATTCCGAAGGTTTCAAAACAGTTTGACGGAACAATTAATGAAATACAATTTGCGTAATATTTAATAATCTCTGTTCTATTCAAATTGCCTAAGAATTCGACATTATTCAGGTCATTTTCTTTCGCAAAATTTTTATATTTATCTTCCTGAAACCCTGAACCTATAATTTTAAACGATATCTCTTTTGGCAGTTCTTTTATTGCTTTTAGCAACGTATCAACACCTTTATAATCAGCAAGTGTTCCGACATATAAAAAATAATCCTGATTATTGCTTAATTGAATTTTGTTTAAATAATTACTATTTAAAAAATTGGGTATAACTTCTATTTTGCTTGATGGAATATCCTTGCATTGGATATAATCAGCCAAAGCTTTGCTTGGAGTGATGAATTTGTTTATCTTTTTGTTATAACCGCTTAATTTATTAATCAAACTCAAAACTGCCATATTAAAACTTGAAAGGCGTTTTTGGGTTCTGATGCAATTATTAATTATACAAGGAAAAGTATTTAATCCTTTGCATTTTGAACAAATTGTTTTATCCCTCCACCCTTGTGCTACGGGACAGAATAAACCAGTATCGTGTAAGGTCATAACAACGGGGATTTTTCTTGATAAAACAGGCTTGAAAACAGAATAGCTTAATTGTCCTATTGTATGTATATGGACTAACTCAGGTTTAATGTCATCAAGCATTTTTGAAAGGTTATTTTGTGCTTCAAAATTCCACCTCCATTTTGGTGAAAAACGGGGCATATATTGGGGAAAATATTTTGTCCAATTTGCATTTTCTAAATAAGGCTTTTTATCCGTTGCAAAAAAATAA
>JAEEGL016777208.1_pt1 | contig 11191 bp, 8 predicted proteins | sample 9134231 | NCBI WGS metagenome assembly JAEEGL01 (sample SAMN16246548, study PRJNA631951) | gut metagenome | biome: gut microbiome; feature: rumen; material: fiber-attached | host: Bos | place: Iran: Karaj | collected 2018-10
ACCACTACCATCTACAAGTTCAGCACGAAGTAAGGACGATACGAAAGAGACTGCGTTTTAATCTAACCACGAATTACACGAATTGCACGAATTGTTCAACTGCTGATTGTCGGTTAATAATAAATTCGTGTAATTCGTGTAATTCGTGGTTTTCATATACTATTGTTTTATCGGCGTATCCTCTTTGTTTCTGGGTTTGATGCCCTATAATCGAGTGATTAGCGTTGAGGTGATTGCTTGGATTGTTTCTTTGGGTATGCCCAATGGCGTTGCGTAGTCGGGCCAGCGCGAAGCCACGTCAATAGCTTTTTCAATAATCTCGCGAGGCTTCTTGATGTTCATCGCAGAGGCGACAGCCAGGAGGTCGTCCTTTGTGATGTCCGTCCACTTGTTGTTTATGGACATTTGATGCTGCGATGTCCACTTGCCTTCGGGGTTGTACGACCAGGAAATGTCGTATGCAGGCGACAGTTGCCATTTGCCGCTCTTGTCCATCAGGAATGAAATGTTCTTGGTGTGGTCGTCCTGATTCCTTGCCACCACATTGAATACCATTCTTCGGAACATCTCTTCGGCCTGACTGTATGGCAGTCTCATCTGTCTCATCACCTGAAAGACCTGTTCATAGGAATACGCCCTCAGCATCTTGTAGTCGAAATGCGCTATTCCGCAGAGCGTCTGCATGTGTAACTTCTCCCTGCTTCCTATGCGGTCGAAGCGCTTGGTCATAAAGTGCGAGCGCCCGTTTTCTGATAGAATCCGGCAGGGCATCATGTCTATTCCTGCATCTTTAGCCATCAGGTAGTAGGCATACTCTATCAGTCCGTAGAACTTCGGGTCGCCTAACTCCTGATTCGTCACGCCGTCCAGCTTTAGCAGCCAATGTTCATATCCTTTCGGAGCATCAATTTGTCCGGAACGAATGTCTTGCGTTTCCTCGTTGAAGGCAATGACAGCTTTTGCCCTCTGTCCGCCGGCAGAAGTTCCCACCTTGATGATGTTTAAGAGAGCCTCTTTCCTGTCTTGGCTTAGGTTCGTGCTAAGTGCCGCTTTTTGGCTCAATGCCTCGCGAGCCACTTCCACCAGCGAATCCAGCTCAATCTTGGCGTCCTTTTCGAGGTAGGTGTCCTGGGCAGGCTCAAACTCCAGCGCTCCCATGCTTCGTTTGCCTTGGTAGCATAGGCGTTCAACGGGATTGGCAAAAGTCCTGCCTGTTGTCGCCAACCACCTGTCGAGCAAGGCTTTTCCGTATGCGTCGGGCAAGGCGTCGGCCAGCAACCCCGGTAGGCCCATAAAGGTTTCCTTGGATATGGCGGTAAACTGATAGGGCCTGTGAGGATTCATGGGCATCATTATGGGCGACAGGTCTAAGCCTAATCTCTCAAAGGCAGGGTCGTACTCAAATGCGGCAGACTGTGTGTTCTCGTTCCACATCACGACACCTGCCCTGTGCCCCCAAATGTTTACGTATGCTAATGTTACCATTCCGAATTGTCCTTATTGGCGTCTGCACCGGACGACTTCACGCGCACCTTCTTCTTATTGTGCTTCATCAACTTGGCGTATGCTATTGGGCTTATGACTTCCTCTTGGAAGAAGCTGTTAAGATAGTCCAAGTGTTCAAGCGTCCTCAGTAGCTGAACAATTGTGAGCAAAGAGGAAACCTTCCCGTTCTCGATGGAACTGATGGTAAATACCGATACGCCGGAAGCCTCGGCCAGCTCTGCCTGCTTCATGTTTCTTTCGATTCTCAGCTCCTTCAGCTTCGAACCAATCTGCCGCATAATTGCGTTGTTTGTCTGCGCATACAAGTCCATATAACTGTAGAAATATCTAAAATTACGCTGCAAAGTTATACATAACTTTTGAAATAACCAAATTTATTTGCAACAATTATGCTTAACTTTGGCTTTTTGAGTCCGTCTTCTGGCTCGTCAAATGAAGAACAGATAATTGGAAAAGTGTATACCCCCCCCAAAAAACACGTAGGAAAAATCCCGAACACGAATTGCCACAAATTAACACGAATTTCAAATTTTCACCTTTTCTTTACGACAACGGATTTGGCGGATAAAATCTATTCTAAGGAGTCAAGGAGTCAGGGAGTTTCCACGCTGGAAGGAAAATGTTCTGGCAGCGAGGAATCGCTGCTGCGATAGGGATTTCAGGATTTTATTTGAAAACATGTTTTCAGAGTAAAAGCCCGAAATTCCTATAAAAGCGTACAAGCCTGTACGCCAAGAACATTTTTCTGTCTGCCTCATCATTCGTGCAATTTGTGTAATTCGTGTTCAAGAAAACTCCTTTCCTCCTAAACTCCTTAGAGAAAAAATGTGTTCGGAAAAAGATCTGTTGTAACGGGTGCGAGACATCTAATGTCATTGTCGGTATTTTTCAGAAGTTTGCTTCTTTGGCTTAAGGGGCATTTTTTGAGAGTTTTGTATGGGCAAGGTCTGACTTCGTCGTTTTCGGCAGAAAAGCACTAACCATTTTCGGAACAACAAAAACTTTTCGGAGAAGAATTTCCGATTTTAACCTACATACCTACATTTTCCTTGTAAACGATTAAGATATAGAATCTTAATCAATGTAGGTAACCTACATAAAAATGAAGCTACCTACATAAAATGACTTTTTCTTGACAAAAAATCGTTCAAAAAATTGCTAATCGTCTGAACTTCAATGTGTATCGTTTGAAATAAAAACGGAGGAACTTTTTGTTTCCTGTGCGAAACAAAAAGTTTCCTTAAGGAAACAAAAAGTTTCGCACAGGAAACAAATGAGAAACACGTTTTGAGTGACCGCCTGAACCACAAAAATGTAGGTGTTTTTGAACAAAATAGGTGAAATGGCGGAATGAAATTTTTTATGTAGGTTACCTACATAGTATAATACATTGAACATCAATACGTAAACGCCTATTATGTAGGTATGTAGGTAGAAAACAAAAATTTCTCGTGAGAAGAATTTCAAAACAGTCATCCTGTCATGGAAATTCTTATTTGTGGATAATTATATGGCAATTATATGTTAAAAGAAACACTAATTACCATAAATCAACCATATATATCATGTGATTTAATTCTGGTCATCTACTTATCTTTTTCCAAACTTTTTTGTGGTTTTCTTTGTTCGTATCGGATAATTCGCTAACTTTGCAGGCGAATAGGTGTGAAAAGCCCTTTAATGGGTACATAATCTCAGCGGAGAACTCCTGTTCATAACTTATCGATAATAAACGAAGCGTTATGCTCGTCTTGCAGCTTGAAACCTGAGAAATTTCAACATACAAGCAAGAGAACATGATAGCTTCCATGCGTTAGCGTGGACTACCAGTCATTTCTTCTTGTATAGGTTTTCTCAGGACCCCAAGCTGGAGAAGTGGATACAGTTCCACGCTTCCTGCATATAATTAACCGCTCTTTGAGGAACTGGAGGGGCAAAGAAAACATTTATTAATCACACAAAAAACAAAAAGTTATGAAAACAAAAGTTTTACTCTCTGCGCTCCTTGCGCAACTCTTCACCCTCTCTGCTTCAGCGTATAATGTCTACATCGACGGCATCTACTACAATCTGGATGCAACCACAAAGACGGCAACAGTGACGTACAGGTCATATCAGACTACTACAAGTTCCTACAAGTATTCTGGTAGGATAAGTATTCCCACGGTTGTCAATTATAATAATGTCAACTATAAAGTGACTACTATCGGCAACTCTGCTTTCTATAATAATGACGATGTCACTTACGTTTCTATCCCTTCATCCGTTACATCCATTGAGGAAGACGCTTTCTATGATTGTGATTACATTACTTCCATGACAATCCCTGCTTCCGTGAAGACAATAGGTTATCGCGCATTCTGTTCGTGTAATAGACTGGCCACTATCGACATTCCAGCATCAATCTCGTTTATCGAGAACGATGCTTTTGCTTCTACTCCTTGGCGCACCTCATGGCTTGGAAATCAGCCGGACGGCCCTTGCTATATCGGGTCGGTGCTTTATGCCTACAAAGGAACTATGCCTGAGGACACAAATGTTGTTGTCAATGATGGCACGACGTGCATTGCCGGCGGCGCTTTTTACGGACAAACCAACCTTGTCTCCATCGAGATTCCCGAAACGGTGACAAGTGTTGGCTCGTTAGCTTTCCGGGGTACAGGTCTGAAAACCATCACATTCCCCTCATCCTTGACATATCTTGGTGTAGGAGCTTTGCTCAAATGCACAAGCCTAACTTCAGTAGAAGTCCCCTTCTTTACAAAAAGCGGCGGCAAGGCTTCTTATAGTTCTACTATAAGCAGTAACTCATGGAGCGACATTTCGAGTGGAATTATATGTGCTGGGTGTACAGGTTTGACTTCCGCCTCTTTCGAAGAAGGGACAAAAGAGGTATATGCAGGAATGTTTGCCGACTGCACCAGCCTCGAAGCCGTAACGCTTCCCTCTACGACGACAAGCATATCACAGGATGCCTTCAGGAATTGTGACAACCTTTCCCTTGTTACGGCAAAGATGCCTGAACCCATTGCCATCGGTTCCGAACTCTTCACCAACCGCTTCCTCTCCACACTGATTGTCCCCGATGGCTGCAAGGCAGCATACGAGGCCGCAGAGTTCTGGCAGGACTTCATGGAGATTAAGGAAGAAAGCGAGACAGACCCTGCCAACAAGTGTGCAAAGCCCACAATCAGCTATGCTAATGGGACGCTGACTTTCAACAGTGAGACAGAGGGGGCGACATTCTTTTCCACCATCACGGACGCCGATATCAAGTCGTATAGCGTCAACGAGGTACAACTTGGCGTAACCTACAATGTCAGCGTCTATGCCACAAAGGAAGGCTTCGGCAATAGCGAGGTGGCAACCGCAACACTTTGTTGGGTTGAGCTGCAACCACAGACAGAAGGCATAATAAAGGGAGATGCTGTTGCAGAAGTAAAGTCTGTGCCGGTACTGATACAGTCAGAGGGCGGCACCATCACCGTACAAGGTGTAGTTGATGACAGCGAGGTTTCTGTTTATAGTGTTAATGGAATGCTGCAAGCTTCTTCTGTTGCTTACAAAGGCACTGCAACCCTTAACACCTCTCTACAGCCCGGCTCTGTTGTAATTGTGAAGATAGGCGATAAGTCTGTGAAAGTCTTGATGAAATAAGTTCCGGGTGCGGTCTAACCCCTGCATCAAAAGCAGAGGAAGCAAGGCAAAACTGCCTTGCTTCCTTTGCTTTGGGGTGCCTAGTCGGACTCGAACCGACGACATTCAGAACCACAATCTGACGCTCTAACCAACTGAACTATAGGCACCGTGTTAATTTACAATTTGACGATTTACAATTTACAATTGTGTTGCTTCGCTCAAATTGCGGTGCAAAGGTACAACAAAAAAGTGAAAAGTGAAAAGTGAAAGGTGAAAAATTGTTTGCCGATTGCAGCAATTTAACATTTGTTTACAGAAGGAGGGTGCTTCCCCCTTTCCACTTTTACCCTTTCCCTCTTTTACCTTTTTACCTTTTCACTTTTTCAACTTTTCCTTTTCACCTTTTCATATTTTATGATGCGGTGTGCTTTGATGTTGGCGTCTTCGCGAGGGTTGAGGAGGCGGAACACGATGCGGTGCGGGCCGCTGGGGAGGTCGTAGTTCCAATAGAGGCAGTCGGCTGTACGCTTGTTGAAGTCGGAGCAGAGCTTCATCACACGGTCTTTTTTGCCGTCAACCGTCACTTCGAGTTGAGCTTCATAACTTTTGTCCGGGCAAGAGATGTTGCCATAGATGGTGATGCCTGTGCCGTCGAACTCAAAAACACTTTGCTCTGGGTCTGTTCCAAGATGCTCTATGCCCTCTGCCAGCATCTTCGGAGTCATCCCTGTGAAGCCTTGTTCCAGCCTTACGGCCTTTGGCTTCTGCACCTTGATGGTGACTTCATCTGAACCTACTTTGCCTCCGTTCTTCTCAATGTTCTTCAAGGTGAGGTCGAAGCCTTTCTGATAGACATCATTGAGCGACATAGTCGTGTATGAGAAGGGGCGGTCTTCCACCTCGCGAAGGTTGGGCATCCACTTTTCGGGGATGTTGCTGTAGCCCAGCATGGTTGCTAAGATGCCAGCCGCCGAAGCGGGGTTGCAGTCGGAGTCCTGTCCGCAGCGCGTGGCAATCTCCATCGTCTTGCCGAAGTCGCCGTTCCCGAAGAGCAGTCCCATTGCGACGTAAGCAGAGTTCATCGTTGCGTCGATGTTGCCGGGGGCGAGGATGAGTTCAGGACAGCCGATGTCCTCGCTGTATTTCTCGTTGTAGAGCGTCCACGTCCGTTTCCAGTCGTTAGGGTCTTCCTTGTACCACCTCACCACATCGGTAATGCACCGGTGGAACTTGCTTTTGGCGGGGATTGTGGTCAGGGCTTTCTCTACGATGGTCAAAAGGTCGTTCTCGACGAAAGCCAAAGAGTACATTGCTCCGATGAATACACCTCCGTACCAGCCGTCGCCATAGTTCATCAGGTGCCCCACCTTGTCCGAAATCTCCGAAGCTGTGTTGGGCATTCCTGGCGACATAAGGCCAGCGAAGTCGCTCTCTATCTGATAGTCAATGCAGTCGGCATGAGGATTATTCTTCCAGAAACCCGACGCGGGCGGCATCAAGCCTTGCGTAATGTTGTAGCGGGCCTGTTGGTTAGCGTGCCAGAGAGGGTAGGGGGCGTAGGCAAAGGCTTTCGCCATCGACTCGGCGGGCGCGTCGAGACCTTCCTTTGTGAACACCTCAACGAACGTCAAGTCCATATAGACATCGTCGAAGAGTCCAGGTGCGTGGTCGAAGAACCATTGGAGGTGATGCTCTGGGTACTTTATCTCTACATCGTCGGGAATCACGACACCGCGATAGCAGAACTCCGTAGGGCCGCCATAGGCACAGCCAATCGTCTGTCCAGCCCAACCGCCTTTTATCTTGTCGAGCAGCACATCGCGGCTCATCGTCAGCTTTCCACGGGCGGAAAGCGGCAGGGAGCAGAGGAACAGGAGGAATAAAACAGGGAAATGATGCGTCTTCATACCAATTAAATATAAAACCACGAATTGCACAGATTACACGAATTGGTTACGCCCTTGATAGCAAAGGAAGATTCGTGTAATTCGTGCAATTCGTGGTTGATAGAGATTCGGCGAGTGTTTTTACTTAATCTTTGAGACGGCCCAGAGAACGACAAGTGCTCCGATGACGGCGCAAATCAATGTTCCGAACCATCCGACAGCCTGAATGCCGAGGAGGCTGTAAATCCAACCGCCTACGACACTACCGATGACACCCAGGAAGAGGTTGATGAGAAGTCCTCTACCCGAACCGCTTTGCAGTTTGCTTGCGATGAAGCCGGCCAGTATGCCGGTAATGATGCCAATAAGAGTGAATTCCATAATTACAGATTATTCTTTTCAATGTCCTTGAAGTACTTGTATGTGCCGTGCTTCAGCTCGTCGGTGGCGGCTTCGTCGCAGACGATGATGGCGTGCGGGTGCATCTGCAGGGCGCTGATGGTCCATTCCTGGCTGACAGCACATTCGATGGCGTGCTGCAGGGCGCGAGCCTTGTTGTGGCCGTTCACCACGATGAGCACTTCTTTGGCGTCCATCACGGTGCCTACGCCGACGGTCAGGGCAGTCTTGGGCACCTTGTTCACGTCGTTATCGAAGAAGCGGCTGTTGGCAATGATGGTGTCGGTGGTGAGGCTCTTCACACGTGTACGACTCTGGAGTGAGCTGAAAGGCTCGTTGAAGGCGATGTGTCCGTCGGGGCCAATGCCGCCCATAAAGAGGTCGATACCGCCAGCGGCCTTGATAGCAGCTTCGTATTGAGCGCACTCAGCCTCAAGGTCCTTGGCGTTGCCGTTCAGGATGTGCACGTTCTCCTTCTTGATGTCGATGTGGGAGAAGAAGTTAGTCCACATGAAGGAGTGGTAGCTTTCGGGATGCTCTTCGGGCAGTCCGACGTACTCGTCCATATTGAAAGTGATGACGTTCTGGAAGGAAACCTTGCCAGCCTTGTTCATCTCTACCAGGTGCTTGTAGAGGCCCAGGGGAGAGGAACCGGTGGGGCAGCCCAGCTTGAATGGTTTCTCAGGAGTAGGCTTTGCGGCATTAATCTTTGCAGCAACATACTCAGCAGCCCAGCGGCTCAGGTTCTCATAGTCAGGTTCGATGATTACTCTCATAGCTTTGTAAAATTAAAATGATTGTTAAAATGTGAGTCACATTGAATTTCCGCGTGCAAAAGTACACTTTTTTGCGAATATATCACAAGAGGCAGACCGGAAAATGTTAGAAAAGTAGCATTTTGTTATCCGGGAATGATAAAATGTTTTGCTGTCTCAGGAAATAAATGTATCTTTGTGCCAACAAACATTAGGAGACAGCGACTTGAAGCGACACCTATTCATTATCCGCCAACCCGACGGCACATAAAGTAAGTCCAATGGTAGAAGAATTGATTCATAAGTATTGCGAGGGCAACGAGGAGCAGGAGGCGTTGCTGCTCAGGCATAGCCGCGATGTGGCGAAGAAGGCGCTTCAGATTGCAAAGGCACATCCCGAGCTGGGAGCCGACGAACAGTTCCTTTGGGAAGCCGCAATGCTCCACGACATCGGGTGTGTCCGCACCAATGCGCCCTCCATCCATTGCTTTGGCACAGAGCCTTACATCCGTCACGGCATCCTTGGGGCAGAGATACTGCGCGAGGAAGGCCTGCCCCGCCATGCGCGGGTTGCGGAGCGGCACACAGGAACGGGTCTTACTGCCAGCGAGATTGAGCACCAGAACCTGCCTCTTCCCCATCAGGACTTCAAGCCAGAGACCATCGAGGAGCAAATCGTCTGCTACGCCGACAAGTTCTACTCCAAGTCGCGCCCCGATATAGAGAAAACCCCGGAACAGGCCTTGCGCAGCCTTGAGAAGTTCGGCAGCGAAGGCCTTGATGTCTTCAAGGCTTGGATGGAAATCTTCAAACTCTAAATCTTTTTTCGCTTTTTTCTTGCATCATTCCGCAAATAGTCGTACTTTTGCGGTGCATTTGGTGATACCAGCCTCTTTTCTCCTTTAAAAAGGGGACGGGAGTTCTGGTAGAGAGGGAATCCGGTGGAAGACCGGAGCAGTGCCCGCTACTGTAATTGCCTTCTGCGTGCAGCGCAAAGAAACGTCACTGAAGTATGCCTTTGGGAAGACGCGCTGCCGGGCAAGAGCCAGGAAACCTGCCATCTCGCAAAAAAGGAAAGCATCCTCGGGACAAGGATGAAGGACAAACGATGTACAATTTAGCAATGTACGATGTACTATGTATTAACGTAAGGTGTAGTGTATGATACACTATGCACTATGCACTATGAAGCAACGCTCGACTATAGTCAACTATGAACTGAAAAAATACTATCTGCAAGCGATTCTGGCTATCGTATTGGCATTTGCTGAGACAGCAAGTGCCAGTGCGCAGAATCCAAAGACTCCCTATACCTCTGTAAGGGGGGAATCTCCCGACAGCATTTCGCAACTGTATGAGGTGACTGTCACATCGAAGCAGCCAAAACGCATGATTGCCACATCTCAGACACTTAGCGGTGCCGACTTGCAGGCACTCAGCACAACATCTGTTGCCGACGCTCTGAAATACTTCTCTGGTGTCCAGATAAAGGATTATGGCGGGCTTGGCGGACTGAAGACCATCAATGTCCGCTCTTTAGGCGCGCAGCACGTCGGCGTCTATATTGATGGCATTCGCATTACCAATGCCCAGAACGGTACCGTTGACTTGGGCAAGTTCTCCCTCTCCTCGTTGGAATCGGTTTCGCTCTACAATGCCAACAAGCTCGACTACTGCCAGTCTGCCAGCGAATACGCTTCAGGCGCAACAGTCTATCTGCAAACCAAGAGGCCTACCCACGACTCCCTTTCCCTGCAGTTCCGCGACGCATCATTCTCTACAAGAATGGTGAAGGCCAACGGGCAGTTTAACTGGCACAGCTGGCAGGGCTTCATTGATGCGGAACATTGCTACTCCGATGGCGATTATCCTTTCCGCTACCATTCTCAATACGAGGACACCGTTGGGTATCGTGCCAACAGCGACATCCGCTATGGGCGCGTTGAGGCTGCTTTGTTCAAGGGCGGCTTCTCTTCACATATTTATTATTATAACTCTGAACGCGGCTGTCCGGGTGGCATTGTCCGGCGTTTGAGCGACAAATATATAAATGTCGGCAGGGAGTGGGACCGCGACTTCTTTGTTCAGGCAAGCTATCAGGAACGTTTCTTCAGGAAACTCCTCTTCAAGGCAAACACCAAATATGCGAATGAGTATCTGCGCTATTGCACCAATTATCCGGAGAACCAGAACACGGCTCGCGTGGATAATCATTACAGGCAACAGGACGCATACGGTGCTCTTTGCGCTGCCTATATGCCTTGGGATTGGCTGTCGATCTCGTCGAGCTACGACATCAGATACAGCATCTTGAAGGCCGATCTGAAGCGGTTCGACGATGTGAAGCGTGTTGACCAGAAGGTGGTGCTTGCCGCACAAATGAACTGGCGCAACATCCAGTTCGCTGCATCTGCACTCCATCAACGCTATAGCGATTGGACCTTTGCTCATGTGGGTGCTGCCGACCCGTTGGACAAGTGGACACCCGCTGTCTCGCTTGCCTACACTTTCTGCGGCATAACTGTTCGTGGCTGGTACAAGGAAATCTTCCGTGCTCCTACCCTCAACGACCTCTACTATACGCAAGTTGGCAACCGCAACCTTAAGCCCGAGGACACAAAGCAGTGGAACTTGGGTGTGGAGTATCATTTCTCTAATTTGAAAGCCAAAGACCAGAAGTCAGAATGGTCAATAGATGTTCAGGCGGATGCCTATACGAACAAGATAGAGAACCGTATCGTCTGCCTGCCGCTGAAGGGAACTTATACTTGGTCGATGATGAACTACGGCAAGACCTTCTGCCGAGGACTGAACGCAACACTCAAAGGGCACTACAGGACAGGGCAGTGGAACTTCTCGCTTCTTTCGTCAATTACCTGGCAGCGTGACGTTGACCGCACCGACCCGAAGGATGAAGATATGTACGACAAGCCTATCTGTTACTCGCCTCGCTTTTCATCGGGCGTCACAGGCATTGCCGGCTGGCGTTCCCTTCAGTTCACCACT
>JAEEGL010135899.1_pt1 | contig 11190 bp, 9 predicted proteins | sample 9134231 | NCBI WGS metagenome assembly JAEEGL01 (sample SAMN16246548, study PRJNA631951) | gut metagenome | biome: gut microbiome; feature: rumen; material: fiber-attached | host: Bos | place: Iran: Karaj | collected 2018-10
AAAAAAAGTAATAAAAACAGCAAGATAACCGGCGGTAGTGTTAGTACCGTAAGTTTGAAATTCACAGCTGAGGAAGCTGAGAGATTCGAACAGATGCGCTCAGAAAGAGGGCTTAACAAGACCGACTTCATCAAGAGTGTGCTCTTCTCCGAAAAGGTCAACATCATTGAAGGCAGCTCAGAGCTTTTGCCTAAGCTTGCGGAATGTGCCGAATGTATGAATGAGATGCTTGATCTGATGAAACAGAAAAGCATCAGCGACATCGGGATTAATGCACTCTTGAACAGCATCAAGGAAAGACAGAAAGCACTTGCTTTCCGCATGGCTGATATAGAGGCAGATATCGCCGGTATTATCGACCGTATTACGACAGAGGAGGAAATAAACAATGATTTTTAAGAACTGCGATACCGAAACAGCGTTAACAACGCGTCAGAACTTATCCAGCGGAAAGCCCTCATCGGCTTTCCGGGATATTGACAATTACATGACCGACCCGAAGAAAACTACATCTTATCTAACCGGCAGCATTAATTGTGCCCCCGAAAACTGGGAAAAGATGTCTGTGTCCTGCAGGAAAATGTATCGTCAGGAAGGCAAAAAACCGCTTCGCCATATCGTCCTGTCACTCTCTCCCTGCGACAATAACATCGAAAAAACCACCTTTATGAGCTTCATACGCCGGGTATGTGAATATTTCAACGGACGGTATTATATTAAGTATGCTGTTCATACGGACACCGAGCATATCCACGCTCATATTGCGATCTGTAATACCGCCTTCGTGGACGGAATGCAGCTTTCATTCGGTGAGGCCGAGTGCAATGCGTTTCGTGATTATTGCAACAGGATTGCAGAAGAGTTCAAGATAAAGGGCATAGATAAAATCGACACTTCGAGTGATGATCCCTTCGAGGTCAATGAGACAAGGTATTACGAGAATGTATTTTTCGGCGATACGCCCCGTACGGGTGTTGTAATACCGTATGATGAATCTGATAAGCCTGTCATAGGCAATAAAATAAATCAATATCAGCCCGCTCCGACAATCATTAATGTAGTATTACCGCCGAACGCAAAGTTCACGGTATTTCCGAATAATCGGGGACAGTACGTTTTGTCTAGTAAGCCTGCACCATACACATCTGAATATAGTTCATGCTCCGGTTTTTATGACTTCTGTCCCGATAATTATAGTTTCAGAAGCTGTCCCGAGGAAGTTGTCGCGGCAGAAAGCTTTGATGTTTCAGCATCCGAGAGCGATAAGGAACCTAAGAAAAGCATTTTTGATTTCTGGCTTACCCACTGTTGCACAATTAACATCGCAACGGGTGAATGCATTATAGAAGAAAAAAACACCGGACATGGTGGACAGCCTGGACAATAAGTCTTTCTTGTTAAGAAGCTATACGAAAACAAGCCAAGCTCATGTATCTGCTCGCTATTATATAAGTGTATCGTGCGAATTAGCTGTCTAGTATACAATAATTTCAAAAATATCCGATATATCGGAATAGTTTTGAATTACAATTAAATATTATTATTATGAAGTAGCTTAAGCGTTTCTGTTATGGGCATACTGTAAGAAAGAGGAGGATGTATTATGAAAATAACAGAGGACAAAGAAAAAAAGCGAGCCGAGATCTGGCTGACCTCAGCAGAGTCCGGAGACCTGACTGTAAAAGAAGCGCTCAGACCTTACTACAAAAAGTATAGGGAGATGAAGTATCTTGTTGTAGTATTTTGTTCCGGCGACCATGACCTTGTCGAGCAGACAACAATGTTGCTTCGACATAATAAAACCGTCTGATTTATCGACAGTAGGGAGAAGTCTCTGCTGTCATTCTTTTTTGTAAGCAAAATTATAAATCTTGACAAATCGAATATTATATGTTACAATGATATTAAAGAATTTGGAGAGGGCGAAAACAATATGGAAAACATCAATATTGCCGCTTATACGCGAATATCCGTGGACACTGAGCTTGACAAGGACAACACCAGTATAGAGAACCAGAAAGCTATAATCGGTGAATACTGCAAGCTTCATTTTCCTACAGGAACAGTTGACTACTATGAAGACCGTGACCACTCCGGCTACACATTCGAGCAGCGTCCGGGTTACATGAAGCTGCGTCCACTTCTTATGTCCCGAAAATATGATATACTTATAATTAAGGATCTGAGTCGCTTTTCGCGCCGCACGGGACGCGGACTTGCGGAATTTGAAGACCTTATCGAGACTGGAATACGCATTATAGCTATCGGTGATGGTGTAGACTTCCCGATAAACGATGACTGGATGAAGATAAAACTATATTTCTTTGTGAACGAGATGCCGGTCACCGATGCAAGCAAGAAAGTTACTGCGGTAATACAGAACCGTCAGAGTAAAGGCGAGTGGATATGCAGCGTTCCTTACGGTTATGTAATTAGGAATGCAAAGAAAGGTATTTTTGAGATAGACGAACCGGCAGCAGCAATCGTTCGAGAGGTATTCCGACTATATAACGAGGGTATGGGCTACAAAAAAATAGCCAATTATCTGACCGATAAGCATATCCCCACGCCTCGAATGAGAGAAAAAGAGCTGATAGAGCAACGCGGTGAAGAAAGTGATCTTAAGCCGCGTGAAGCGTGGAGCATTATTTCAATTCAGAAAATGCTAAGTAACGATTTCTACATCGGTACGCTCCGTCAACACAAATGGCATCGTGAAAAGATCAACGGCGCAGATGTCCGTACAGACGAAAGTGAACATATCGTATTTGAAAACCACCACCCTGCAATAGTAACTTACAGTGACTTTGCAATGACTCAGGAGCTGCTCAGACAGCGAACATCAGGGAGTTATCGAGGCGTGAAGAAGTACGACAATATGTACACGGGAGTTCTGTTCTGCGGAGACTGTGGTTCACCAATGTTCTCCCGAAGCCGTCCGGAGTTAAAACCTGCCTACATCTGCGGAATGTATCAGAAGCACGGAACATCAGCCTGCACATCACACCACATTCGAACCGATGTTCTTGATGAAATACTAAAAACTTATATAAAGAAAGTCCGTGCCAACTCAACACAGATGCTGAATATACTCGAAGAATCTATCCGTAACGAGCCTGATGCAACTCGTGACAGCTTTACTGCTATTGAGCAGCTTGAAGCACTTATTTTAAGAGAAAAGGACGAGCTGAAAGAACTAATCAGGCAGAAGACCCGTGATGTTCTGAAAGCAGGTGACAATGCGTCGGTTATGGAGCAGACTTACGATGAACTGATAAGTGAGTCGCAGGACAGGATCATCGGTCTTGAAAACCAGCTCGGACTTACTGCTGACAAAAACAACACAATTATCCGTACCAATCGGGTCGCAAAGGGAGTAATGGAGGTCTTCGATGATATTCTCAGCAAAGATAAGCTGGACAGGAGGGATATAAGTATCATAGTTGACAGGATACTCGTGTTTGAAGATCATATAGAAGTGAAGCTGAAAGCAGATATAGACAGTATTCTGAATTTAGATACAAGCAAAGGAGAAACCATAAATTTTGAACAAGGCACGGCAGATAACTCACAGACCGCCATACAGTCCTCAACGAACAGGAAGGACAAGGTCTACCGTGTCAATGTTGTCAATGACGGCGACCCGCTTGAAATATTCACAAACACGGAAGGGGAGGTAATATTCAAGAAATACTCTCCGGTGGGCGATATATCCGAGCTTGCGAACCAATATGCAGAGGTGCTTGCGAAGATAGGCGGATGTCCCGCGGCGATTTGCGACCGCGACCATGTTATCGCAGTATCGGGAATGCAGAAGAAGGAAGTTCTCGAACGCCGTGTATCAAGCTCACTCGAGGACGCGATAGAGTCGCGAAGACCGATAGTATATACATCTCTCGAGGATAAGCGGATAAACCCGATCGAGGGAGTTGACAAGTATGCGATAGCGTGTGCGCCGATAATGGCGCAGGGGGATGTTAACGGCGCTGTGGTAATGCTCTCGGCCGACGGCAGCGAGTACGCCACACCGGAGCAGACCGCGCTAGTGAAAGCAGCGGCAATGTATTTTTCCAAGCAGATGGAGGAATAGAAAAAAATAAAAGAAAGCTCCGTGCATTCCGGGAATGCGCGGGGCTTTTGATGTTGCAGGAAAGTGGCGGAAAATATACCTCTTATCCGGTAAGTGTGTGGGTGAAATATAACCGCAATTATTCCACGGTCTTATATACAACGTGCCTTCAGATATCCGCTCCGGATATATATATCTTCCGGTAGGTATCGAAATCCAGCCATTCTGCGGACAGCACAGGCAGAATGTGTTCATCCGCTGCTGCGTACTCCGAGAAGAAACGTTTTACGTCCGCATCGGTCTTTGCGTTTACCGCAAAACCTCGTCCGTTCACGATCGGAACGTTGCCGTCATATTCGTATTCGTCGAACGCAAGAATTCCGGTTATCTTCCTTGCGCGTATCTTCACCGCGACTTTATCACGCATAATGATGATGTCGAGATCGTCGGGGTAGGCGTAGCTCTTTCCGGACGTAGGTATCTCGTCGCCGATCGTGAATGTACGGTGTATGGTCTGTGCGTGGAAGATATTGTAGCTGTTCACGTCGTAGTAGAATTCTTCAAAAACATCGCCTCGTGCGTTAAGCGTGCCGTTAGTGAACGAAGCTTTTTCCTTGCCGCTGACGGCCTTATCAAGAACATACTCGACTACTCCGCACGCCGCGGTCATGTTGCTCACCCGGTCGATGAGGATAAGCTCGCCGAGCGTTCTGTGCAGTGTGAATCTGTCAGCTGTTATCGGCTTCGAGAGCTTTATCGTGCAGCGTGCTATGCCGTTTTTGCTAATCGTCTTTGCGGAGATATGCTCGCCTGTGTTCACATCAACGGCGTATTTTATTTCGGTCACGATGGCCGGTATCAGCATTGTCCCGAGTTTTACAAGGTAGTCTCCGCCCACGTCAAGCTCGCTGTCGTCCGTCCAGAGAAGCGACACATCGAGCGTTCCGTATGCGGAAATGTCATCATCCTTTGTGATGACACAACCGCGTGATACATCTACCTCGCGATCAAGTGTGATCGTGACGGGCTGACCTTTATACGCAGTCTCTTCCTGCTTATTGGTAACGAGTATGCTTTTTATCGTCGCTGTCTCTCCGCTGGGAAGCGTTCTTACCGTATCTCCGACAGAGACGATCCCGGCTTCGATCTGCCCCTGAAATCCTCTGAAAGTACGATCGGGACGGCAGACGCGCTGTACGTGCATATAGAATTTCTCGCTGCTTTCCTTGTTGCTGACATCGACCGTTTCGAGATAGTTCAGCAGCGTTTCTCCCGCATACCAAGGCATATTCTGCGAATGCTTTGTAACGTTGTCACCGACTGTTGCCGAAAGCGGAATGACTTTAACATCGCGAAGTGAAAGCTCCGACGCAAGAGAGTTTATCTGCGTGAGTATTTCGTTAAAACGGCTCTCGCTGTAATTTACAAGATCCATTTTGTTTACAGCAAAAACGTAGTGACGGATACCCATAAGACTGCATATTCTCGCGTGTCTGCGGGTTTGCACAAGAACGCCTTGCGATGCATCAACGAGAATGATAGCAAGCTCCGCGAATGAAGCGCCGACAGCCATATTACGGGTGTATTCCTCATGCCCGGGAGTGTCCGCGACGATGAAGCTTCTCGCGTCGGTGGTGAAATAACGGTATGCGACATCTATGGTGATGCCCTGTTCGCGCTCTGCCATAAGTCCGTCGAGAAGCAGAGAGTAGTCTATCTGCCCGCCGGTGCTTCCGACCTTGCTGTCGAGCTCGAGTGCCTTTTCCTGATCTGCGTAGATCAGCTTTGCGTCATACAGGATATGCCCGATAAGTGTGGATTTGCCGTCATCGACGCTTCCACAGGTAATAAACTTTAACAAACCTGCCATATCAGAAATACCCCTCTCTCTTTCTGCGCTCCATGCTTCCCGCAGCCTCGTTGTCGATAACACGCGAGGTACGCTCGGATTCCACACTCGCAAGCGTTTCTTCGATTATTTCGTCAAGTGTCACAGCTGTTGACTCGATACCTCCCGTGAGCGGGTAGCATCCGAGTGTCCTGAACCTCACAGATCTCATCTGCGGAACTTCGCCTTCACGAAGCGGGAAACGCTCGTCATCGACCATTATGATATTTCCGTCGCGCTCTACAACGGGACGCACAGCCGCAAAATACAGCGGTACAATATCAATGTTCTCGCGCCTGATGTACTGCCAGATATCCTTTTCTGTCCAGTTCGATATCGGGAAAACGCGGATGCTCTCGCCCTTGTTGATCTTCGTATTGTAAAGCTTCCACATCTCGGGGCGCTGGTTTTTCGGATCCCAGGCGTGAGAGGCACTTCTGAACGAGAATATCCTTTCCTTTGCGCGGGATTTCTCTTCGTCACGCCTGCCGCCGCCGAATGCCGCGGTGAAACCGTATTTGTCGAGCGCCTGCCTGAGCGCCCGTGTCTTCATTATGTCGGTATATGCAGCGCCGTGGTCGAACGGGTTGATACCTTGATCTACGCCATCCTGATTAATGTATTCGAGCATTTCGATGCCGAGTTTTTTCGCGGTATCATCGCGGAACTTTATCATTTCCTTGAACTTCCACGTCGTGTTTACGTGCAGGAAAGGGAACGGCGGTTTTTCCGGGTAAAACGCCTTGAGCGCAAGGTGCAGCATTACTGAGCTGTCCTTTCCGATCGAGTACAGCATAACGGGCTTTTCGCACTCCGCCGCGACCTCGCGCATTATGTATATCGCCTCGGCTTCGAGCTCATCAAGGTGTGATAATTCTGGCATAACATCATCTCCATTTTTGTGTTTTTCTTTATCGCGATCCGACACGATGCTTCATTAGTATCGGTTGGACTCTCTTGTGTCAATGTCTATTTCTTCGGTAACACCGTCGGGCTTTTCAATTATCCAGCGCAGAATATCACCGCATTTCTCGGTATGCAGTCTGCTTCCGAGACCGCCCATATCAGCGCCGAGAAAAAAGCTTATCGCATGAACGGGACATTCCTTGATACAGCTCGTGCAGCCCCAGCAGTCCCGCGGGTACTTTATAAATGCGCGCTTTTCTTCATCGAGAGCGATCAGAGTACCGGGACATACATCACGGCATTTCCCGCAGCCGACGCATTTCAGCTTGTTGATCTCAATGCTCAACTGTCGCTCACTCTCCTTAATATGATCTCGGTTTTTCCGTTCTCAAAACGGGAATTGACAAACACGTTCCAGTGCTCGTCGTCGCGCTCCGGATAGTCGGAATTTTCCGCAAAACAGTGCCAGCGGGTCTCATGGCGGGCTTTAAGGTGTGCTATGACTGTTCTGCAAACAGTAAGACGTTCACGAAGCTCATAAACGTACATAAGCTCCTGCCAGTTTTCCGCATTAAGTTCGTCGGAGAGTTTTTGCAGCTGCGCGATACGGCGGTCGGCGATATCGAGGCTGTTTTCCGAGAATCGGTAGTTCGTCTTTATCCCGCCCGCGTAGTTGTCCATTGCTGTCTGCATGGCTTCTTCGAGCTGCTCTGTCGTGTAGGGACTATCGGAATTCCCGAGGAACGACGCTATCTCATTTATGTGTGAAGAAACGCTTTCTTCGGTGATGTTTCCGACGGCATTTTCGGTGATGTACCTCAGGATCGCAAGTGCTGCTATCTCGCCCTCGGCAAGCGCGCCCGTGACGTACTTCTGCGGAGCTCCGCCCGCGACATCGCCGGCAGCGTACAAGCCCTTTATTGTGGTTGCGCGGTCTGCATTCACCCAGAAACCGCTTGCGGTATGTCCGCCGACAATGTACGGTTCGGTGCCTTCTATCTCGACGTTATACCGAGAAGGGAACTCGCAGCTTTCCGTCCATTTCAGAGTCTGCGACGGAGCCATATTGAGGTACGCTTTCAGGAGCGACTGCTCCTGTTCCTTTGTTATACCCTTTGTCCGCAGGAAGCACGGGCCTCTGCCCGCAGCGTTTTCTGCGACAGTTCCGTAAACCCGCTCCGATGTGGTGAGCCCGTATTTTTGCTCATAGACCTCATCGAGAGCATTTATCTGTTTTGCGCCGATGCCCTGTGCGAGAGTTCCCGTGGGAGCGATCGTGTCCTTGCAGCGAAGCGCGATAAAGCGCATCTCGAAGGTCGTCATTTCCGCACCGTGACGTATTCCCATTGCGTAACCCGCTCCGGTATTGAACGGGCAGTACCACATCTTGTGGCGTGAGAAACCGGGATTGTTCGGCTTGTAAAGCCCTGCCGCACCGCCTGTTGCGATAAGCACAGCACTCGCTTCTATCACATAAAAAGTGTCATTTTCGATACCGATACCGAACGCGCCGTTCACGCGGTTGTCGTTCACATCGAGGTCAATGATATTCACACGGTTGAGTATGCGGACATTCGGCTGTCGTTCCGCCATACCTGCAAGAAGAGGTTTTATATTCTCGCCGTTTATCTTGATATTGCGGTTTCCGCGGGTAACGTACTTCCCGTTCTCATCTTTGAGGATAACGAGGCCTTCTTTTTCAAGACGCTCTGTCACTGTGTTCAGACGTTCCGACAGCGTGAGCAGAAGATCATCTCTCGCTATGCCCGCCGCATCTTTTTTACAGTAATCTGCGTAATCCTGCGGAGTTCTGCCTTCGGTGATATATGCGTTGAGCGCGTTTACTCCCGCGGCAAGACAGCCGCTTCGCCTGACGTGTGCCTTTTCGCAGATAAGTATCTGCTTATTCGAGTTCTCGGCAGCGATGACCGCCGCGTAACATCCCGCAGTCCCGCCGCCGATTATCAGTATATCTGTTTTTATTCTTTCGGTTTTCATTCTGCGTTTACCGCTTTCAATATCACTTCTCTGAACTTGTCGTGGCCGACGCGGTCAAGTGTGAACCTGAAACGTTCGCTCGGTTTCGCGTTCTCGGCGAAAAATTCTATCGCCGCGTCGCATACCCGCAGCAGAGTATCGTGATCCTCTATGAACGGAACTATCGGCTCACCCTTCGCAATGCTGTTTCCGAAAAGTCCGCCGAACGAAACGATGTAGCCGCTCACATAGTCCCAAGCATCGGTCGGACATGATTTCACGCAGCGCCCGCAGAAGTTGCACTTACCCTCGTCAACGGTAATCTTACCGTCGTTAACGGTTATCGCATTTACACGGCATATCTTTTCGCAGACACCGCAGTGAATGCAGTCCGATTCTTTCCAGCTCACCTTCAGTCCGCCCTTTATGCCGAGGTCGTTTTCCTCCGCTTTGAGGCAGTTGTTCTGGCAGCCGGTTATACCGAACTTGAATTTGTGAGGAAGCTCCCGCGCAAAGAATCGTTCGTCAAGCTCCTTTGCGAGCGCGTATGTGTCGATACAGCCGCTCGGGCATATCGCCGCGCCCTGACAGGCTGTTATGGTGCGGACGCGGGGACCGCAGACACCCGGCTGAACTCCGCCTTCACCGAGAGCATTCTTTACTTCATCGATCTGATCAAGTTTAATGAACGGTATCTCGATGCTCTGACGCGATGTGAGATGTACGTGACCGTCGCCGTATTTTTCGGAGACCTCCGCTATCTTTGCAAGCTGTTCCGCAGTGACATTTCCTCCGACTACGCGAAGACGAAGAGAAAAGTTGTCTTTCTGCTTCTGCCGCATGAATCCGCCTTTTTTGAGTGTTGAATAATCCGTTGCCATTTCAGTTCTCCTTCCTGTAACGTGAAATTATTTCTGCTGTTTTTACTATATCCTCATCGCTGTGCGCGTATGAAACGAACATCGCCTCGAACTGCGACGGAGCGATGTAAATGCCTTTTTCGAGCAGGTAACTGAAAAATCGCGCATACTCCGTTCGGTCGGCGCTCTGTGCTGTGTCATAGTCCGTAACGGGTGTGTCAGAGAAAAATACCGTCATAAGTGACCCGACCCGGTTAACGTTAAGACCCGCTTTTTTTGTCGCATTTTCGAGTATTCCCGCTTTTCTGTCAAGCTCGCTGTATAGATCGGGAGTCTGCTCTATCTGCGTTATCTGGGCTATACCCGCTGCGGTCGCTATCGGGTTTCCGGAGAGCGTTCCCGCCTGATAGACTGCACCGAGCGGAGCAACACACTCCATTATCTCTTTCCTGCCGCCGTAAGCTGCAAGCGGCATTCCACCTCCGACTATCTTTCCGAGCACAGTCATGTCGGGCTTTATGCCGTAGTATTCCTGCGCCCCGCCCGCAGACAGACGGAATCCCGTGATCACCTCGTCAAATATCAGCAGAGCATCGTAATCCGATGTGATGTCACGAAGCGCCTGCAAAAACCCTTCACCTGGCGGTACAACGCCCATGTTCGCAGCGCAGGGTTCAACGATCACGGCGGCTATATCCTCGCCGGATCTTTCAAACAAAGCCCGGACCGAACCGGGGTCGTTATATCGTGAAAGAAGAGTGCTTTCAGTGAATCCGACGGGAACTCCCGCACTGTCGGGGACCGAGCCCGTGAGAAGTCCCGAGCCGCCCTTTACGAGAAGTCCGTCGGAATGTCCGTGGTAGCAGCCCTCAAACTTTACTATCTTATTGCGCTTTGTGTATCCGCGTGCTGCACGGACTGCGCTCATTACAGCCTCAGTCCCGGAATTTACGAGCCGCAGCAGTTCCATTGACGGGAAGTGCGATTTTATCTTCTCTGCGAGTGTGATTTCGCCCTCGTGACAAGCGCCGTATGTGAGTCCGTTGTCGCAGGCACGTTTTACCGCTTCAATGACCGTCGGGTGAGCGTGACCGAGAATGTCGGGACCCCACGAGCATACATAGTCGATGTATTCGTTGCCGTCGGCATCGGTTATCCTGTCGCCGTGCGAACCTGCAATATAAAGCGGCTCGCGTCCGACACTTCCGAATGCACGAACGGGGCTGTTGACACCGCCGGGCATGAGGGATACGGCTCTTCCGAAGAGCCTGTGCGAATTATTACTGTTCATAACCAACAGATCCTTTTTGTAATTAATGTGTCCTCAATAACTGCCTTTCGGCAGTTATTGTTCCCAAGTCCTCAAAGAGGACTTGGGAAAGCCTTAAAAATACGCTTTTAGCGCCTTTTTAAGGCGGACACATTCCTTGATGTCAAGCTCATTCCGCCCTGTGGGCGGACAAAAGTGCAAGGAAAATTTGTATATTTCA
>JAEEGL010406651.1_pt1 | contig 11190 bp, 11 predicted proteins | sample 9134231 | NCBI WGS metagenome assembly JAEEGL01 (sample SAMN16246548, study PRJNA631951) | gut metagenome | biome: gut microbiome; feature: rumen; material: fiber-attached | host: Bos | place: Iran: Karaj | collected 2018-10
AAGATAATTAACACGAATAAAAATCTAAAAACTTTCATTTTTTAAAAACTTAAATACACCCGTCCAAGGACGGATATTTATTATAAAACAAAAATTAAAGCGAATAAAAACGAATCTAAATGAATTACACATTCAAAAAAAATTCGTTTGAATTAATTTTAATTCGCTTTAATTATTGTTCAAAAAAAAGACTAACGCCGTATGGCGTTGAGTCATAAAAATCTAATTAATGTTAAGCAAGGTCGTCATCGTCAGATGACGGAGATGCACCGCCTTTGAGTTGTTCGCGAACTTTTTGTTCCACCTCGGCATAAACATCGGCGTTGGTTTTCAGCATATTGATAGCGGCATCGCGACCTTGACCAATTTTGTTTTCGCCGTAAGAGAACCATGAACCTGATTTCTTGATGATATTCATCTCAACGGCAAGGTCGATAAGTTCGCCCACTGCCGAAATACCTGTGCCAAACATAAGGTCAAACTCGGCTTTTTTGAAGGGCGGCGCAACTTTGTTTTTTACAACTTTTACTTTAACGCGACCACCGATAATATCCTCACCGTCTTTGATTTGTCCCACACGGCGAACGTCTAAACGAACCGATGCGTAAAATTTAAGCGCATTACCACCGGTTGTGGTTTCGGGATTGCCAAACATAACACCGATTTTGTCGCGCAACTGGTTGATGAATATTACACAAGTATTTGTTTTGCTGATATTTGCAGTAAGTTTGCGAAGTGCTTGGCTCATAAGGCGAGCTTGGAGACCCATTTTGCTGTCACCCATGTCGCCTTCAATTTCAGCACGAGGTGTAAGTGCTGCCACAGAGTCGATTACAATAATGTCTAACGCACCGCTGCGGATAAGCGAGTCGGCAATTTCGAGAGCCTGTTCACCGCAGTCGGGCTGCGAAATCAAAAGTGAAGATACGTCTACACCAAGATTTTGTGCGTAAGTACGGTCAAAAGCGTGTTCGGCGTCGATAATAGCGGCAATGCCACCTGTTTTTTGAGCCTCGGCAATAGCGTGGATTGCCAATGTGGTTTTACCAGACGATTCAGGACCATAAATTTCTATCACTCTGCCTCTTGGGTATCCGCCAACTCCAATTGCAAAGTCGAGACCTATTGAGCCGGTAGGTATCGAAGGAATATCTTCAACGGCGCGGTCACCAAGTTTCATAATAGTTCCCTTGCCGTAATCTTTGTCTATTTTATCGAGCGTAAGCTGCAAGGCTTTGAGTTTCTCTGCCTTAGCATCTACGGGTTCTTCGTTTTTTTCTTTTGCCATGATGGTAATTTATAATATTATATTAATAATCAATTATTTATATTGTTCTACAAGCCAATTAATATATTTATCGGAAACATTTTCCATTTCGCTCTTATCATAAATTGTAAGTAGGGTTATTTCGGCGTCATCACTTACTAATATTGTTAGTGTTAAAACACGTGCGCCACCACTTTTACCTTTTCCTTTGGCTCCAATAGCCATGCGAACTTTTCTAACTCCACTACCTAAATCAACACCTTGAAAAGGATTTGAAATCAAATCTTCTCTAAAAACACGATAATCGTCAACAAGTGAGCGATATTTTTTTGACAGACGTTTAAAGTGTCGGTAAAATTCTTCCGAAGGTTTTATTGTTACATTCATGCTATCCCATCAGCCTTTAAACGTTCAAAAAACTCATCTTCGGTCATCAACTGTTTTCCACCTTGCTTAGCCTCCTTAACTTCATCAAGTGCACGGTAAAGCGAATCCTTAACAAACTCTTGTTGACGTTTGGTTTCGATTTCGTCGGCAGAAGGTTCCATAAGTTTACCAGCCAACCACTCTCGGTCAGAACGTGCTAAGGTCAAACCCTGAATATAGGTCCAAAGGTTGTTTAATGCGAATGTTGTCATAACTTTTGCAAATTTTACGGTTGTAAAGGTACAAAAAAATCTGACTTTATACCAATTTTGCCAAAAAAAATTTACATCGATTCGTAATACTCTTTGGCATCAACAACGCGCGGAGCAACAAATTTTTCTTCGGGAATGGCGGGCGATTGCTCTTTTTCAAGCATATCCCAAATACCAAAAATCAATTGTTTCAACCCCTCTTGCGTATACGACGAGAAAAAGAAATGGGGAATGCCTTCGGGCAAATTCTTTTCGATATCAGCGCGAATTTCTTCGTCGATAAGGTCGCATTTCGAGATGGCAAGAATCCGCTGTTTGTCTAAAAGTTCGGGATTGTATTCGCCAAGTTCGTTAAGAAGAATCTCATAATTTTTTGTAACATCGTCGCTGTCGGCAGGGATTAGAAACAACAACAACGGATTTCGCTCTATATGACGCAAAAATCTGAGACCGAGACCTTTACCCTCAGATGCACCTTCAATAATTCCCGGAATATCAGCCATTACAAATGAGTGTTTGTTGTCAACGTTAACCATTCCGAGTTGCGGCACAAGCGTAGTAAAGGGATAATCTGCAATCTTGGGACGAGCTGCCGAAACATTGCTCAAAAGTGTTGATTTTCCGGCATTTGGAAATCCTACCAAACCAATATCGGCAAGCACTTTAAGTTCAAGAATTTTCCAACCCTCTTCACAATCTTCGCCGGGCTGTGCATAACGTGGCGTTTGATTGGTGGCAGATTTAAAATGGACGTTGCCCAAACCGCCACGACCACCCTTGGCAAGCACCTCTTGTTGACCGTCTTCGGTAATTTCAAAAAGAAACTCCTCAGTTTCGCCGTCTTTGGCAACTGTGCCGAGTGGTACTTCTATAATAACGTCCTTGCCGTCGGAGCCGTGCCACATGTCGCGCATGCCCGACACACCATCTTCGGCAAAGATATGTTTCTGATATTTAAGGTGTAAGAGTGTCCAATATTGCTTATTACCGCGTACAATAACGCTTCCGCCCTTGCCGCCGTCGCCACCATCGGGACCGGCTTTTGGACGATATTTTTCTCTTTTCAAATGAGGCGAGCCGGTTCCTCCCCTGCCCGACCTTACGTAGATTTTTACGTAATCTATAAAGTTGTTGTCTGCCATAATGTTATGCCCTTATGCGTGCAAAATTATAATGTTCGAGTTTTGATTTGGCGTAATCGAGCGTTACGGTAAATTGCGAAAGTTTCTGCGAAGGAATGTCGTACATAATATCAAGCATAACAGCCTCACAGATAGAACGTAAGCCACGAGCGCCGAGTTTATATTCTATTGCTTTGTCTACAATGTAGTCGAGCACTTCGGGGGCGAATGTCAGTTTTACCCTATCCATCTCAAACAGACGGATATACTGACGGATAATTGCGTTTTTGGGCTCGGTGAGAATATTGCGCAAAGCCGTGCGGTCGAGCGGTTCAAGATAGGTCAACTGCGGCAAACGACCAATTATCTCAGGTATAAGTCCAAAAGATTTAAGGTCTAACGGCGTAATATATTGTAAAAAATTATTACGATCGATGCTGTCGTTTTCGCGAATAGAGTTGTAACCCACAACCTCGGTGTTGAGGCGTTGAGCTATTTTTTTCTCAATTCCGTCGAATGCGCCGCCGCAAATAAAGAGAATATCTTTGGTGTCTACTTGAATCATTTTTTGCTCAGGGTGTTTGCGACCACCGTTTGGCGGAACGTTTACTACGCTGCCTTCCAACAATTTAAGCAAACCTTGCTGAACACCTTCGCCCGAAACGTCGCGAGTGATAGAAGGATTGTCGCCTTTGCGTGCAATTTTGTCGATTTCGTCGATAAACACAATACCGCGCTCGGCTTGTTTTACATCGTAGTCGCACTCTTGCAAAAGTCGCGAAAGAAGGCTTTCAACGTCTTCGCCCACATAACCGGCTTCGGTAAGCACCGTAGCGTCAACAATGGTAAAAGGCACATTCAAAAGTCGCGCAATGGTTCTTGCCAAAAGGGTTTTGCCGGTACCTGTTTGACCAACCATAATGATGTTGCTTTTCTCAACCTCCACATCGTCTTTCTTAACTTTCTGATTTAGACGTTTGTAGTGATTATAAACAGCCACGGCTAATGTTTTTTTAGCCATCTCCTGACCTATCACATATTGATCGAGAAACGCCTTAATTTCGGCAGGTTTGTAATTAAGGTTGGGCGAACCTGACTTTGAAGAGTTCGAGGCTTCAACACTTGCGCCCAATTCGGTATTAACAATTTGATAAGCCTGCTCCACGCAGTAGTTGCAGATAAACGCCTCCTGTCCTTCCACGAGGAGTTCGGTTTCGGATTTAGGTCTTCCGCAGAACGAACATCTGCTAATATTTTGTTTTGCCATTGTCTATGGTGAGTTATCGTATTAAATCAGAGCGCAAAGGTAAAAAGATTTTTTGGAAAATTCCCCTACTTCCCATCAATTTTTCTAAACTTTTCTCTTGCCTGAACTGCATAGATGCTGCCGGGATAATCGGTGAGGATTTTCAGATAATATTTTTTGGCGGTTTCGGGGTCGGCGAGATAGGTGGAGGAGATTTCGGCACAGCGGAAGGCGGCTTTGTCGGCGAGATTGTCGTAGGCATAGTCGTCGGTCACTTTCTGATAGAGCGATGCAGCTTCGGAAAAATCTTTCTGACGCTCACGGATTTGCGCTTGACGATAAAGTGATTCATCTACAAGGGGAGAATTTTTAAATTGCGTTACAATGGTGTCGTAACAAGTGTAGGCATCTTGCAAACGGCTTTGAAACATATACATGTCGCCACGGGCAAAAATTTTCAACTCACGGTCGGGGTCGGCGGTGTCGGTGGTGTCGGCGGTAAAAGTGTCGTCCTCCACTTGCATATTGTCGTTGATGATAATTGCAAGCTCCATGGCATCGTTTGCCACAAGTTTTGATGTGGCGGCTTTCAACACGTCCAATTGCGACAAAGCCCATTTGAAACTGCCTGTATAATAGGCTACTTTGGCTTTGCGGAGTTTGGCTTCGTCGCCTTTTTCGTTTTGTTTGTTGTCGTTTTCTACTTTGGCGTAAATCATAAGGGCTTCCCATTCGTCGCCGGCATATAGGTAAATATCAGCAAGTTGAAGGTTTATATCAGCTTTTACAGAGTAATTCAACGGCTGTTGCAATGCCTTGTTGAGAATGCTTTTGGCAGTATCGGCATTGTTAAGATAATAGGTTTCTAATCGGGCGTAATTGATAACGTGTTGCGCAGTGGAGGCGTTGATACCTTGTTTTACAAACACCGAGCGGTATTCGTTTTCAAGATAAGAAAGTTGTTCAGAGTCTGTGATAGAACCGTTAACCACCTGCTGATACATAGTGTTAAGAACACCGAGTTTTGCCTGATAGTAAAATGGGGCTTTTTCACCGGCTTCAAGCACGTATTGATATGCCGATGCTGCAGTAGCAAGGTCGCCTGCTGCCTCGGCTTGCTGACCAAGCACAATCAAACGACGCCCATTGCCGTTGGTTCTGCGATCTAACGCTTTTGCCTGATTTACAGCCATCTTGAAGTTTTTTTTCTGCACGTAAACCCAAATGAGCATTTCGCTAAGTGCAGTAGATGGCGTTTTTTGAATCCGTTGCATTAGCGATGACCGCAAAATAGTGTATAGTTCGTCGTTGGTATCGTTGTTGAGATAATATTGCAACATATTCTCCACCGACGACAATTGCGCCTCATTGCGTTCAATAATGTCGAGAGCCGTTTCTGACATTTTTTTATAATTTCGCGACGATGAGTATACCGAAAACAACTCCATGCTGAAATCAATATTGGCAATTTCAGCACCTTTAAGAAGTGTTTTTTCGGCATAGTCGGGTTCATCGGCCATCAAAAAACTATTGCAAACCGACACTAAAGAGTTGCGGTCTTTGGGTAGCGAAGCCAAGACCGACTGATATTGTTCGTCGGCCTTGTCGCCCTTGCCCTGACTTTTGTAAATTGAGCCTAATATAATTTTATACGACAAATCGTTTTTATAGGTCGATACTTGCTTTTTGGCAGCTTTTTCGGCCTTGTCGAGGTCGCCTAATGCTTCAAGACACTTGATGTAATAGTTGAAATAGTTTTTTGAATGTGTCTGATTAAAAAGGCTTTCAAACAAATAAGACGCTTTGTCGAAATCCTTGCTGTTGTAATAAGAGTACGCAAGCGAAACATCTTCCTGATTTTGGGCTGCAGCTACAACCGTAACCAATGCCAACAGCAAGGACAGTAAAATTCTCATCTTATTGATACAGATAACGTTTTATACTGCGTTTCGGGGTCTTTTCAAATTCCTCGTTGTAGATTTTTACGCCTTTGATTTGGCTGTATACCGGCAATTCTTTGTTGAGCTGCAACACATATTTCTCAATGGTTGACGATATTTCCGATTCAGGAATATTCTGACTGCGCAAAGAGTCAAAGTCGGGATAAATCAAAGCCACAAGTTTGCCCTCTTTTTCTACCACGATGGATTCATTTACAAAGAAAAGATTGTTGATTTTGTCTTCCACTTCTTCGGGATAGATGTTTTGACCACTCGGACCAAGTATCATATTCTTGATTCTGCCTTTGATAAAGATGTTGCCGTCTTTGTCCATAAGACCAAGGTCGCCGGTGTGTCCCCAACCATCTTTGTCGATAAATTGTGCTGTGGCTTCGGGATTTTTGTAATAACCAAGCATCATATTTTCACCACGTGCAAGTATTTCACCAACAACGTTTTTCGGGTCGGAAGAATCTATTTTTATTTCCATACGGTCGATGGTGCGTCCGCAAGATGTTTCGACAAATTTATCCCAAGGAGAATAAGCCAAGAGAGGTCCGTACTCTGTCATACCATAGCCCACAGTGTATTCAAACTTAATTTTGCGCAAGAATCTTTCGATTTCGCAGTTGATAGGAGCACCGCCCACAATCAGCTGACGGAAGTTGCCGCCAAGAGCCGAACGCAATTGGTCGTGAATCTTTTTGTATATTTTTTCGCTGATAACCGGCACTTTGAGCATAAAATTCACCGTAGGACGCTCGATTTCGGGAAAGATTTTTTTCTTGATAATTTTTTCCACTACCAACGGCACTGTAATAATGAGCGACGGTTTGATTTGCTGCATTGCGTCGATAAGTATCTTTGGCGAAGGCACTTTGGTAAGGAAAAATATATGAACACCCGAAATAAAATGGTGAATAAATTCAAACGAAAGTCCGTACATGTGCGCCATAGGCAACATAGCAATCATAGTTTCGCCTGCCTGAGTATGCAGGTTGTCGATAGTAAACTGAATGTTTGACATAAGGCTGCGATAAGGCAACATAACGCCTTTGGATGCGCTCGTTGTGCCTGATGTATAGTTGATTATGCCCACTTCTTCGGGATTCTCGTCGAAAAACGAGATATGGTCGGGAGTAAAACGTTCGGGGTAACGCTCGCCAAAAATGCGGTTGAGATTTTTGCGTGTATCAGTCAAGCTTTCGCTGCGTGAAATACGAAGGCTGTAATCCTCGATACGCACTACTCCAATAAGCGCCGGCATAGAAGCCTCGTCGAGACCTGTCCACACTTCATCGCCGCAGAATAGGATTTTAGACTCGCTATGGTTTACAATATTGTGAATGTTGTCGGGTTTAAATTCGTGAAGAATAGGCACAGGTACAGCTCCATAGGTTAAGGCAGCAAGGAATGCAACACCCCACGAGGCGGAATTTTTGCCGCAAAAAGCAATTTTGTCGCCTTTTTGGATCCCGGTTTTTTCTAATACAATATGTATTTTTACAATTTTACGAGCCACGTCTTTATAAGTAAAGGTAGCTCCGCCATAGTTTGTAAGAGCCGGCATATCCCAATATTTGCGAAGCGCGCGCTCTATAACTTTAATAATGCTCTTTTCCATGGTATAATAAATTTAATCCACCCATGTAGGCACGTCTGTGTCGCTTGTGATGATATGCGCCCACCGGCAGATGGTTTCGTAATTATTGTCGTGAATTATGTGGTAATTAACTGCATTGATATCGCTGTGGTCTTCGTAGAGAGGACGTCCCGAGCGGATAAGTTGCTCGGTTTTGTCGTCGGTTGACAATGGGTCGGCATTGTCGTATGTTTCTTTGCTAATTTCGTAAAGGTAGTAACCGCCAATGCAGCCGTTGGTAAAATAACATTCGGCAGAGTAACGATTGTTTACAGTGTCGTAACAAACTGTCCACCACGAAGCTCCGGGATCAGACCCTTTACCTTTTTTTAAAACGAATTCTTCCATTTATAATCAGTTTAGATTTATTCCACGCGGTCTTTTTTTCCATATTTTATTATAATGGCGTTGCTCGGTGCACTCTCCACGTGGTAGCGGTTAAACGCCGTTATCTTATACGTATAAACTTTTTTCTTAAACGAGAATTTGCTGTTTTTAAACAACGAAAGGTCGTTTTGCGAAATATATTTCAAGAAATTGCTTTTTGAAGGCACAAAGTTGGGACTGTTGCCCTTAACCCTATACACCGAATAAAATATAGCGGTGTCAGCTGGAGGAAGTGTTTTGCCGTTGTCTTTTTGCCAATAAACGTGATATTGATTGCGCATCTTCACCATCGAAACTTTTGGACTTTCGGGGAAAACGCTCAACCACGGCATATGCGGCATCATTACGTTTTTATTGAAACAACTCTGTCGCACGCTCGATACCATATTCAACGGATTTTTGGTAACAGTGGTAGAACGATAAACAATAACTCCCTGAACATTAGGATATTTGCGGGTAATTTTAATCTGATTTGGAATTTCTTGCGGATCTGCCCATCCTCCCGAAGGATTTTCCTGATTGTAAGCGCCAATGCCAATGTAGATATTACGACCATAGGCGTGATCATTCCACCACTTAACCACAGTTTCAAAATCGTTGTACACGTGACCAATGTTCCAATAAATCTGCGGTGCACAATAATCTATCCAGCCGTTTTTGAGCCAAGCGAGGGCATCGGCATAGAGGTAGTCGTATCCCGAAAGACTGTTGGTGGGACTTCCTTCTGCTGGGTCTTCTCTCTTGTTGCGCCACACACCAGCAGGACCAACGCCAAATTTAACCCACGGTTTTTCGTTTTTGATTGCAATGTAGCACTCCTTGATAAATTCGTTGATATTGTTGCGACGCCAATCGGCTATATTATCGAAACCTTTGCCGTATTTTTTGAATGTGGCTTGATCGGGCAAGGCTACAATCTTCTTATTGTCGCCGGTGATGGGATATGGATAAAAATAATCGTCGAAATGAACGCCGTCGATGTCGTAACGCTTAACCACATCTACAATCAACCTTACAAGATAATTTCGCACCTCAGGAATACCCGGATCAAAATATTTGTTGGCTCCATAGGTAAAAAACCATTCGGGCTTGGTGTTAGAAATATGCTCTTTGCACACGTCGGCATACTGAATTGTAGCCACTGCACGAAAAGGATTAAACCATGCGTGATACTCCATACCAATGGCGTGAGTTTCCTTTAGCATAAAAGTGAGCGGATCAAAATATGGTTCGGGTGCACGTCCCTGTTTGCCGGTAAGCCATTCGCTCCACGGCTCATACTCCGAGGCAAAAAAAGCATCGGCAGCGGGTCTTACCTGAAATACTACTGCATTGTAACCTGCATTGTGCAATGCGGTGATTAGATCTAAATAGTTTTGTTTCAGCACCTTGCTATCTGTAGTGGCTACAGTAGGAAAGTCAATTCGTTTAGATGTGGCAACCCAAACGCCACGAAATTCGCGCAGCGAATCAGGAAAATCTTGAGCCACAGCTTCGAAACAAATCGTCAAGAGAATAATCGCTAAAATACGTCTCATAACAAAAAGAAATTTTTACAAAGGAAATAAAAAAAATGATATAACGTAGCAAAAACACAAAAAAAAGCGGCGGGTGTACATTGAAACCACCGAGCCGCTTTTCTCAATATCTGAATCATACCAGATATTTCTCCAATATAAACCTAATGCTACAAACTTAATAAAAACCTATGTTATTAAATACATTAATATATACGATTGATGTAGAAAAAGGTTTTAATAATAACACAAAAAACGGCGAAAAAAATATTTCCGCCGTTTTCTGTGATAAATATTAATAATCAATTACTTACGTTCCGACTTCAATGTTGAATAGTTAAGTTTCAAAGCTTGAACCTTGCGAAGTTCCTGCTTAACGTCGGTGATGATACCCATTTTAGCATCGGAGTCAACTTTAAGCGAGTAAGTCATCAAAGGTCTTTCGGCCTCATCGTGGCTCTGACGCTCAGCCTCGATATAGTCGGGAATATCATAAAGTTCAGAAATTTTGTCGTTGAGCTGAACACGGGGCTCAGTACCGAATTTCGACTGGAAAGCCGAAAGGGGAGAGCCCACGTAGATATAGCTTACAAGCGATTTTTTCTCCAACTTCTTAACCTCAGTAGCGGTAGGAAGCTTGATTTTAACCTTGTAGTCAGTTTCCTTCATAGAAGTTACCGACATAAAGAAGAACAGAAGCATGAACACGATGTCAGGAAGCGAAGCTGTAGAAAGACCGCTTACCTTACGTCCGCCTTTTTTTCTAAATTTTGCCATTTTTAAGTCCTCCTTTTTTAACTATTTAACACTACGCGGTTCTGCCTCTGAAATATTGAGCGGGAAAACAGTTTTAACAATCTTCTGCTCGTCGGCGCCAAGGTCGTCGTAAACCTTGCCGAAATATTCTTTAGCAAAATTGTCGCGGCATATATTAAATGCAGCCACGATAGAGTTCTGCACTTGGATATATGTCTCGTATTTAGTACCACGGTCGTTTTGGAGTGAAACAACTCCACGAGTAATGTTCACATCGCCGCATTTGTCCATAACTGCTTTGATAGTAGCAGCTTCTTCGGCTTTGCCTTTACCAATAAGCTCATCGTATTTTGCCGAAGCCTTAACCTGCTCAGAAAGGTTGTCAGAGTTGGCAGGGTTGGTCAAAAACTTGATGGTTCTATCTGTAAGCTCATTGAATTCAGACAATTCGCCTTCGATAGCCAACTGGTTGTCCTTGTTGATGAGCACAATAAAGATATTGCGCTCGTTGATCTGCTCAGTCTGCTGCTGCTCTTCGTTGTTTGGAGGAGGCAGCTGACGCAACAAACCTTGGTCAACGTTCATAGACGTGGTCACAAGGAAGAAGATCAACAGAAGGAACGCGATGTCGGCCTGCGAACTTGCGTTAATTTCACCTACTTGTCTCATCTGTATT
>JAEEGL010444084.1_pt1 | contig 11190 bp, 10 predicted proteins | sample 9134231 | NCBI WGS metagenome assembly JAEEGL01 (sample SAMN16246548, study PRJNA631951) | gut metagenome | biome: gut microbiome; feature: rumen; material: fiber-attached | host: Bos | place: Iran: Karaj | collected 2018-10
TAGAAGTTAATAAGTAATAATCTGGATCACTGTCAAATGCTCGTTGATTAGCACTATCATTTATATAACCATATTTTTTATAAAACTCATCATATTCTTTATTCAATATTTCTTGTGCATTTTCAAGTTCTATATCACTACCATCACGAAGTTGAACATTAAATACTTCTCTTAAAGCATCTTTTACTTTACATAAACCAATTATTCTTTTTGCAGTCATACCATCTTGAATACCATAAGGCACTAAACTAGAAAATGACCTTTGATAAATAATATCTTTACCATCTTTATTTATAATAGTAAAAGCATTATTCTTAATACTATCATCTGCATCTAACATAGCATAATTAGTATCTTCACTTTTTACAAAAGCAGTTTTCTCATATATATTGCTTGGCAAGTTTTCTAGTGCTTGATCTAATAATACATTTATATCTTCATCTATTGGAGATAATGTGTTGTCATAACCATAAGCAGTTGATTCAAGTTCCATTTTTCCAAGCATCATATTTGGATTATCAATATAATAATTATTTATATTTATTCCATCTTGATATTCACTTGTATATATCCACTTTTCATCACTAACATCTAATTTTAATTCATCTCTCTTTTTTAAGAAAATAATATCAGATGTTACACTAGCATTTGCATTTCCTTTAAATGTATTATTTGGCAATCTAATAGCACCTAAAAACTCTGCTCTTTTTGCAATATATTCTCTTACTCTTGTATCTTTTTTATCTAAAGTTCCATCAGTAGTTATAAATGCTATTATTCCACCATCCCTAACTTTATCTAATGTTTTTTGAAAGAAATAATCGTGTATTAAAAACTTATCTTTATATCTTTTATCAAATACTGTATTATTTCCAAAAGGAACATTACCAATAGCGACATCAAAATATTCATCAGCAACTTTTGAGTTTTCATAACCTGTTATTTCTATCTTTGCATTTGGATAAAGTTTTTTAGCAATTCTACCACTAATACTATCTATTTCTACACCATATAATTTTGATTTATCAAATTCATCAGGTAATCTTCCAAAGAAATTACCAATAGCACAACTTGGCTCTAAAATATTTCCTTTTTCAAATCCAAATTGTTTTAATGCTTTATATATTTCATCTATTGCATTATTAGGAGTATAAAAAGAAGATAATGTAGAATGTGCAGCTGCTTTATATTCTTCATCATTTAAAAGTAATTTTAATCTTTCTCTTTCACTTTTCCAATTATCTTTTCTTTCATCAAAAGCATCAGCAATTCCTCCCCAACCTACATAACGAGATAAAATCTCTTGTTCTTCCTTTGTGGCATTTCTATCTTCACTTTCTAATTCTTTTAATAGTTCTATTGCTTTTATATTATCTTCAAATCTTGATTTAGCACCAAAACTTGTATCAACTTTATCATCTCTAATGTGATAATTAATTGGTGGATATTCTTCTTTAATTTCCTCTCCATCACTATTATAAGAATGTTCTTCTATCACATTAGTTTCTATACCATCACGAGTTGGTATTATTTCAGCAGTAGTAACCTTATAATCAATTTCATCATCTACAATAGCAGATACTTCATTATCTATTTCTTCTAACTCTTGATTATCAATTTCTTTTTGATCCACCAATTTTGTACTTGGTATATTCATATCAAATTGTTTTTCATCAAAGTTATGCCAAAAAATATGTATCATATCTGGTGTGAAAGTAATTGAAAAATCTTTATCTTTATATAAAGATTGAAGAAATGCATTATTTAGGATACTTTCATTTAATATTTTTTCATCAGTTTTATCTTCATTAAAATAAGTAAAGCTATTTTCTCTATCAGATATTCCATCTATCAAAGAACTTTTTAAAATAATCGTTAGATTTCTTTTATTACTAGAGATATGTTCCCATACCTGCAATTCAACATTTGATATTTCAAATGTATTTTGATATTTAGTATCAAATGAATTAAATATGTCACATATCTTATTTGCAAGTTCTTCTTCTCGTGGAGCAAATAAACTCATTTGTCCTACACTATCTTTACTATCTTCCTTTGTTTCAGTTATTTCTTCAACTTGTGGTATTTGTTCTTTTTTTATTTCAACAACTTTATCTATTTTCTTTTTAAATGTATGCTCATATCTATTTACATACCCATCATATATTTTTTCCAATATTTTATTATCAAATGGAGTATTAACTTCGATACCTGTTAAAAAGTTTTGCTTTTCTTCTATATTTAATATCTTGTCATCTTTAAATTGGAAAAATACATTAGTTTGAATATAATTTTGTATGTTTTCAAGACTTGATGCTTTTTCCATAAAATCACTATAAAGAATAGCAGTTTCTTTATTGACAATTTGCATACATTTTAAAATGTCATCTGAATCTACTATTTCATCAAGTAATTCATAAGAACTTGGAAGATTATATATATTGAAATTAGCTTTTGCTAAAAAAAGTGAAGTCATTGTTTTAGCAACAAACTCCACTTCATTAGCAGTCATAGTCATATAATTACTCATTATTTTTTTTATAGATAGCTCATAGAAAGTATCATAATAATTTTCATATAAAGATTTGTTATCATCATTTGAAATACCTACATTATCTTGATAATATACTAAAACTGATTTATCAACAAAATGATTGTAATTCCATTCTCTATAATCTTTTCCATAAGTTTGCTTTATATCAAAAACATAACCTTTCGAATTATTTATAATTATTGGTATTCCCTTACTTTTTGGTCTAATTCTTCTACCTATTTCTTCGCTATTCCATTCATCAAAAGTCATAAATGTTTTGCCTGTTGAATTATAGCTATATAAATTAAGAGCATTATCTATACTATATTTATCTAGAATCTTTGACCAAAAAATAATAAATGTATTCCAATTTTTACTATTTTTTTGAATGTTTTTAAGAACTTCATCTCTTATAGATATAAATTTCAAAAAAAAATCATTGTCCATATTTTACATCTCCTTCATATTTTTTCCTGTATCCAATATTGAAAAAATTATTAATGAATTCATATTTCTCATGTTTATCTTTTTTTTATCTGATATAGCATTATATACAAAATTCAATTCATTACTTAACTCTTCTAATTTATTTAAATCATTAATAGAAAGAGGTGGAGCTATATATAATAGAGCGATTAACGTTCCGTTATCTTTTTTATACTCTACGTGTGAATCGACTTTTCCAAAGATTTTTATCACTTCATTAATAATAGATATTATTTTTGTTTTTTGCTGTGATTCTTCAGTATCTATTTTTTGTTCTTGACTATTATTAATATTATTAAACTTCAATTGTTCCACCGTAAAATATGTATCAAATAATCTAGCAAGTGGTCTTATCTTTCTTTCAATACAACCTGATTTATAGCAACTAATTTTTTTATAGATAACTGTATCACGAAATATTGGATGACTTATTGTAGGTAATATTATTGTTTTATGATGTAATTGTTTTATTTCATCTGGTGTCATCAAATTTCTTGATATCAAACTCGTTCCTTTACTTCCATTATTATTCATAAAACTTATTGAATAATTTAATGAAGAAGTTTCAATAGTTTTATTGCCAAGTCTTTTTGAAATACTTTCAGCAGTTTCCTGTGTATTTGTTTTCAAATAAGCAAGACCACAGTTATCTTGTATTATTTGGCTAACTTCTTTTCCATATAAATTATCTAGTTGAGCAAAACTTTGTAAAAAGAATTGAAAATACATACCTCTACTTCGTGCTACTGATACCATTGTTTCAATATCTTCAAGTGGTGGGGTATTGGCAAATTCGTCTAATAAAAAAACAAGATCATAAGGTAATCTCTTGTTTGGTTGTGTATTTGATAATAGCACCAATGTTTTATATATTAATGAAACAATTATTGATATTAAAGAATAATATATTTTTGATTCATCGGGAATGCAACAATATAATACTGTTGGTTTTTTTCCTAATATATCAAATTCAAAATCAGAGTTTGATGTAATATTTTCTACATTAATATCATCAAATAAGCTCATTCTTTCATTAAATACACTTGTAATACTACGATAAGTATTTTCACTAGAAGATATAACTGGTATCAATTTATCTTTACTTTTAAATCCATAAGTTTTTTCTTCAATATACTTTTTTAATAATTTTTGATTTTTATCAGTCAAAGAACTATTTTGAAATTTCTTAATTGATGATAGCGTTATTTGTTCTCTTTTAATTTTACCTTCTGCATATTCTTCTAAAAATAATGATATAAGACCATATAATAAATCACTAGCAGTATTATTCCAAAATGTTTCTTTTGCAGTTTTATCTTCCATAATTATTCTTGATATAGATTCAATTAATTGATTACATTCTGCTAAATGTTCTATCGATTTATTTTGATATTTTATTTTCTTCCTATTACTTTTTTCACTTTGTGCTAATTTTTCATTTTTACTAAATTGTTCATATTCATGGATAACCGGTTCTAATATATTTAAATGATTGGACAAACTTGGATTTCTAAAATCTAATGTTAAGATATTATATCCATTATCTTCAAACATTTTACTTGTTGTAGAAAATATTTCTCCTTTTGGATCAGTTATGAAAACACTTTGTTTAGTCCTAGCTGTTGCAATAAAACTACATTGCGGAATTACTGCCGTTACTGATTTACCACTACCTGTTGATCCTAAATATATCCAATGTGGTGTTTCCATATCAAACCATACATATTTATTTTTTTTTGAATAATAAACGGGAAATCCACTTTTTTCAATATGGCTAATTTCTTCTTTTTTAAACTTCTCATCTATTTCCTTTTTTGTTGCCCATCTTGCACTGCCATGTTCATTATTATTTCTTATTTTTTGTCTTGTTATAAGGGGCTCAACAAAATATAAAAACATAATTATTAAAGCTACTATAACTAAAATAACTATATACATTATAGGCATAATTATCTTTCCATTTCATCTTGTTCTAAATCATTTATAACTTTTTCTAACACATCTTCATCAATGACTTTATAATCCTTTACTTCTATTTCTCCTTGTTGTAAACTTGCTAACCTATCAATTATATCTTTTCTTACATTTGAATCACATTTATTTAAAAATGGTCCAAATGTTGTTAACATTGGGTTATACATATCTGGATTTTTATAATCATATACTTTTAAATCTTCTCCTTGTCCTAATTTATCATTTAAATCAACGATAATATCAGGTAGATCTTCATATCTAGCAACAATTTCTTCACTACCATTATCAATATAAACCAATCTATCGTCACTATTTAGGAGTTGCTTTATTTCTTCTTCATTATACTGTTTTAGTAGTCCCTGTTTCTCGTTCATTGGTTTGTCCCTCCTTAATAACATTTTCTAAAAAAGATGTTTCGTGTTTTAATAAAATTACAAGAATTTTAAAGCTTTCTTTTTCTAAATTGTTTTTAGTGTTTTTCATCTTAGTTTCATACTTACTAATATCTCTTAAATTATTCTTAATTCTATTTTTTATTTCAGATACTAAATCGTTATATTTAGTAATTACATTCTGCATATTTGCAAATTCAACATTTAATTTTGTAAAATCCATAAATACTTACCTCTCCATTTCTTCTTTATAAAAATCATAATCATCATCAGAAATTGCTTCTAAAATATCAGAATAATCAATATCTTCAACCTTTGTTAAAAAAGAGTTGTCATTTATATAACAACTAGTTAAAAAAGCAGCAATTTCAGACTGTGATAATTTATATCCATTATCTTCAAGATACAAATCATAAACTAATTCTTGAAGATTCATTGCAATATCATCATTAAGTTCATAATCTTGATTTCTAGCTGTTTCATAAATGCTATCATAAATACAATAAACATTTAAATATGACTTATCTTCCTTTGACAATCTTTTATACATTTCTAAAATATTCACGTTGTTCCTCCTCGTGTGAACATCTACTTGATACTACACAAGCAGAATAGAAAAAAAATAGTAGAATTAATACTACTATTAACAAAAATATAAAAAAATACATTACTAATCACCTACTCTTAAACAATTCTTTTACTTAAAAAAGACTCAATACATAACAATATTTCTTTTCTTGTCTTACATTTACAATAAATACTGCAATCATTACTAGATTCAATCCTCAAATTACCATTTTTATTGTTGTATGTGATAATCAAATAAAAACTATCATTTAGTACATTATTAATTTTTTTTTCACAAACATTTATCATATAAATCACCATCTTTATCAATTTTTTTCTTTATCATTATACTTAAATAATTTATTAAATTTTTCTATAGCTAAATTCATTTCATAATTAATGTTTTTTAAAGATTTTTCCATTTTATGTTTATTAGGAAATTTCGTAATATTACTATTACCTCTAAAATAATTAACTAAAACAGTCTTCCTTATTAGATAGTCATTATTTTCTTTTATCATATTGTTTTGATACGATATTTCTTGTATTAATTCTTCTACCGAAATATTTTGCTTATCATATTTCATTTTAATAAGTGTTGAAAAATGATTATATTGATATAATGCATGGTTGACTATAACATTATATATATAATTATCAATATAATTTTCTTTTTTATCAGCAATACTATTATTTTTTATCTTATCAATAATATTATTGTTATTATTTAAAGTATTAAAATACTTATTTAATCTATTAATATCATTACTAATCTCTTTTCTTGCAGTATAAAGAGTGGATGTTTTATTATTAAATAATTGTCTTTTTACTTTTTTAGTTAATCTCCTAATCTCACTCCCTAGCTCAGTGTTTTTAATTGAATTATATTTAACTCTACAAGCCTGTAATTTATTCAATTTTCTATATTGATATAGTAGTTCTCCAAGTCTTATAATATTTTCTTCAGCATATAATTCATCAATATTATCCAACATATAATTTTTTTCTTTTGAATTAAAAAATGATTTTAAGTAATCAATGTCTTCATTTGTTTTTTTTAATAATGGAGAATAGTATTTTTCACTTTGAATAGAAAGATCAACCAATCTTTTTAAATATTCCTGTTCATCTAAACTTATTTTTCCTTTTATTCTATAATTTATTTTTTTATCACAATAAGAATAATTTGGTTTTTTTTCAATAAAAGCAAAATGAATATGTGGCTGGTGTTTTCGATTTGTATGAATTGAAAAAATGTAGCTCATATTCTTTATATTTTTAAAGCCACAGTATTTTAAGAATTGTGGTAATATTTCTTTTGCCATTTTTTGTTCTAGTGTTTTCATGTCAATATTCTCATCAATATATTCTTTTTTAAAACTTAATATTCCCTTCCATAAATTCGAATTTTCAATATATTTTTTGTAATCAGCTTTAATTTTGATAATATCTTTTTTTGTCGCATATTGTCCACTTTCTAAAACTAAATTATAATTTTCACTACGAGTATGTCCCATATAATATTCAAACATACTGATCATTTTCTTTTTTTCATTAGAATAATAGTCAACCATATTATCTATGTCTTTTAATCTTTCTTTTTTATAATAATTATTTTTTTTATAATTATCTCTACAATTTAAAGCCAAACAAAATTTGCTTTTAAATATAACATTTGGGCTATTTCTATCCATTGAAATTTTCCTTATTATTAATAATTTCATTAAGGCATTTATCTTGTTTAATATCAGCATTAGATAGATAACCAAAATTTGCAAAATGCTGCTGAGATAATTTAAAGTGCATATATTGTCTTTTAGATATTTTCTCAAGATAATCATTAATTATTTTTAACATATTATTTATCTCTTTCAGATAATTAATTTCCTTTGGTTCATTGATATATTTTTCCAATAATAAATTTATAATTTTATTAACGGAAGTTGAATTATCTTTTGATACAAGAAGCAATCTATCATAAACATAATCATTAACCCTAACTGTTAATTTTCTCAATTAAATCACCCTCCATTTTCATATTTTCTATTATAATATTTATCAAAGTTTTCCATATATGTGTTATATCCAATATTCAAAATATAAGTTAACATTTTATTAAAACTTACATTATTTTTAATTGCTAGTAATTCAATTCTAGTTTTTAAACTATTATCAATTCTAATAGTCGTTCTTATTAACTCTTTTATCAAATTTCATTCTCCTTTCTAAAAATATGAGTAGCCACTTTCTTCATTTTTAAGGTATTTTTCATAATAAAAATATTGCATATTTTTAATGGGCATAAGGAGAACGACACCACAATTTCATTTATTCCTTATAAAATAAGGATAGAATAATGGTGTCTTACTATTTTTGCACTTGCAAAAATGACCATCTTTTATATTGAAAGTGGCTACTATGTAAAAAAAAGCAATTAGTGTAAATATATTATATGGCTTCATTTTTACTTGAAAGTGGCTACTATGTAAAAAAATCTCTTATCATGTGCTTCCATAACTTCTTAAGGCTCTGATTGAATTATATATTCATCATACATCGGCAATTTATTATCATGTACTGTAAGTTCATAATGATATGTAGGATTTTTTAAAGAAAAATCAATTAATTGCATTCCATCTATTTTTTCTCTTCTAGCATTTTCAACTTGATAATGTAGATGATTTCCTGATGAAAAACCTGTTGTTCCAACTTCAGCAATTTGTGTCCAATGTTGAACTCTATCTCCAACATTTACCTTTGCACTATTTGGATAAAGATGTGCAAATATGACATAATAGATTTCATCATAATCTTCATCGCATTTGATAGTTATTAAATTACCTATTTTATTTTTGCTACGATTATAAGAAATATTTTCATTTTGAGTGAATGTAACTCTTTCTACTATTCCACTACAAACTGAATATACTGGTGTTTTAGCAGGTGCTGCTAAATCCCAACCACCATGAACATTACTTTCTCCATAAATTACTCTTTGTTCATTAAAAAAACTTGCTATAGTAAATTTAGTATCTAAAGGTAAATTAAAATGTCCTGTGCTAACTACTAGGTAATCTTTGTTTTCTTCTATGTTAGTTTCAGTACAAGCAACAAGATTTTTTACTCTTTGATCTTCACATACTGCATCAATCTCTCTTGCAGCTTTTTGTTCCTTGTTTTGATTCATTGTATATAAAGTATCTAATGTTAATCTTTGATCTTCTAAATAAAAATATAATAGTCTTTGCAGCGGAACATATCCGTTAAGCAAATTCTTATTCACAGTTTGTATATATGCATCTGCATATTCAGCATTATATTGTACTTTTTCTTTTGTGAGCTTTGTTCCAAAAAAATCAAAAATCATTAAAATGCAAGTCAAAATGATTAAAAAAAACAAAAATATAAAAATCAGAAAAGAAAGAAGAATAATTACAATTTTACTTTTCATTTTTTATATCTTTGAAAATATGAATAAAATACTTTTTTACCGATTTTTATATTCTCAATTAATACGTCTTTAGGGATTAAATACAATAAAAATTCCATAAAGGCTTCATTTGGATCATCAAACTCTTCTAAATACATTTTTTTAAACTTATTTCTTAATTGTCTTTTTGTTGGATCATTTTTCATACTTTGGACTCCTCAAACATTAATTCCAATTCATCTGGTGTAGCGATAATTTTTATTCTAATTCTTTTTTTTGAATCTATTGTTAACAAAAATTCACCTAATTCAGCTTGCATCAAAAACTCCTTTTGAGTATCTGTCAAAGGGTTTTGATAAAATAATTTTAAATATGTAATTAAATCATCTTCCTTTAACATTCCAACCAATTGATATTGGCAATTATTAAATATAGCAGTTGCACTTCTTATAGCATCATCTTCACCAAGAAAGTCATGTATACTTTGTGTTGCTGGTATAAATGAGCCATGGTATTTTCTAATTCTACGTGCTATTTGCTCAAATGTTAATAAAACTTCACTATCAGTGTTTTTCAAATATAAATGGAATTCATCAACAATAACTGCAACATTTTTAATTTTCCTTTTTTCTTTAACCTTATCATTCGTAATCTTATTTCTTACAATAATATTATTTAAGTAAGTTAATAAATTTACTAATTGAGTTGTAATAATTCTTTTGTTTTTACTGTATAGCAAATCTTTTACATTGAATGCTATTAAGTTAGATTCAAGATTAACTGATGTATAGCCATTAAATAGCATTGCATCAGTTCCTACTTTAAATCTATCTAATAATATTTCTAGTTTATCAACTATTTTTAATTGTTCTTGGTTTGTTATCATATTACGATAATCAGGTAAGAAATCAATTAAATCTGAAAATATTGGATAATCAGTATTTTCTAATTTCTCCAAACTAGATATTTTAGTATTCTTTGTTATACCAAATCTTTTATATAATTTTTCAATCATATCTAGCATAACAACTACTTCACTTTCTTTAATTTCTTCAAAAGCACATTTAATAAATGTTTCAAGTGATCCAAGATGTTTAGCAAGTGGACAATCTTCATAGTTAATTATATCTACATCATTGTCTTGTTGTTCCTCTTTATCACTTGGAAGAAATCTAACTTGTAACGGATTGATAATCCCGCCACTAGCGGAATACATATCAATATATTCTCCTTTATTTTTTCTAACTAATTTTTCATATTCTCCTTCAGCATCAAACAAAAAGCAGTTGTTTCCACGATTAATCTCATTGATAATCATTTTCTTTAAGGTAAAACTTTTACCTCCTCCTGTTGAGGCAATAATTGCTAAATTGCTTGATGGTCTTGTTGCATCTTTATGAAATATATCAAATATGATAGGCAATGCAGTATGAATATCTGATCCTATCATATAACCTGTTTCATCATTAAAATGTGTTATTGTTAATGGGAATGATGCTGCAAGAGTTAAACTAGGAAGATAATTATGATAATCTTCAAAACTATTTTTAGTTATATCAAATGCTTGCCAACCTTCTAGTTGCCTCATACGAGGAGCATCTAATTTAATATGAAAAACATCTGCTATCTTTTTAAGTTCTTTTATTTTTTCTTCTCTTTGTTTTTTATTACCATTTACAATAATAATAAAATCTACTTCTTTAATTTTTTCATCTCCATTTTTAATTTGTGTCATTAATGCTTGAAAATTTTCTCTTTCAGTATCCATTTGTGTGGCATCACTTAATTTTCTTGTTGTACTTCTTTCA
>JAEEGL010699341.1_pt1 | contig 11190 bp, 9 predicted proteins | sample 9134231 | NCBI WGS metagenome assembly JAEEGL01 (sample SAMN16246548, study PRJNA631951) | gut metagenome | biome: gut microbiome; feature: rumen; material: fiber-attached | host: Bos | place: Iran: Karaj | collected 2018-10
TATTTATATATTAATCCAGAAAGTGAAAGTTCAACTCAAATAACTTTAGATTTTTATGATAATCATGAATATGAAAATGATTATACTGGAATTAATGAATATTATTTTTCCATCAAATTAGATTAGGGAAAGAATCTTTCATTAATAATAATTTTTTAAGTAGAGTTAATATAAACAAAACAAGTAATTTTCCTAATCTTTTACATTTATGGAATGAATAATACAGAAACCAACCTAATGTATATTACAATCCTTATCTTAATAATATATTGTATACAAATAATGAAAACTCATTTGATATTGATTAAAAAAAAAATTAGGATTTAATTATATTTCAGAAGAACCTACAATAACTTTATCTGAAGATAATAAATATTATGATGAATTAAATAATAAGTCTATTCTATTTATAGATTTTGGAAAAATAACTTCAGATTTATGAAACATCAAAAAACACAAAAATTGTAATAAAATCAATCTAGAGAAATGTTTTTATTTTTGATTTTTTGGCTAAATATTTTCATGAAACATTATAAATCAATTCAAAAAACCAAAGTTAAAAAAACTCCTTAATCGATTTTTTATTATTTCTTCTCGTCAAAAAAAGATTGTTAAAAAAAAAAAATAGGAAAAATAAAAATAAAAAAAAGAAGATTAAGGTAAACATTAATTTGTTAATACTTTTAAATTTGAAGAGATGTCAGGTCTATAATTTTAGTTGTTATTTCCTTTGCTTTAGTTTAGAATAAATCATATTAAAAAATAAATATAATATCGTAAACTTAAATTAAATTTTAATATTTAATAAAAAAAATAAAAACAAATAAAAAAAAATGTGTGTGAAATAACAATGATAATTACTTCTATTTTAAAAAGAAGGTTCGAAGAAATTTAAATAGTATTTAAATATTTAAAATATAATATTTTAGAGAAAATTTTCCAAAAAAATAATTAATATTTAGTCCATTCTTAAATTAAACACAAAAAAAAAGATTTTTTTTTATGCTAAATCAAACATAAATGAAATATTTTCATCATTAGGATCAATTGGTTTAACAAAGAAAACTTTTCTAGATTTACCTCCAATTCTAAAAGGTATTTCAGTTTTAAAAGGATTATTAATTTCATTTAATCCAGTAAGGAGTAATTTTAATCTTAAAGAAGCACCATTATTTTCTAAACCAATATAATATCCTTCATCAACAGGTAAAATATATTGTTTTAAAGTTCCTTCTTTATCAATAGCATCACCATTTTGTTTAAAAACTTCATCTTCATAATTTTTTTTATCATCTTTCTTATTATCACTAATTCTACTTCCTCTATTTTTATTATTATCAACATTTTGTTTTTTTTCTTCTTTAGGCTTTTCTTCTTCTTTCTTCTTTTTTTTTGTACTTGGTCTCGCAGAACTTTTCAAAGAATAATTAAAAACAGAACTAATAGCATAAGGCATATGAACAAATAATTCTGAATCACCAGGTTCAATAACTTTAACAATAGAATTAGATTTATCTTCACCATCTTTTTCAAGATAAAAATCTCCACATCTTTCATTTCTAAAATTCATTGTATCTGTTAAAGTAACTTCATTATTTCCTTCACTATTATCAAATAAAACAAAAGTAAATGGAAATTCAGTATTTATTGTTCTTTTACTTTGATAAACATATCCACCTGCATAACTTTGAGGAGTAATATATTTTTTAGCATAATCTTTTAAAGCATCTTTTAAACTTTGATTTAAATCTTTTTCTGTTTCTTGTTCTATTCCAACTGGATATTTAGAATAACAAGAAACTGTTTGTCCATGAAATTTATCTCCTGTAAATCTATAATTAACATCACTTATTAAATAATATGTTCCTTTATTTAAAACTATATCAACAGCACAATTTTTTTGATTGTTTGTATTTCCAATAATAAAATTATTATTTTCATCAATTAAAGTAAGAAAATGTAAAGAAGCCTTTTGATAAGTATTATCTTTTAAAATTAATCTTGGATTTTTTTGATGAATCATAATATAACAATGATTATCATCATTTTCATTAATTAACTTACTCATAATAGGTCCTTTATTCATAATATTTTTATCATAATGTTTGAAAGTATAAACAAAATCTTCATATAAATGGCAAATACCTCCAATAATAAAATAAGTTAAGAAATCATTATATCCCATCCAAAAAATACCTTCATCTTTTTTTTCAATAGCTAACTCTTTTTTTAATTCTTCAGTCCAAAGTCTACTTCCATCACTCCAATCACCAGACCATTCAGTATTACCCCAAGGATTTCTTAATTTAAGTAATCTAACATTATAACCTTTATAATTAATTTCTTTAATATTTAATATAGTATATGCATGTCCTGGAACAAGACCTTTTTCTTCAAGATCTAAATTATATGTATCAGCTGAAGTACCTGCAGTCATAATAAAACCTTTATCTTCACTTTCTTTTAAATGTCTCCATAATAATTCATTATCTATTTTACCTATTAAAAATTTTTCAGAATATGCATTTGTTATATGATCAAATACTTCATGTGGTTCTCCTCCTATAACTCTTGCATAATTTCCATTTAATTTAGCCCATGCTTTTTCTAGTAAAACTACCCATAATTCATTACCATTAGTTGAACTAAAAGCAAAATTTAAACCATAATTTCCATAACAAGGGAAATAATCATCAATTAAAACTAATTTCCAAACACCACTTAATCTATAATAACATCCATAACAATGTTCAACACATTTTTCTTTAATATAGAATAATTTTTCAACTAATTTAGGGAATTTGCATAAAGCACAAATAGCAGATAAAAAATAACAATCACCTAAATTACCTTGAATAATATCATCATTAACAATACCATCAAAGAAAACTTGATAATTTTTACTATTAAATATCTTTTCAGCACGAGCCCAAATTATTCTATTCCAATTATCTAATTCTTGAATATATAAATCAGTAGGTAAAATCCATCTTCCATAATTATCTACTGGACATAAATTTTCTTTTATTGGTCTAAATAATTCATCATTATATAATTCACCTTTTTTACATATTTTCTGCTTTCTATATATTGGTGTATCTTTTGGTAATTCTATATTTGAAAATGATACTATATTTGTTTTTTCTTTATTTTTTTCCTCTTCTTTCTCTCGTTTTTCTTCTATTTTTTTATTTTCTTCTTCTTTTAATTTCTGTCTCTCTTCCATTTCCTTTTTTAAATATTCATCTACATTAAAATTTGATGATTCTTCTAATTTTTTCTTCTGTTCTTTATTTAATGCTTCTATTATTGCATTTTTTTGCTTTAAAAGTTCATTATATAATTTCTTTAATTTTGGTTCTTCATCTGATGATGCTACTGGAATCATTTTCTCTAATTGAGATAATTTTGCTTCAATTTCTGGAAGAGAATCTGATGATATTATTTTTTTTGGTTCTTCTTCTTCTTTTTTTTCTTCTTCCTTTTTTTCAGGTTCTTCTTTTTTTTCTTCCTTTTTTTCTGGTTCTTCTTTTTTTTCTGGTTCTTTTGTTCTTCTTCTACGAGATTCTTTTTTTTCTTCTTTTTTAGGTTCTTCCTTCTTTTCTGGTTCTGGTTCTTTTGTTCTTCTTCTACGAGATTCTTTTTTTTCTTCTTTTTTAGGTTCTTCTTTTTTTGGTTCTTCTTCTTTTTTTTCTTCTGTTTTAGGTACTTCTTCTTTTTTTTCTTCTTCTTTTTTTGGTTCTTCTTCTTTTTTATCTTCTTCTATTTTTACTATTTGTTGTTTATTTTCTTTTTCTTCTAATTCTTTTTTTCTTTTTACTTCTTCTTCTTCTAATTTCTTTAATTCTTCTAATTTTTTTAATTCTTCTTTTTTCTTTTTTTCTTCTAATTTCTTTTCTTCTTGTTCTAATCTTTTTTTCTTTTTTTCTTCATCTTTTCTTGCTTTTTCACTTTCTTCTTTTAATTTCTTTTCTTGATTTTCTAACTCTCTTTTTTTTCTTCTATCTTTTTCTTTTTTAATTTCTTCTTGCATTTTTTTTTCTTCTTCTTCTCTTTTTCTTTCATTTTCTTCTAAAAGAAATTTTTGAGAAATAATTTTATTTTCTTCTTCTTTTCTTTTAATTTCATCTTCTAATTGTTTTTTTTCAAATTCTTTTCTTTTTAATTCTTCTTCTTTCATTAAAACAAGCATTTTATCTTCTTCTTCTTTTTTTTTTCTTTCATTTTCATTTTTTAAAAATTCTTCATGAGCTTTAGTAAGCATATTAACAATATTAGCATTTTCATTTAAAATTTCATATAATCTAACTTTTTCATCCATAGTATAAATAGAAGAATTACCTTGTTCTTCTAATCTAATATACGATAAAGCTTTAACAACAGCACCAATTTCTTTTAATATTAAAGCAGGAGAAGTTTTTTTTAATTTTTTAGATAATTCTTTCCATTTATCTTGATATTTAATATCTAATTGTCTTTTCTCTTCATTAGTTAATCTTCTTTGACCGTAATTATCATAATAATCATAATTAGGAAACATATTAAGGGGATTTGGAACAAAACTCATATTTGAAAAAAATGGTTGATTAAAAAAACCAAAACCTTGATTTTGAGGTTTTTCATTTTGAGGATTCCATATATTTGAAAATTCATTAAATACATCTCCAAAATAATTTTGTAATTCTTTTGGAGTTGAAAAACCATATCCTTGATTAGGCACATATACTTGCTTTTTTATTCTTTTTCTTCCTGCTTTTAAATATGTTGGATCATCTTCTTTTATTTCTTCTTCTTCATTTTCTATTTCTTCTTTTTTTTCATCTTCTTTTTTTTCTTTTTTTTGTAATCTTGTTCTTCCTCCACTTTTTAATTTTGTTGGTTCACTTTTTAAAATTTCTTTAAAATTTTTACTTATTCTATTTCCAACATCTTTTACTAAATTACTGAAATTTTCTTTATTAAATAAAAAGTCAGTAATATTTTTATCCCCTAAAAATTCCCCTGGTTTAATATTTTGAATATCATTAATAATTTTATCTTTAATAATATTTAAATCCTTTTTAATTTTCTTTCCAATTAAATTAAAATTACTTAAAAATTCATTATAATAATCCATAGCTTCTTTCATTAAATCAGCTTTATTAAACTTAAAGTCATTAGCTTTTTTACCTTTTCCAGGATTTATATGCCAAAATCTTTCTTTTATATGATATAAATCTTTATAAGTTTGTCCTTTAACTTCATCAATAAATCTAGGATCAAAAAAGAAATAATCATCAATTAAAGGTTGAAACACTTGTTTATCAATTTCATTTTCATCTTCCATTTTTTCTAATAATTCTTCTTCATAAATTGGTTTATCTTCATCTAAATATTGTTGATTAATATCAACATCAACAATATATGGATTTGCTCTTTCATATTCAGAAAAATAAGGTTCTAAATAATTTAATTCATTATCTTTTATTTCTGTTTTAACTGATTGTAATTGTTTTTTATATTCTCCAAAGAAAAATATTTTTCCTTTTGGATTTCCTATAAAACTTATTTTTCCAGAACGACATTTAAATCCTAAGAAATTTATTCTTTCATCTATTGATCCTAATAAATGTGTTATTCCATCTCTTGAATCATTATCAGGGAATTCATTTATATCATTAAATTCTAATCTATTTAAATTTATTTCAAGAGGAATAAATAAATTATTTCCTTCTCCATTTTCTTCATTCGTAGGAAATAAATCAACTTTAAAAAAATCATCATATATTATTTGAAAACCTTGAATTTTTTCTTTATTTACATCTGTAATTACTGAAAATTTACTTATTGATTTTTTTTTCTTTCCTTCTTTTGTTGAAAATTTTGTTCCTTCTAATTCTTTTTTTCCAACAAATCCAATATCATTTTTTAAACATTCATTAAAGAATAAATTAAAAAAATTTTGAGTATCTTGAGACACTTTATTTTGTTTATAATTTAAATAACATTTTATCATTCTTCTAAATGTTATATATTTTCTTTTTGGACCAGAAATTTCTTGGAAGACAGTTTCTAAAGATATATTTTTATCTTTGATTAAAGGACCAAAACATTCTTCAAAACGAGGAAATGATGCCATGTCTTTGTATTGATCAAAAAAAAGATAATCTGTGTATATTTTTAATTTATTTATTTCATCTTCTGTAAGATCTAAATCTAATTTGCTCATTTTTAAGTTTTAGTTTTTTTATTATAATTTATTATTTTTTTTGTGAGTTTTATTTATATTTGATTGTTAAAAAAATTATTTTTAAAGATTTTTTTTTTTTATTTATTTAAAAATTTAAATTTTAAAATTATTCAATTTTAATTAAATCACTTATTTGTTTTCTTGAAGGGAAAACAATAAATAAGAAATCAAATCTAATAAAAAAGATAAAAAGATATTTGGACTGAGTATATGATTTAATTAATAAATAGAAAGTTATTTTTTATTTTTATGATATTCAAACAAAAAAAAAAATTAATTGAAGTAATAGTGAATTATTTAATTTGTTTTTTATTGATGAATTATATTAAAATAATTGTATTATTCTATAAAATATCTTTCCATGATTTTTAAATCATTTTTTGAAAAAATAATCTGATTTTTCTCATTCTTTTAGTTGATTAATTATAATAAAATAAGATAAATATTTGTGATATTGTTATTTTACATTTTTAAAATATGTAATTTATCAAAAATAACATAAAATAATTTATCAACTATCTTTATAGGAATTAAAAATAAATCAAAATAATTAATTAACAATGAATAAAAAATTTAAAAAAAATAAATTATGAATATTAAAATAAAGTTATTGTAAAATAATGGATTATGAATCTTCCACAAGTCAAAATGATAGTCTACTTTATATAACATTTAACCCAGATTGTTCATATATAATAACAGGGACTCAAAGAGGTTTTAAAATATTTAATGCAAATCCATTAGAACTTCGTTATGAAAGAAGTAAAAAATAAAAAATTATATAAAATAAAAAATATAGTTCTTGATGGTGGAATAGGAATAATAGAAATGCTTTATAGAAGTAATATTTTTGCCTTATAGGAGGAGGAAAAAATCCAAAATTTACTCCAAATAAAGTAATATTATGGGATGATTACCAAACAAAAATATTAACAGAATTTAAATTTCCCTTATCAGTAAAAAATGTAAAATTAAAAAAAGACAAAATATTTGTAGTATGTGAACAAAAAATATATGTATATTCAATAGATAAATATAAATTAATAGAATCAATAGATACATTTATAAATGCATTAGGAACAATAGGAATAAACATCACAGAAGAATCATTTACATATTAGCATATCCTTCAAATCCAAAAGGATTTATGAAAGTAAAATATTATGAAAAATCACAAGAATTAACAATAAATGTTCATGATTCATTTTTAACATATATTGTAATAAGTAATGATGGAAATTTAATAGGAGTTTCAGCAGAAAAATGTCCTTTAATAAGAGTATTTTCAATAGAAAGAGGTGAATTTATAGAAGAATTTAGATTAAGTCATACATATATGAATATTAATTATTTAGTCTTTTCTCCTAATTCTGAATTTATGGGAGCTTGTTCTGATGGAGGTAATTATTCATATTTGGTCTCTTGGTATTGTTGGAAAATAGTAAAAGAAAAAGGAATTGAAATTGAAAAAGGAATATTAATGTTGATAATTTACCTATTAATAGAAAAAGCTTTTTAAGTTTCTTACCTAAATATTTAACTGGAGGTGCTTTTGATAGTATGAAAAGTTTTGCTAAAGTTAAATTAAATGATGAACAGTCTATTTGTGCTTTTGATAAAAATAATATTATTATTGCAGTTTCTAATACTGGAGTTTATTATAAAGCTAAAATGGATCCTTTAAAAGGAGGACATTTTAGTATTCTTCAAGAAGAAGAATTTAATATTAAAAAGAAGAAAGATTTCGATTAATTATTTTTTTGTATTTTTTTTTTGTTTTTTGAATAGGAAATTTAAATTAATATTTATATTTACCTTTCTTTTTTCCTATTATTTTATCTTGGGAACCTTCTTCTCCTATATCATTGTAATTATTATATTCATTATTGTAATATTCATTATTTTTGATCATTTGTGATTTTCGGGTGGTTAAATTTTTTTTAATGTTTTTTAAATGTTCATTTTCTTTTGTTAATAAAGAAATATTTACTGAAATTCTATTTTTTTCATTATTTAATTTTTCGATTTCTAAAAGTAAATTTTTTTGATTATTAGTTTCTTTTTTTTCATTTTCTATTGTTTTTATTGAATTGTTTAATTCTTTAATTCTTTGAATCAATGAATTTTTATTTGATTCAGCATCAATTAGATTTTTTTTATTTACTTTATTTTCAACAATTAATTCATTATTACTTTTAATATAATTTTTAATTTCTTCTCTTAATTTCTTATTATTTTCAATTTTTATTTGATTTCTAATTTTCAATTTTTCATATTCAACTCTTAAATCTTCAAATTTTTGTTTATAATTAATTTTATCAATATTAGGACAACTAATTGTATAATGTTGATTAAAATCTGAATAAGAAATAATTTGACCACAACCTTTTTCACATTTAAATTTTAAGGTATCACTTAAAAACTTTTTTAAAAATATATTTTGTTTTAAAGAAAAATTCACACATCTAAAAGGACAATTTACATTTTTTTCTTTCCATTTTTTTATACAATGATTACAAAAATTATTTTCACATAATATACATTCCATTGGATCATTTATTATTCCATCGCAAATTGAACATGTTATTATTTTTTCGATTTCTTCTAATTCTTCTTTGTTTATAAGATAAGTACTATCTATAAACATATTATTTATATATCAGATTTAATTAACAATTTATAAAGTTTTTAAATTTAATATTTTTATTTTTTTATTAATTTAATAATAATCTTGATTAGAATTCATTGATGAAAATGAACTTGTTACACTTTTATATCCATCTGAAGGGAAGAAACCTTTTACATTTAAAATAAGATAGTTAATAAGAAACAAAACTAAACAAAACAAAATTATTAACACTAAAAATTTATTATTTTTTTGAAATATAATATTTCCTGGATTGAAGAAATAAATAAATTCTTCATCTTCTTTCCCTATTATTTCAATGAAAAAAGAATAATTCCCTTTTTGTTCTTTAAATTCAAATTTTACATTTACTGATGTTGTGTTTATAATATTTTTAGATTCTCCTGTGATATAATTTGCTTTTTGTAAAGAATAATTTATTCTATTACACATATTATTAAAATTAGTTTGATTAGAATAATAAAAATAATATAATTTATCGTCTTCTTTAACAATGCCCGGGAAGTTAATTGTAAAAATCAATTCTTTTTTACTGTAAAATTCACTTTCCATTTTAATTTGGTTTAAATTTATTATTTTGGTAGAATTAAGAAATTTATATCTAAAAAAAAAATAATGTAATGATTTTATTTCAAGATTTAAATCATTTTCAATTTCATTTATTTGGCAAATTAATTCACTTATATTTTCATTTATTGTTTTATTCCTACAATTTGTATTTTTTAAAATAATGTTAATTTTATTTGATTCACAAAGAAAAGTTTGAATATAAATAGAAGTAAATTTTTTATTTTTCAATATAAAAGTACCATTTGATATATTCACTAATTTATTTTCTTCTAATTCTTCGTTATATGAATCAATTGATTGAATCACTAAAACAGTAATAAAAAGAAAGTAAATTTTCATGTTTCTCAAAATTATTTTTTATAGAATTTAAAAAAATTTATATTACTAAATTAATAATTTAAATAAATTATGATTTTCAGATAAAAAAAGAATAAAAGAATAATCTTGATATATTTTATAAGAAATGAATAATATAAATAATGGATTCTAAATTAATATTTAATTGAAATTTAAAAAGAAAAAATGAAAAAATATTAAAAGAAATATCTTTATTATAGTGATAAATTTCAATAAATTAGTGAGTAATTCAAAAATAATAATTAAAAAACAAAGTTAAAGAAAATTTAAAGAATTAAATTTGAATGATAAATAATCAAAATTTAATTTTCTTCAAATAAAATTTTCAAATAGTAAAAATATTAATTATTCATTAATAGTTATATTAAATCTTCAAAAATATTTAAATAACCATCAATACCATAAGAACCAATTTTTCCATCTTTAAATTTTATAAAACCTTTAATTTCACTATTATGCCAATTTCTAATTTCTTTTTTTACAATCCAATCATAAACATTAAATATTCTAATTATTTTATCAATTCCTCCAGTTAAAATATAATTATTATAAACTAAAATTCCCCATGTTGAAGTTTTATTAGTAATTCTAGTTATTATTTGTTTATTTTTTATATTTACAACATATATTATTCTATTAAAATCTCCTCCAGTAATAATAATTTCTTCATTTAATTTTACTAAACTATTTCTTCCTAAACAAGGAGCTTTAATTACATTAATTTGATTATAATGATTATTAATATCTAAAAAAATTAATCCTTTTCTTCCTCCAATAAGTAAATAATTATTATTCTCTATAAGTAAAAATGAATAAGTTGTTGTTTCTAACTCAATTTTTTCCTTTATTTGATATTCGTCATTGCTTTTTTCGATAATATTTATTTCTCCTGTTATAAAACATATATATATTTTTTCAGCTCTATAAATTATTTTCATTACTTCATCATTAGTTTTAGGTGTTAAAGAATTTTTATAAATATATTTATTATCTTTAAAAATATAAAAAATAATACTAGATTCAAAAGCAACTATAAAATTATTGTCATCTATTATTTCAACCTGATGAAAATCTTCTTTTGTTTTTGGTTCAATTGGTAAAATTTCTTCTAAAAGATTATATTCTGAGTCATAAATTCTTAATGTTCTTGAAACTAAAATAAATCTTCCTGAAGGAAATAAACCAATATGATTAATTGGAGATTTTAAAATAATTTTTTTTATTAGATTATTATCAGACATTTAAAAATCATTGAAACTAATAACTATTTATAAATAAAAATAATAAATAGTCAAAAAACATCATTTAAAATAAACATCAGAATAAAAAATTAATTTAATAGTAAATATTTAATAAATTTAATATTTTATTAACTCATTAAAAAGAA
>JAEEGL011058320.1_pt1 | contig 11190 bp, 7 predicted proteins | sample 9134231 | NCBI WGS metagenome assembly JAEEGL01 (sample SAMN16246548, study PRJNA631951) | gut metagenome | biome: gut microbiome; feature: rumen; material: fiber-attached | host: Bos | place: Iran: Karaj | collected 2018-10
AACAGACTGGATGATATGCTGGATGCGGTGGGTATCCCCCGCGAGAAACTGTGCACCTATTGCTGGGATGGAAGAGAATAGGGAACGGATGAGACATTCATCGGAGTTAAAAAGTTCTTATAAGGCGGGGAGTCAGATGTGGTTCGATCAGGGCCGCAGACTCTCCCGTGATAGCCAGCTTCGCGGCTGTGGTTGTGGCCTGGTCGCGGCGCTGGATTTTTGCGTTTATAAGGGGGGATTTCCGCCCTCGGAAGAGCTGGAAGAATACCGGGAGCGGATCCGGGAACTGAACCGGCACTTTTTCTTTGTGGTGCCTTTCCTGGGCATCGCCCCCTATTATTATCCCCTGATGGTAAATCGGTTCCTGCGGAAGGCAGGAGTGGGGTACCGCATTGCGGGCAGCCTGTCTGCCCGGAACACGGATGCGGTGCGGAAGATGCTGGAGGAGGACCTGCCGGTGATCTTCGCCGCCGGTCCCACCATTCCTTTCCTGGGCCGCCGTCATCGGATCCCCCTGTTTACGGTGGGCCCCGATCACAAGCCGGTACCCTCCGGGCAGGCCGTCCGGGGACATTACATGACCGTCACTGGTATGGCGGATGTGGCCGGAGAAACCTGGCTCCGGGTAGCCTCCTGGGGAAAGACCTATTACATCCGCTCGTCGGATTATGCCGGCCATAGCAAGTATTGCTTCCCCCTGACCAACCGCTTCTACCGGTGGAGGGAAGTGTAAGAGAAGATGGTTTTGTGGATGACCCTTCCATGCCGCGAGGTGTGGGAGGGTTTTGTTTTTTGGGATGTTCTTGCCGCCCCTCCTAGCCTGGTGGAATGGTTTCGAGCCAATCCGCCTGATTATGAGGTATCGCCAACCATGCTCCACATCTTCAATGGTTGGCGATTTGAAAGAAGCCCCCGGATTGGCTGCATTAGATTTACATAACATTAGCATGTAAAGAAGAATTCAAAAGAAAAAGTAGCCAATCCTCAAAAAAGCAAGGATTGGCTACAATTTACTAGAAACATCTATGATCAAGAAGCCATCAAGCTTCCTGCAATCCCTTAGGAGATCCGATAGATCAGGATTCCGCCGGCCTTCAGGACGCCGTCGGTGTACAGACGGGAGTAGAGCACCTGTCTGGCGGGGACAAGAACATGCTTGTCACTGCAATTCAGGACGATCTTCAAAACAGAATTGTCATGAAGCTTCACGTACTCGATCACGCGGGGATTGGGAATCTCGTTAGGGAAGTGGAAATTCCGGCTCCGCATGGCAGGCTCCGCCTTTCGCAGGGCTGTCAGCTTGCGAAGTTCTTCGATGCGATCGTTGTACTTGCCGTTCTCCACATCCTCCCAGGGCATGCAACGGCGGCAGTCGGGATCGTAACCGCCCTCCAGGGCCAGCTCCGTACCATAGAAAATGCAGGGGCTTCCGGGCATGGAATACAGGGCCGCCAGCTGCTGGTAGAAGACATTGATGTCCCCGCCCACCTTGTCCATCAGGCGGCTGGTGTCATGGGAATCCAGCAGGTTGAATAGCACGTCGTTGGTCTGCTGCATGTACATGGTGAAGCACTGGTTGATGGCGTACTCGAACTCCGCCTTGTCCCAGTTGTCGAAAACCCAGTAATTGGAAATGGCAGTGGCGAGAGGATAGTTCATCACCGCATCGTACTCGTCGCCCCGGAGCCACTCCATGGAGTCATGCCAGATCTCTCCCAGCAGATAAAAGTCATTCTTTTTGGCCTTGGTCATCTCCCGCAGTTCCCGCAGGAACTTATGTGAGATCTCATTTCCCACATCGAAGCGCAGGGCATCGATGTCAAACTCGTCCATCCAGAATTCCACCAGCTCCAGCAAATACTTCCGCACCTTTGGATTGTTGGTGTTCAGCTTGGGCATGTACTCCGCGAATGCGAAGGAATAGTAGCGGCCGTCCTTGGTATCCCGTCCCCGCTCCACCGGGAACTTGTTGACCATATACCAGTCCGCATACTCGGAAGCCTCGCCCTTCTCCATCACATCTTCCCACATGGGATGGTCGTAGCCGGTGTGGTTGAAGACCGCATCCAGCATGATGCGGATCCCCAGACTGTGGGCCTTGCTCACCAGTTCTTTCAGATCCTCGTTGGTTCCGAAAGCAGGATCCACCTTGCGGTAGTCCCGGGTGTTGTACTTGTGATTGGAATTCGCCTCAAAAATAGGAGTCAGATAGATTCCGCTGATGCCCAGGGATGCGATGTAAGGCAGTTCTTCGATGATGCCCCGCAGGTCTCCGCCGTAGTAGTCCCGGTGACCGGTGATCTTCTCGTACTTCCAGGGCTTTACGCCCTCCGGATTCAGGGAAGGATCTCCGTTCCGGAACCGCTCCGGGAAGATCTGATACCACATGGTTTCGTTGACCCAGTCAGGAGTCCGGAAGATATCCGCCGGATTCATCCAGGGATAGATGAAGAAAGCCAGCTGCTTGCCGGGGGTCTCCATCTCTTCTTTGGTGTAGAAGCCATCCTCGAAGTAATACCAGACTTCCTCACCGCAGTGGAGTTCAAAATAATACTTCACGCGACGATAAGTGGGCCGAAGAGTGGTGGTCCACCAGGTGTGTTCCTTCAGGCGCTTCTTGAAATACAATTCAATCTTTTCGCCGTTCCAACGCTCGCTTCCGCCCATGATCCCCGCGTCGTAGGGATCCCCCTGGAACATGTAGACCCGGTCCACTTCCTTGCCGGTGCGAAGGTTGATGATGAGTTCCTCATCATTCAGTGGATAGGCATACTGGTCCGCTGTCCTGTGATATACCGCTGAAAAATTCATTGCTTCCTCCTTATGGACGGAAAACGTTTTCTGTTACACTTGCATTGTATGCGAAGCGTTCTGATTCGTCAAGGAGAAACTGGATTTACGATGCTGGTACTCGAAAATCTTATCGGATCTTGCGGAAGTCCCCGGATTTTTGTAGCCAATCCTTGTTTTTTTAAGGGATTGGCTACTTTTTTCTTTTGAATTTTATTTTACACGCAGGTGTTATGTAAACCTAATGGAGCCAATCCGGGGGCTTCTTTCAAATCGACAACCATTGCAAGTGTGGAGCACGGTTGGCGATTCCTCAAAATCAAGTGGATTGGCTCGAAACTATTCCAAAAGGTTTACATAACACAAGAATTCGAGTCTCGAGCCAAAGGGGATGGTTGGCGAAAGAGGGAAAAGGGGTGAATTGGCTCCAAATGCGGAAGAAAGGCCCCGCTCTTGATTGATGTTACCTGCGGGGCAAGCTATAATAAAACAAGAGAGTATCGCGAATGAGCGAGAAAGGGCGTGCGGGCGACAGGACGCGAGGATCGGCTGCGCGGAGCGCGGGCGAGGGAGGCGTAAAGTCAACGCGGTGCGGAGGAGAGCGATGTGATCTACACGGTGACATTTAATCCGGCTTTGGATTATTGCATTCATATGGACCAATTGCCGGCCATGGGGGAGACCAACCGCAGCGGGCGGGAGGAATTGTACTTCGGCGGCAAGGGCATCAATGTATCGGCAGTACTGCGGCAGCTGGAGACGGAGAGCGTGGCCCTGGGATTTGTGGCAGGCTTTACCGGGGAGGCACTGGAGCAGGGGGTCCGGGAGATGGGAATTCAGGCACGGTTTGTACACCTGCCGGAGGGCATGACCCGGATCAATGTGAAGCTCAAATGTCCGAAGGAGACGGAGATCAACGCGGCGGGACCGGAGATCCCGGAAGCCCAGCTGGAAGAACTGTACGGGCAGATCGATGAGTTGCAGGACGGGGACGCCATCATCCTGGCGGGAAGCATTCCCGCATCCCTGCCCAAGGATGCTTACGAGCAGATCCTGCGGCGGCTGGAGGGAAAGGACATCCGAAAAGTGGTGGATGCCTCGGGAGAACTCCTTCGGAAGGTATTGCCCTATCATCCCTTCCTCATCAAGCCCAACCGGGCGGAGCTGGAAGAACTGTTCCAAACCGGGATCACTTCTGACGAAGAGATCGTTGGATATGCGAAGAAATTGCAGCAGGAAGGTGCACGGAACGTGCTGGTGTCCCTGGGAGGGGACGGAGCGCTCCTGGTGACGGAAGCGGGCGATGTGCACCGGATGGAAGCCATTCAGGACGGTAGGGTGAAGAACACGGTAGGGGCCGGAGATTCCATGGTGGCAGGATTCCTGGTGGGCTACGAGCGTACCGGAGACTACCGGCAGGCACTGGCTCTGGGAACCGCAGCGGCCACCGCAACCGCGTTTTCGGAAGGCCTGGGAGAGCGGAAGGAAATCCTGCAGTACTATGAGCAGGTTCGGTGAGATAAATCAGTCAGACATGCCTTGGGGGCAGGGAGAAGACTATGTTAAAGGGGATCGCAGCATCATCGGGTATCGGGATCGGAACCGTTCGCCGCATTGAGGAGCAGGATCTGTACTTTGAACCTCGGATCGTGCGGGATATTGACGCGGAGAAGGGGCGCTTCGAGCGGGCCAAGGAGGAATTCCTGGCGCACACGGAGCACCTGGCGGAGCAGGTAAAGGAGCGCATCGGCGAGCAGGAGAGTGTGATCCTGCTGGGACAGCTTGCCATCGCATCGGATCCGGAACTGCTGAATTGGATCGAGAGCCGGCTGAAGGTGGGCGTCTGCGCCGAGAGTGCGGTGACAGAGGCCTGTGATCACTATGCCGGGATCCTGGCGGATTCCGCGGATGAGGTCATGAGCCAGCGGGCGGCAGATGTAAAGGATGTGAAGACCGGCCTGTTGAAAGCCCTGCTGGGGAAAGAAGATGTGGACATCGCCGGATTGCCCCGGGGAACCGTCCTGGTGGCCAGGGAGCTGACTCCTTCCATGACCAGCCGTATCGTGAAGGAAAACATCGCCGGGATCGTGACGGAGACCGGCGGAAAGACTTCTCATGTTGCCATTATGGCAAGAGCCATGGAAATCCCTGCGGTTCTGTCGGTGCCCTGGATCCTGGGAGAAGTGCGGACCGGAGAGACTTTGATCGTGGACGGTATCGACGGCGAGGTGGTGGCCAATCCCTCGGAGGCCGACCTGGCATATTACCGGGAGCGGCGGGAGAAGCTGAAACAGAGCGCCCGGGCCATCGAAGGATTCCGGGGAAGCAAGACGGAGACAAAGGACGGGAAGCGGTTGAGCCTCCTGTGCAACATCGGTTCACCGGAGGATGCGGAGAAGGCATTGAATTCCGATGGGGAAGGTGTGGGCCTTTTCCGGACGGAATTTCTCTTTCTGGAGAGCCGGCATCTGCCCACGGAAGAGGAGCATGTGGAGGCTTATTCCAAGGCGATCGAGGTCATGGGACACCGGGAACTCATCATCCGGCTGCTGGATATCGGCGGGGACAAATCCGTACCCTGCCTGGACCAGAAGGAAGAGGAGAATCCCTTTCTGGGATGCCGGGCGGTGCGGTTCGGACTGAAGTTCCCGGACATCTACCGGACCCAGATCCGAGCCATCCTGCGGGCGGGACTTCACGGAGATGTGAAGATCATGGTGCCTATGGTAAGCTGCATTGAAGAACTGCGCAGTGTCCGGGACATGATAATAGAGTGCTCAAAGGAACTGCAGGCGGAGGGGATCCCCGCTGCAAAGAGACTTCCTCTCGGGGTCATGATGGAGACTGCATCTGCGGCGGTGACGGCGGACCTTTTCGCCCGGGAAGCAGATTTCTTCTCCATCGGGACCAATGACCTGGTGCAATATCTCATGAGCGCAGATCGGGGCAATCCGGATGTGGCGGATCTGAATTCCGTCTACCAGCCGTCGTCCCTTCGCAGCATTCGGAATATCATCCGTGCGGCGCTGGATGTGGGGATCGAAGTGGGAATGTGCGGCGAGGCTGCCGCAGAGCCCATGATGATACCCTTACTCATCTCCTTCGGACTCACGGAGTTTTCCGTGAATCCCGCTGCCGTACTTCGGACCAGGGCTGCCATCGCGTCCTGGAGCCGGGAGGAGGCGGACCGGGTGACGGAGGAAGTGATGAACATGGCCACGGAGGGGGAGATCGTTCGCTACCTGGAGCGGGAGACGGCATCCACAAGATATTGACACATCGTCAAGAAGAACAACCACATATAGTGAACACAAAAACCCTCTCACAAAAACGTGAGAGGGTTTTGTATTGCCCATATGGATCCGGGAAGTCTTACTTCTGTCCGGCCCGGCTGATCTCCAGGATCTCGTCCAGGATCTCTTTGGTGATGCTCATATCATCCATTATCTGACTAGTCGGTAGGGACGGTAATGTTGTTGATCCAGACGCCCTTTCGGAAGAGGTAGGCCCCCAGAGCACACTTCAGGAACTCCAGGCTCTGGACCATGACGTAGATCCGCAGCACCGGAAGGCCGGTGTAGTGGGCCAGCAGATAGCAGGCCGGAATGGACACCACCCACAGGAAGAAGGAATCGAAGATGAAGGTGATGATGGTCTTGCCGCCGGAGCGCAGGATGAAATAGGTGGAATTCAGGTAGGCATACATGGGCATGAAGACACCGGCGATGGTGATGAAACGGGTGGCCATGTGACGAACCGCATCCTCCGTGTTGTAGAGGTAGGGGAAAGGCGTTGCCAGCAGTACCAGGACCAGGCCGGAGACCACACAGGCCAGTACGGCGGTGACGGTGAGGCGGCTGGCATCCTCCCGGACACCCGGATCCTCCGCTCCCAGCTCCTGGCCGATGATGATGGCGATGGCGCTTCCCATGGAGATGAAGATCATGTTGAACACGTTGGAGATGGTGGTGGAAATGTTCAGGGCGGCGATGACATCCAGACCCCGGGTGGAATAATTCTGCACCAGCACCGTCTGGCCGGAACTCCACAGAGCCTCGTTGGCCAGAAGGGGCATGCCCTTGATGATGATGTTCTTCAGCAGGGGGCCGGAGATGTGCATGCTGGTGTAGGCACCGTGGACAAATTCATGCCGTGCGGCGTGGGTATGGGTATAACCGATGACCATGGCCAGCTCCACAAAGCGGGAGATGATGGTGGCGATGGCGGCACCGACAACGCCCAGCTTGGGGGCACCGAATTTTCCGAAGATCAGGATGTAGTTCAGCACCAGGTTTACGAAGACGGCGGTGAGACCTGCGATCATGGGAGGGGTGGTATCGTCGCACTCTCTCAGGGTTCCGGCGTAGGACTGGGTCAGGGCGAAGGGCAGAAGCCCGATGACCATCACCCGCAGGTAAGCCTTTGCATTTGCCATGACCGCTGCCGCATCATCGGAAGGATTGGAGTGGAGGTAGAGCTCGATGAGCGGTTCTCCCAGCAGGTTGAATACGATGGTTCCGCCGATGGCGATGATTATGGAGATGATGAGCTTAAAGCGGAAGGTCTCCCGGATGCCGTCATGGTTGCGCCGTCCGTAGAACTGGGCACCGAAGATGCCGGCGCCGGCAGTGGCTCCGAAGATGCACAGATTGTAGACAAACATCAGCTGGTTGATGATGGAGACGCCGGACATTTCGTTGGTACCGATGCGGCCCACCATGATGTTGTCCAGCATGCTGACGAAGTTAGTGATGGCATTCTGAACCAGGATGGGCAGGACGATCACCAGAAGGTGGCGGTAAAAAGCCCGGTCCCCGAAATATTTGGAGTGATTTTGACTGTACATTGTGTCGTTCCTCATTGGAAAAAGCCCCGTAAACAGGGAAAAGCGTTTGCGAAGAGTCTACCTTGCACTATAGCAAAGCTCTTTGGGAAAAGCAATTATCAAAGGAAATCTCCTTGCTATCCCTATAAATTACATATACAATTATCTAAATAGAACTGAAGTTGAACGTCAATTTCAAAAAGCACTCCAGCAGGAAAGGCGGAACAGGGATGGATCAGTCTTTTGGCGAGAAACTCAAAAAGTGGTTCGGGGTCGAACGGAAAAGTGAATATGTGAAGAACTATCTCCAGGAGACCAATATCCGGAGCGCTATTTACATGTCGGTCATCGTCATCGTGCTGGAGATCTGGATGCTCCAGCGGCAGACCAAACGTCTGGTGGACTCCGGCGACCCTCTGACCCTGCAGAGTTTTCTGTATGGCAACCGGAACTTCCTGATCCTGCTCATTACCGGCATCATCATGCTGGTCTTTGCCGTGGCCTATGTGCGGGGATACAAAAAGAAGCGTCCCTTCAGCATCGCCGTCATCTCCATCTTCGGAGCGGTCTGCCTGTCCTTCGGATTCTATGTTTCTTATTATGATTATGCGGACGGAAAGCAGATCATGGCCTTCCTGACCATGGCCCTTTTTGTGGGGTGCATCCTGGTGTGGAACCCCATCCTGTCCTTTGTGATGCTGACCCTCATCTTCCACGGATTCTACCAGATCATGGAGAGGGTGGCAGCCGCCGGCGGATTCCAGGTCCGAAGCGGAGACCAGGTGAACTACATCACCTTCTGGATCTCCGTCACCACGGTGAGCATCAGCCTATACCATCAGCGGGTGGCGGAAGCCATCAAGGATGAGAACCTGGAGCGGGTGAACCGGCATCTGCATTATATGGCAGTGACGGACGAGACCACCCGCATCAGCAACATTCAGAACTTCATGAACCTCTGCAGGGAGAAGATGCAGGATCCCGCCATCGACGTCACCCAGTGGGTCTACCTGTTCATGAATGTGGAAAACTTCGGGAATTACAACGAAAAGTATGGATACGAAGCCGGCAACCAGATCCTGGTGAATGTGGCGAAGATCCTGAAGGACAGCTTTGAAGACGGTATAGTGGCCCGCCAGGCGGATGATCATTTCGTGGTCTTCACGGCAGCTGAAAACCTGCAAAAGCTGGAATCCGTCCGGAGCCGGGTCCGGGGACTGGAGAATGATGTGCGCATCGGCATGAACACCGGCAGCTATCGTCCCACATCCCGGGAGGTGGATCCCAACATTGCCTGCGATCATGCAAGGACCGCCTGCGCCACCGTCCGGAAGCGCCACGATGTGAACTACCGGGAGTACGATGCGGTGCTGGAAAAGCAGTCCCACCGCAAGAAATACATCATCAACCATCTGGATCAGGCCATCGAAAAGCGCTACATCCGCCCTTACTACCAGCCGGTGGTCTTCGCAAAGACCAGAAAGCTGTGCGGCTTTGAGGCTCTGGCAAGATGGATCGATCCCGAGGAAGGGTTCCTGAGTCCCGGAGACTTTATCCCCGCATTGGAAGAGTATCACGAGATCTACAAGCTGGACCGCTGCATCATCGAGAGCGTGTGCCGGGATATCCGGGAGACCCTGGACAAGGGCCTGCCGGTGGTGCCCATCTCTTTGAACTTCTCCCGATTGGACTTTGAGGTTCCCGATGCCATCGACCATCTGAACCGCACCGTGGACCGGTATCAGGTCCCCAGAGACCTGATCCATGTGGAGATCACGGAGAGTACCCTCAGCGAAAATACGGAGAAGCTGCAGGCCTCCTGTGCGGAGCTGCACAAGCTGGGCTATGCCCTTTGGCTGGATGATTTCGGTTCCGGCTATTCCGCATTGAACGTCTTGAAAGATTACGAGTTCGACGCCCTGAAGATCGATATGACCTTCCTCAGCAACTTCAGCGGCAACCCCAAATCCCGTCCTCTGCTGAAGAGTGTGGTGGGACTGGCGGATGCCCTGGGGATCTCTACTTTGGCCGAAGGTGTGGAGACGGAGGAGGAAGCGGATTTCCTTGAGGAGATCGGCTGCGAACGCTTGCAGGGTTATCTCTACGGAAAGCCAATGCCCAAGGACGGTGCCATCGATATCATCATCGCCGGCAAGGTCCCGGTGTCGGAGGAATACCAGACACGAAACTGACAACAGCAAACAGACAAAAGAAAAGCTTCCGGCCTATACCGGAAGCTTTTTACATGCATGGAATCAGATTCAGTTCTCTCTCTTGTCCCCCCAGAAGAAGAGTGCCACAGTACCGGGGCCGGTGTGGGCACCGATGGTGGTTCCGATGGAGTAGATCTCGCACTTGCCATTCATCTTGGGGAACTTCTCCTCAATGAGTGCTGCCAGGGCCTGCGCGTCCTCGGCGCAGGCGGAATTGGAGATGTAGACCTTGCCGGCATAGTCGGCGCCGCCAATGGCGTGCTCCATCATCACGTCCGCCGTGCGGGCGATGCATTTCCTCTTGGTGCGGATTTTCTCTCTGGGGATCAGGCGTCCCATATAGTCCACGTTCAGCAGGGGGCAGATGTTCAGGATCTGGCCCAGGGTTCCGGAGGTCTTGGAGACGCGGCCACCCTTGATGAAGAAGGTGAGGTCCGTGGAGAAGAACCAGTGATGAAGGTGGAGCTTGTTCTCCTCTGCCCAGTCTTTCAGTCCCTCCAGGCTCATGCCTTCGTCCCTGCGGTCTGCCAGAGCATCCATCAGCAGTCCGTATCCGGAAGATGCAGCCAGGGAGTCCACGATGTAGATCTTGCGATCCGGATATTTCTCTTCCAGGTTTGCCTTGGCCACCATGGCGGAGTTGATGGATCCGGAGATGCCGCTGGACAGGGTCAGATGGAGGATGTCTTTGCCATCCTTCAGGAAAGTCTCGAAGTATTCTTCGTATTCGCCGGCACTGACCTGGGAGGTCTTGGTATCCTCACCTGCTGCCATGCGGCGGTAAAACTCGTCGAAGGGGATGGACTGTCCCAGATCGTCGGGATAGGAGACCCCGTTCAACTCATAATGGAAGCAGATAAAGTGAATATCCCGTTTCTCGAAATGTTCTCTGGAAAGATCGGATGTGGAGCAACAACTGAGAATGTAATCCATGATTCCTCCTGCCGCAGGGCGGCTTACTTGATCTTGGAGACCCAAGGGCAACCTTTTACAGTATACCCCCCTGTGGGAGCCTTTGTAAACTCGAAATCCCTCATTGAGGACGAGATTTACATATTTTTGAAACATTGTCAGTTTATTAACAAAGACAGCGAAAATATGTCGTACAAAAGACACAAATTATGGTTTCTTGACAGGATATTTCATTGCAATTTCCGGGGGATTATCGTAAAATCTAAATTAACCTTTCTATGGAGGAGAGGATGCCTTACAAAAACAAAACACAATAAGGGGGACCTGAGTAATGGCAAAAAATGAAGGTACAAAGAAGGTGGGTCTTTTCCAGTCTCTTTCGGGAAAGATCGTGTTGATGGTGATGCTCTTCGGCGGCATCGCCGTTTTGTCAGTGGCGATCACAGCTCT
>JAEEGL012388406.1_pt1 | contig 11190 bp, 9 predicted proteins | sample 9134231 | NCBI WGS metagenome assembly JAEEGL01 (sample SAMN16246548, study PRJNA631951) | gut metagenome | biome: gut microbiome; feature: rumen; material: fiber-attached | host: Bos | place: Iran: Karaj | collected 2018-10
CGCGCAGCGTCGATATTTTTGCCCGGTAATAGAAGAGGGCGAAAAGAACGCCTCCCGCGATCTCTTCAAAGATGAACGGGAAGAAATAGGTGCCGGTCGGGAACAGGAGAGCGCCTGCCGTATCGCTGACGGCAGAGGTGAGAATTGCGACGACGGGCCCGTAGATCATGGATCCGAGCGCGTTGATGATAAAGCCGAAGGTGATGTTCAGGTTCGGCCCGACCGGAATCTGGAGCGATTTGACGGCAATGCGCAGCGCTGTGAGTACGCCCGCCAGCACCAGCATCCTGGTAGACTTAAGCTCGCCGGCTGCGAGCCTCCAATAGTGTGCTCCCACAGGAGCCTTAAAAAGTGTTCTGTCCATAAAAAAACCTTTCTTCGTCCGGCAGTCCCGTCGGGAAACGGGATATTACCGCACAGAGAAAGGAAGTCTTCAAAACAGTCATGACGGATTCCAAGTGCGGCAGCGGGATGCGAACCTTATACTGCAGACCCGGCCCGCCGGTGTGAATGACACCTGAACCGGTCTTTTCGTTCAGAAAACAACTCCCCGTTTTTCTGACACTCACGCAGGGCGGCAGCCGCCGCGATGCGCCACACATAAAATCCTACTCTGCCATAAATGACGATTCCAGTGTAACAGCTTGCATCCTAATGTCAAGCAGAAACTCCCCGGCGCCGGACGGGAATCATGCAAGGTTCTCCGGACCAAAGCTCAGGGGCAGAAGCTCCTCCAGGGTCATTTCGATGTAATTCCCGGGGGATACTGCCATGATGACCAGAAGTTCCTCCGGCGCGGAGAATTCACGCATCACCTGCCTGCAGATACCGCACGGAGAGCAGAAGGAGGAAACCTGTCCGTTCGCTCCGCCGACGATCGCGACGGCACGAATGGTACGCTCGCCGGCTGTTACCGCTCCAAAAATCGCGTTCCTCTCCGCGCATATGCCCGCGGGATAAGAGGCATTTTCAACATTGACGCCTGTAAAAATCCTGCCGGAACCGCATAATACGGCGGCGGCGACATTGAAATGCGAATACGGTGCGTAGGAGCTGCCGATGACGCCAAGGGCACTTTCGATCAGCCTGGCGCGGTCAATATCCGCAAATGCGGGGCTATCATTTCTTTTCGGCCTGTTTTCCATAAATCTTACCTTCTATGCATTCTGCCTGATGGGCGCCATGATTTCGAGAGCGCCGGGGAGCAGCGTGTAATGAGCGGTTTTCATATCGACCAGTTCTCCGTCTATATCCAGTGTCATTGTGTCCTCACAGTGGATGGTCAGCTCGCTGCAGCGAAACTCTTCTGCCTGAGGGAGCGATGTGTGTTTTCCCGAGACGAATTTTGCAAGAAGCCGCAGGATCTGAAGTCGGTTTACGCGGGAGATGATTACGACATCAAACAGGCCGTCGCTGATAAGAGCGTGCGGGACAGATTTCATTCCGCCGCCGAAATAGCGCCCGTTTCCAAGAGAGAAAATGGTTACTTCCCGGGATGTGGTCCTGCCATCTTGCGTAACTTCGATCGTAAGAGGTTTGAAAAGGCGGAGCGCGGCAAAGATGCCAAGGAGGTAGGGGACGATTCCCCTGCCGAATTTCTTGAAGCGGGAGGCCTGCTTTAACACCTCCGCGTCAAAGCCGCTGCCCGAGACATTCAGGAAATAGATATCATTTACACGGCCGACGTCGATCCGGACAGGTTCACCGTCAAGCTGGAGCTTAAATGCCTCCGCCGGATCCTTCGGAAGATCCAGCATCCTGACGAAGTCGTTGCCGGTCCCGCAGGGGACAAAATAAAACCGCGCAGGGCGGCCTGCTATCCCGTTGATGACCTCTGTTATGGTCCCGTCCCCGCCGACACAGACGATCCCGCTGCAGCCTTCGTTTACTGCTTTGTCCGCAAGAGTCGTAGCGCTGCCCGGCCCGTCCGTGACAAAACAGCGGTAGTCTGTTCCGCGCTGATCCAGTATCTTCTTTACATCAATTAGCGCCGCGGCACCGTTTCCGCAGCCAGCCGTTTCATTTGCGATCACATACAGCATAATCTGCCAGCCCCTGTAAAACAAATATTATATGCAGGACAGAATTATGACACAGAGCGGCGTTTCAGGCAAGGAAGGGGAGTGATACTTCCGCCGGAAGTGTATGGCTTTCGATGAGGGAGGTCCTGCCGATGAGCAGGGTAATGCCTTTGGCTGCAGATGATTCGACACTCAGGATACCTCCGGGCTCCTCAAAGTCCAGCAGTATACGGGATCCGCAGCTGTCAGACAGGTACATGCCTGCTGCCGCGCTTCCGCTGGCACAGGAGTTTTCCCAGAACATGGTATCGCTTCCGGGAACATAGACAAGTGGTGTCAGCCGGTAAGCCTGTCCGCTCTTTTCAAGAAATATCAGCCCGAGGCCCTGGGCGCAGACAGAACCGCACCACCGGCGCACGGCTTCTTCCGCCGAGGCCCTGTTTTTAATAAGAGGGTAGAAAACAGAGTTTTCCTCAATGATGATGTGAGAAATGCCTTCCATGCGCACCAGGGGAAGGGTGCCTGTGATACCCGCATGGGATAAGGGGAGTCTTACAATCTCGAGTGCTGCGGGCATCCTTACGGCAGCGGTGTAGGTGTGAGGCCTGCCGGGATCTTTGCGAAGGCGCACCGTGACCGGCATCCCCGCCCCCGAAACCGTAAGGTCCAGGGTCACTTCGCCGTCTGCGCAGTCTTTTGCCAAAGACATGCCGGAGTCCCCCTCCGCGCCGCGGATCAGGCAAAGGGCTGCAGCACACATTGTTGCGTTCCCGCAGAATTCACCGCCCGCCATCCTGAGGGCTGCGGCGGTGCTCTTATTCTCCCGGGGGGAAAGGCTGACAAAGCCGACCTGCTCCACCTCGGGATGTAGCTTCATGATAACGCAGGCAAGCCCGGGCTGAAGAGATTCCGGGACAGCGCTTTCCACGAGCGCGGTAATATTCCCCGTCGGATCCATGATGCTGTATTGAATATGACTGCGCGCCTGATACTGCATGCCTGGAGAATCCTTTCCGTAACTCAGCGGTCAAAGACACGCAGGAATTGTCTGGTCCTGTCCTCGCGGGGATTGTCGAATACTTCACGGGGGTCGCCCTGCTCAACGATAAGTCCGTCCGCCATGAAGATAACACGGTTGCTGACCGCCTTTGCAAAAGACATCTCATGGGTGACCACCACCATGGTCATCTTTTCATCTGCGAGCTGCCGGATAACCTTCAGGACTTCTCCTGTCAGCTCGGGATCAAGCGCGGACGTCGGCTCATCAAAGAAGAGGATTTCCGGTTTCATTGCCAGCGCTCTTGCAATTGCAACACGCTGCTGCTGGCCGCCGGAGAGCTGGTAAGGATAGGCCTTTGCCTTGTCAGCTATGCCCATTTTCTTCAGGAGATCCATCGCCGTCTGCTCAGCCTCGTCCCGGTTCCTGTGCTGCACCTCGACCGGGGCGTCTGTGAGATTCTGGAGAACGTTATAGTGAGGAAACAGATTGAACTGCTGGAATACGAGTCCGCAGTAAGTCCTGAACTTTCTGAGCTCATGATGGTGGACGTAGACAGCCCTGCCGTTCTCATCTGTATGCGCCGCGTGTTTCCCCATATATATGATTTCACCGCCGTCGATAGTCTCCAGGAAGGTCGCGCAGCGAAGAAGAGTGGATTTGCCGGACCCGGAAGGGCCGATAATGCTGACGACCTCGCCGCTGTCAACGCCGAAGCTGATATCCTTGAGAACCTCAAGGCTGTCGAACTGCTTGCGGATGTTTTTCATTTCTACGATCATTGCTAACCGCCCTTCTATCTGTAGTAGTCAAGTGCCTTTTCAATCCGCTCCATCGCAAACGCAACCGCGTAGTTCGCGATGAAATAAAAGACGCCCGCGATCACAAAAGGCATAAAGGAAGTCTGCGAAGCAGAAATCTGTTTGGCGAGGGAGAACACCTCCTGGTACGCCAGCGTAAATGCCAGGGAAGTATCCTTTACCAGGGTTATAACCTCGTTTGTGACCGACGGCATGATCCTCTTTACCACCTGCGGGAGGATAATGCGCATAAAGGTCTGTGTGCGCGTGTAACCGAGAACCTCCGCGGCCTCATACTGGCCGACGGGCATTGACTCAATGCCTCCGCGGTAAATCTCGGCAAAGTAGGCGGCGTAATTGAGAACGAAGCCGATAATCAGGGCAGGGAAGCGCCAGCCCCGGATCGACCATTCAAACAGATAATACGGCCCGAAATACCACACAAGGAGCTGCAACATCAGAGGCGTTCCTCGGATAACGGCGATGTAAACGCTGATCAGGATCCGGACCGGGGCAAACCTGGATTTGCGAAGCAGGGCAATTACCATGCCAAGGGGCAGGGAGCCGATCAGGGTCAGCGCAAAAATTCCGCAGGTCCTGAGCATACCTGCGGCCATGGTAGAGAGCATGGTTGATAAGGTCATCGTATTTCCTCCGGCAGCCGGCGTAGAACAGACTGCTGCTGTAAGTTTAAGAAAGACGGCCGGCCGCGCGGAGATATATCTCCCGCGGCGCAGCCGTCATAAATCAGACAAAACCGGGCAGCTTATTTTCCAAGGCAAAGGAAATCGTAAATATCGGGGTATTTCTGACCGATGGCATCATAGGTTCCGTCGGCTGCAAGAGCGTCAAGAGCCGCGTCAATCTTGTCGCGAAGCTCTGTATCATCCTTGCGGAAGCCGATGGCATACTGTTCGCTGCCGAGCTCTTCTTCGAGGTAAGCGTAATCCTCTTCGCCGCTCATAAGATAATTGCCGCTTGTGACGTCAATCGCGATGGCGTCGATGGCGCCCGCCTTCAGGTCGTTGAATGCGATGGTGTAGGTCTCATAGACCTCAAGGGACTGGAAGGTCTTGCACAGCGCTGCCTGTCCTTCTTCGTCGTTGAGAAGGTCATAGGCGGAGGTGGAGGTCTGGACACCGACAATCTTGCCTTCGAGATCGGCAAGGGTTTCGATTCCGGAATTCTTGTTGACCATGATCATCTGGGTGTTGTCGGAATAAGGCTTGCTCCAGAGATAGTCATCCTCGCGGCCGTTCACCGTAAATCCGGACCAGATGCAGTCGCAGCTTCCGGCGTTGAGCTCGGCGTCCTTGGCATCCCAGTTGAAGGGAACAGCTTCATATTGCCAGCCGTAGTAATCACAGACTGCCTGTGCCATTTCCACATCGAAGCCGCCTACATTGCCGCTGTCATCGATAAAGGAATACGGAGGGTAATCAAGATCGAAGCCGTGCTTGAAGACAAATGTTTCCCCGGAGTCTGCGGGAGCAGCCTCTTCAGTCTCCTCAGCAGCCTCCTCAGCCGGCTTTGCCTCTTCCGCGGCAGGCGCTGCAGCGGGGGCGGGAGCAGGCGCGGGCGCCGCACATGCCGTAAGAGCAAGAACTGCTGAACCTGTCAGCAAGATAGCGATCATTCTTTTCATAATATAACTGTTCTCCTGTGAATATTGTACTGAATAACGCAACGGTTTGTTCGCCGGGACTGCTGCGGTTAACCGCGGCAGACCGCCCTGCGGCGGGCTCCGGAGAATCTTTAACATGGTAGCATGGTAAAGTGGCAGTGTCAATCACAGATTGCCGGGTCAGTAGAGTATACTATCTGTCTGCGGGAACAAAATTCGCCGTATGCGGGACAGGGCAGGGCGTGCAGGGTTATAATGCTGATTATGAAAATACAGCTTTTATGGATAATTCTTGCGCTTATGTGCGTGCTTTACGGGTTTCTTATTTTTGCCGCCGGCTCGGGCACCGGCTTCTTTCTTGTCTGGTTCGCAGCTGCGGCAGGCTTCCTTGTACTGTTTTTCTTTTCAAAAGGACAGCTGTGGAGTTATGTCCCTTTCTTTGTGAAGGCCGTGCTCGCGGCGCTGGTCTGCGCATCCTGTCTGCTGTTTGTTATTACCGAGTTCAGGATCGTCAGGGCATTCGGAAGCAGACGGGAAAAGGACCTGGACTACCTTATTGTGCTGGGCGCCCAGGTTTACGAGAACGGACCGAGCGTCGTGCTGAAGTATCGTCTGGATACTGCCGCGGAGTATCTTAAGGAGAATCCAAAGACAATCTGTATAGTGTCCGGAGGCAGGGGCAATAATGAGCCGTTTCCGGAAGCGGAAGGGATGAGGCGGTATCTCGTCTTATGCGGAATTGACGAAGAACGTATTCTTATGGAGCCGGAATCGGAGAATACAAAGCAGAATTTTGAATACAGCCTTGCACTGATGAGGAAGGGCGCTGTCAGTACTGGCATAGTGACCAATGACTTTCATATGTACCGTGCGCTGAGGATTGCAGAAAAGGCAGGAATAAAGGGTGCCTGTCCTGTGACGGCACCCTCTTCCTTATTATATCTGCCGAATAATCTTCTGCGCGAGTTCCTGGCGCTGATCGCCGGCGCGCTTCGTGATATTCTGTAAACTCTGTCTGCAGCCTCAGCTGTGAGCTTCGTCCAGGAGCCGCATCTTGGTATCGTAGAGCTTCTGTGAAAGGTCCACATAAACCTGGTGAGGATTGGCAAGTCTCCTTGATTCCTCCCAGAGAGTATCCTGCTCTGCAAGGCAGCGCCTTCTGAGTTCCATAGTTTCCGGGAAGTCATAGAGACATTCGCCGTTTCTGAACAGAGGTATCATCAGCTCGCGGAGTGTGAATTCACCGGGCTTGAGGTGAGTCTTCTTCCAGGGCTCCGCAGGATCAAACAGCAGAAGAGGTTCATCCTCGGAATAGGTCTCATCCGTCATGCATATAAGATCAGCCCGGAGCTTGCCGGTCGATTTCTCATAGATGCGGTAAATCTTCTTGTCACCGGGGTTTGTGACCTTCTCGGAATTCTCGGACAGCTTGATCTTGGGAATAAAGCTCCCGTCCCTGCCGCGGACCGCGGCAAGCTTGTACACACCGCCGAATGAAGGATTGTCCTTTGCGGTAATCAGATGTGTCCCGACACCCCAGGAATTGATGGCGGCCCCCTGGAGCTTCAGTGAGAGAATCAGGTTCTCGTCAAGGTCATTGGACGCGGCAATCCTCGCCTGCGGGTATCCTGCCTCATCCAGCATTTTGCGGGCTTTCTTGGAGAGATATGCGAGGTCTCCGGAATCCAGGCGGATGCCGATGTTTGTAAGGGGAAGGCCCTTTTCCTTCATATAATCAAAGGTGCGGATCGCGTTGGGCACGCCGGATTTCAGCGTATCGTAAGTGTCGACCAGAAGCGTGCAGGCCGTGGGGTAAAGCTCCGCGTAGGTCTTGAAAGCCTCCAGTTCGCTGTCAAAGCTCATAATCCAGCTGTGGGCGTGAGTCCCGAGTACCGGAACATTGAATAATTCTCCGCACAGCACATTTGAAGTGCCTGCACATCCCGCAATAACGGCAGCGCGAGCGCCGTAGGTGCCCGCGTCTGGTCCCTGGGCCCTGCGAAGGCCGAACTCCATGATCGGGTCGCCCTTGGCAGCGTAGCAGATCCTTGCGGCCTTAGTGGCGATCAGGCTCTGGTGGTTGATAATGTTCAGAATCGCGGTTTCCACAAGCTGCGCCTGCATGATCGGGGCGATGACCTTGACAAGGGGCTCTCTCGGGAAGATCAGGCTCCCCTCCGGGATGCAGTAGACATCCCCGGTGAAGCGGAAATCTCTCAGATAGTCCAGGAAATCTGCTTCAAATATCTTAAGACTTCTGAGGTATTCAATATCCTGAGTGGAGAAGTGGAGCTCGCGGATGTATTTTGCCAGCTGTTCCACACCGCACATGATGGAGTATCCGCCGCCGAACGGGTTCGACCTGAAAAAGGCGTCAAAAATGACGACCTTATTCTGGTCCTCGTGCTTAAAATACCCCTGCATCATTGTAAGTTCGTATAAGTCTGTCAATAACGTAAGGTTCTGTCTGTCCATAAACTGTTCCTCTCTGACTGATATCCGATTGCGGTACCGGTTTTTATTTTACCACACCGGTGTGCCTTGACGCATATTTTCCTGTGCTTTATAATCTGCTGAAAGTGCCGGCTGTCCGATATACATCTTATTCGGAAAAGACAGAAGATACCGAAGACAGAGCGGTGTTATCCAAATGTTCATCAGATAATGTGTAAAGGGGGAAAGCGGGCCTGCTCGTGGGAAAGGCAGGGTGCTTTTTCTCTTTAGTGTTGTCATTGAACGGTTTTGGCATAACAAATCAGGCTCCGGCGCAGGAACCACAAATCTGTAGAGCTGACGAGAAAGGCTCTGGAAAGAGGTAAAAATGTACAAAAAGGTTAACAACGATCTAAATTTCGTTGCCCGCGAAGAGGCTGTCCGGGAATTCTGGAAAAAGAACGGGATTTTCGAGAAGAGCATAGCTGCGCGGGAGGGGAGTCCGATTTATATGTTCTATGACGGCCCGCCGACTGCAAACGGCAAGCCGCACATCGGACATGTGGAGACAAGGGCAATCAAGGATATCATTCCCCGCTATCGCGCAATGAAGGGCTATGAGGTTCCCCGCAAGGCAGGCTGGGATACCCACGGTCTTCCGGTTGAACTTGAAGTTGAAAAAGAGATAGGCATTGAGGGCAAGGATCAGATCGAAGCCTATGGTATTGAACCTTTTATCAAGAAGTGCAAGGAGTCTGTCTGGACCTATAAGGGAATGTGGGAGACATTCTCGGACAAGGTCGGATTCTGGGCGGACATGGAGAACCCCTATGTAACCTATTATGACGACTTTATCGAGTCGGAATGGTGGGCACTGAAGACGATCTGGGACAAGGGTCTTCTGTACAAGGGCTTTAAGGTTGTCCCGTACTGCCCGCACTGCGGGACGCCGCTTTCATCCCACGAGGTGGCGCAGGGCTATAAGACACTGAAGGAGAGATCGGCGGTCGTCCGCTTTAAGGTTAAGGGTGAGGACGCATATTTCCTTGCCTGGACAACTACGCCGTGGACTCTGCCGTCCAATATAGCGCTTTGCGTGAATCCCGAAGATACCTACGCAAAGGTGAAGGCAGCGGACGGATATACCTATTATATGGCTGAGGCGCTCCTGGACCAGGTACTCGGCTCCCTGAAGGATAAGGACGCCGGTGAAGGCGCTTCAGACGCGAAGCCGTATGAAGTACTGGAAACAATGCCCGGCAGTGCGCTCGAGTACAAGGAGTATGAGCCTCTGTACCGGTGCGCAGCAGAGAGCGTTGAGAAGCAGCACAGGAAGGCCTTCTTTGTTTATTGTGACAACTATGTAACCATGACTGACGGCACCGGCATCGTACACATCGCGCCGGCGTTCGGTGAAGATGATGCCCGTGTCGGGCGCAGGTACGACGCTCCGTTCGTCCAGATGGTGGACGACAAGGGCGTTATGAAGGAGGAAACTCCGTTTGCCGGCATGCGCTGCAAGCCGACCGCGGAGGAAATGGAGAAGGGAGCCGTCAGCGCGGATCCTGAAGTGCTCAAGGAACTTGACGGCAGAGGTCTTCTGTTCTCGGCGCCGAAATTCGAGCATGACTACCCGCACTGCTGGCGCTGCAAGACCCCTCTTATTTATTATGCCCGCGAATCCTGGTACATCCGGATGACGCAGGTGAAGGATGATCTTGTCCGCAACAACAAGGAAATCAACTGGGTTCCCGCATCAATGGGCGAGGGGCGCTTCGGCAACTGGCTTGAAAATATCCAGGACTGGGCGCTGTCAAGAAACCGCTACTGGGGAACTCCGCTTAACATCTGGGAATGCCCGGACTGCGGAAAACAGATCTGTGTCGGCAGCAAAAAGGAACTCGCGGAGCTGACAGAAGACCCTCAGAACGAGAAGATCGAGCTTCACAGGCCTTACGTAGACAACTGCATAATCAAGTGCGATCAGTGCGGCGCCGGCATGAAGAGAGTGCCGGAGGTCATCGACTGCTGGTTTGATTCCGGCGCGATGCCTTACGCTCAGCTCCATTATCCCTTTGAGAATAAGGAACTCTTTGAGAGAGAGTTCCCGGCGGATTTCATCTCCGAGGCAGTCGACCAGACCAGAGGCTGGTTCTATTCGCTGCATGCGGAGGCGACGCTTCTGTTCAACAAACCTGCCTTCAAGAATGTCATTGTCATGGGTCTTGTCCTTGACAAGGACGGCGAGAAGATGAGCAAGTCCAAGGGCAATACAGTGGATCCCATGGAAGCGCTGGATGCTTACGGGGCTGATGCTGTCCGCTGGTATTTCTATACCAACAGCGCGCCGTGGCTTCCGAAACGGTTTTCCGGAGACGCGGTCCAGGAGGGCCAGAGAAAGATTCTCGGTACACTCTGGAACACCTATGCTTTCTATACTCTGTACGCCGAGATCGACCAGTTCGATCCCACCAGGTACACTCTGGACTATGACAGCCTGTCTGTAATGGACAAGTGGCTTCTTTCGAAGATGAATACCATGATCCGCAGGGTGGACGAGAACCTGAATGTCTACAGGCTTCCCGAAGCCGCAGCGGTCCTTGAGGAATTCGTCGACGACATGAGCAACTGGTATGTCCGCCGCGGCAGAGAGCGCTTCTGGGCAAAGGGCATGGAGCAGGATAAGATCAATGCCTTCATGACGCTCTATACAGCGCTTCGCAATGTCTGCGAATGTGCCGCACCGTTCATTCCGTTTATGACAGAAGAGATCTACCAGAATATTGTCCGCAGCGTTGATGCATCCGCGCCGGAGAGCGTACATCTGTGCGACTTCCCGGTCTGCGACGAAGCGCATGTTGACGCCGAGCTTGAGGAGAAGATGGATATCGTCCTGAAGGTCGTTGTCATGGGCAGGGCGTGCAGGAACACCTCCAATATCAAGAACCGCCAGCCGCTGCAGAAGATGTATGTCCGCTCGCAGGAAAAGCTGGATGATTTCTATGTTGAAATCATCGAAGATGAGCTGAATTTAAAAGATGTAGAGTTTACGGACGATGTGCGCGCCTTTACAACCTACACATTCAAGCCGCAGCTGAGGACGGTCGGACCGAAGTACGGCAAACAGCTCGGCTTTATCCGCAATACCCTCCAGGCACTGGACGGGAATGCCGCAATGGATATGCTCGAGCGCGACGGGGCACTGCGCTTTACGACCGACGGCACAGAGGTGGTTCTCACCAAGGATGACCTTCTGATCGAGATGTCCCAGAAGGAAGGGTATGTCACACAGGAGGAAGGCACACAGGACAAGGC
>JAEEGL012584617.1_pt1 | contig 11190 bp, 10 predicted proteins | sample 9134231 | NCBI WGS metagenome assembly JAEEGL01 (sample SAMN16246548, study PRJNA631951) | gut metagenome | biome: gut microbiome; feature: rumen; material: fiber-attached | host: Bos | place: Iran: Karaj | collected 2018-10
CCTGTATTTCGTACACCAGACAATATGACATTGAAGGGAATACACATACCCGCGGCCATGTGTAGCATCTTGTGGAACTTTAAATATGTTGTTCTTATCCGTATGTGAAGGATACCAGCTGCATGGTCAGAACAGCAATATTAGCCCGCATGACTCATGACTGAAGTCACGAGTTAGGCGGTTAGACATCAAATAGTCCAAGCCTTGTCCGGATCGGATTTATGCTGAGCTCTGAAGGACTTCGGATATCCGATCGCAATGGATATTCCGTATTCGAATCCTTCGGGGAACCGCAGTTTCCTGCTGAAGTATTCTTTCTTGTTTCCGTCAAAAGCAAACTTACTCATTCCTACAATCACATTTCCGATCTGAAGGGAAGAAGCTGCAAGACAGATGGTCTGTGCAACGATTCCACAGTCCAAGTCAGCAGAAATGACCCGTCCAGAGCAAACAGGAATAAAAATCACGCATGGAGCTTTATAGAAAATCGTGGAATCCTGGGAAGGACGTCCTATATACCTGCTGAAATTCAGCAGGGATTCCTGTTCTATTTCGTCCAGAAGCGCCTGATCTTCTACCGCTATGATTCTCCAGAACTGCCTGTTTTCCGAGCTGGGGGACTTCAGCCCGGCCTGAAGTATCGCTGCGAGGTCATCGCTGCGGATTTTTTCCGAAAGAAATGAGCGGCATGAAAACCGCTCATGGATGGTTTTCAAAGTATCGTTTCTATATTCCATATCAACTCCCGAAATACTCACATAATATATGTGCTGCGAATGCTTTTAATACTCTTTGCCAACTCAAAAGTATGTGAAAGGAAATCGGACAGCTCCTGTTTTGTAAGATTAAAAGTAATCATGATTGTGCGTTCACAGAGATAAGTCATCATCTCTTCTTCAGTAAAATAGAACGAGCCATTGTATACACCCTGGTTCAGAGCGCGGGCTAAAGCGTCAATTGTAATGACATGCTCCTTGAGGAGGTCTCCATTCAAGGGCAGACCATAGTATCGAAATGCTTCGCGGCTGTCATCGTAGAATTCGTCGATAGTTTTGTTCAGTGCGTCCCCGCCCAGAGTAGCAAAGGTTGGATAATTCAGAATGAATTCTGTAAACAGAGGATCGTGTAGCAGAAACTTGGAGAACATAAGGTAACCGAGCAGAAGCCGGATCATCGGATTTTCTTCATTTTTTGTTGCTTTTTCAACGGCATTGTGCACATCTGAGAACCGGATCCGGTACAATGCTAGAAGAATATCTTCCTTATTGCTGTAGTAGTAATAGATCAGAGATCTCGGCATTCCGAGCTCATCACCGATACTCTTGATATTGAGATTGGCATATCCGTTTTTCCGGATCAGCTTGATTGTGGCATCAATGATTTTTTGCCTTGTTTCTGCACTTCGTTTATATTCAGACATCTTTAGATTCCCGTGTATTTTTAAGAATATTATCAATTATTATAGAATACTATCAAATATTATTAAATAGTTACAAGAATTACACATAAGGAAACCATTGGAATAACTGTGTGGAACCCATGCTTGGCGGAATAGGTTCTGCTTTCATGCGGAGGATCTCCCTTCCGGAGTTATACTGGGCATTCTTTACACCCGAACAGAGTGCACATGACATAATGTCCGGGCAGGACCTCCTGTAACTGGAGATTCGAATCGGTGCATTTATCGCTGCAGAACTGGCACCGCTTGGCAAATCTGCATCCCGGAGCAGGATTGATGGGGGATGTTACTTCCCCTTTTATGACATCTCCCATTTTTATGTCGGGATCAGGGACCGGAATCGAGGCAAGGAGCGCTTTGGTATAGGGATGCAGCGGATTCTGGAAGAGCTCTTTGGATGCAGCGTATTCCACGCACTGGCCAAGATACATGACCGCTATATTGTTGCTGATATGCTTTACAACCGAAAGGTCATGCGTTATGAACATATAGGTCAGCCCGCGTTCTTCCTGAAGATCCATGAGAAGATTCAGGATCTGTGCCTGAATCGATACATCTAGCGCTGAAACAGGTTCATCACATATGATGAATTTCGGGTTGACGCCCAACGCTCTGGCCACTCCAATCCGCTGGCGCCGTCCGCCATCCAGCTCATGAGGATATGCATTGACAAGCCGGCCAGCAAGTCCGACAGTATTCATCAGTTGGAATACCCTTTTGTTGATTTCACGGCTGTCCCTGATGCCGCTCATGACGCGAATCGGTTCTGCAATAATCTCGCTTACGGTCATTCTCGGATTCAGAGATGCATAGGGATCCTGAAAGATAATCTGCATCCTAGAACGGAGTTCCTTGATCTGTTTCTGTTTATACTGCAGGATATCATTTCCTTCAAACAGCACCTGACCTTCTGTTGCATCGATCAGCCGGAGAAGTACTCTCCCAAGCGTTGATTTCCCGCATCCGCTCTCCCCGACGACCCCCAGGGTCTCTCCTTCATTGATTGATAGATTCACGTCGTCAACGGCATGGAGCTTTCCATGCGGTGTGTTGAAATATTTTTTCAAATGAATTGTCTGAATCAAAGGCTGGCTCATTCTTGTATCCTCCCGGCGTCCGGTGTCTGTGAATAAAGATGACACGCGATCAGATGGTTGCCTTCCCGATATACAGGAGGCGGCATCTCCCTGCATTTCTCCATGCAGTGCTTGCACCTGGGAGAAAAATGACACCCCTTGGGGAGATTGGTTGGATCCGGTATCATACCTTCAATCGGATGCAATCGCGGGGAATCTTCATTAAGTTTGGGAATGGATTCAAACAGCCCGATGGTATAGGGATGATGCTTTTTGCTTTTAAAAATGTCCCGAAGCGTTCCGTATTCGATAATCTCCCCTGAGTACATTACCGCAACGTTATTGCAGGTCTGGGCAATAATGCCGAGATCATGCGTAATGAGCAGCATTGCTGTGTTCAGTTTCTGTTTGAGGTCCCGGATCATTTTCAGAACCTGTGCCTGAATTGTCACATCTAGCGCTGTCGTGGGTTCATCTGCAATGAGGAGCTTCGGCTCGCAGGCGAGCGCCATGGCAATTACGACACGCTGCTTCATTCCGCCAGAGAACTGGTGCGGATATTCGGTATACCGTTCGTGCGGGATTCCAACGAGTTCGAGCAGGTCATTAACCCGGTCCATGAGGATTCTTTCGGATTTCCGTTCCCCATTGTGCAGCTGCAGCACTTCCAAAATCTGATCTCCGATTGTCAGAACGGGATTCAGACTTGTCATGGGATCCTGATAGATCATGGCAATGCTGTTTCCTCTGATTTTCCGCATGTCATCTTCCTTGAGGTCGAGAAGGTTTTCCCCGTCTAGTTCAATTTTCCCTGACCGGACAACTCCGACTTTAGGCGGAAGAAGCCGCATGATGGAAAGCGCGCTTGTTGTCTTTCCGGCTCCGGTTTCACCGACCAGCCCTAGGGTTTCTCCTTTTTTCATCCTGAAGGAGATTCCGTTTACGGCATGTACAACTTCAGATTCGGTTATGTATTCCACAACTAGATTTTCAACGTTGAGCAGATATTCTCCCATCACGATGCCTCCTCAGTCTTTCAGGCGGGGATCCAGTGAATCTCTTAGACCGTCTCCCAGCAGATTAAACGCAAGCGAAGTGATTACAATGGCAAGACCGGGGGAAATCAGCAGATAGGGATAATAGCGCATGAATTCCCGGCTTTCAGCAAGCATGGAGCCCCACTCAGGTGTTGGAGGAGCGATTCCGAGGCCGATGAAACTCAGGCTTGCGATTGCCTTGATTATGGAAGCGACATTCATGGTCAGTTCCACGATAATCGGACCGCATGCATTCGGAATGATGTATTTTGCGATAATTGCTCCGGTTCCGAGCCCGGATGCCCTTGCGGCTTCCACGTAATCATTTCCTGCAACTGACATGACGGAAGCACGGACCAGACGGGTGAAGGAAGGGATGTAAGAGATCGTAAGGGCAAGAATCAGGTTCGGAATATTCTGCCCCATTGCTGCAACAAGCGCTAGTGCCAGGAGGATTGTCGGAATGCACATAAAGCAATCCATGATGCGCATGATGATATTGTCCAGCTTTCCGCCGAAGTAGCCGCAGATGGAACCAATGATCAGCCCGCCGAAGGCTGAGATCAGCGTACAGGCAATTCCCATTCCGAGAGAAATCCGTGTGCCGTGGATTACTCGCGCGAACAAATCCCTGCCTTTTGCGTCCGTTCCAAACGGATGTTCGATGGAGGGCTTCTGAAGACGGCTCATGATATCCTGCGTAATCGCTTTGTCCTGATAGTCCACAATCACGTCGGCGAATATCGTGATCAGCAACAGAATGACAACGACAACCAGCCCGATCATGGCAAGCTTGTTTTTTCTCAGACGTCTCCATATCTCTGCAATCGGGCTTTTCTTCTTGTATTCGTTTGCCAGCTTGTTTTCATATTCTTGTAGATCAAAATTGTTTCCCGTTTCCATATTACTACCTCGAACTGATATATCTTGCCTTAACTCTCGGGTCAATAAATGCATAGATAATATCGACCAGTAGCATAATCATGCAGAACAATGCAGCAAGGAAAATGGTGACGGCCATGACCTGGGGGATATCCTTCATCAGGATTGCCTTGATTACCAGCGTGCCCAAGCCCGGGAGGCTGAAGACCTGCTCGATGATGATGGTTCCGCCCAGCATGGCGCCAAAGTAGATTCCCATGGTGGTGATTACGGGGAGCAGAGCATTGTTGATCGCATGGTGCCAGATGACCCTGGCTTCCGGCGCCCCTTTCCCTCTGGCGGTACGGATATAATCCTGCCGGACTGCCTCAAGCATGGTGGATCTTGTCATTCGCAGTGCGGATGCGGCATACACCACTGCCTGGGTCAGAATCGGCATGACATAATGCTTGAGACTTCCGATTCCATTTGGAGGAAGCCATCCCAGTTTCAGCGAGAACAGCAGAATCATCAGCAGCGCCAGCCAGAATGAAGGCGCGGCGGCAAGGAGCAGAGCCGTGAAGGTGCTGATCATATCGAGCTTAGAATACTGCCGAACCGCCGAAAGGACACCTAACGGGATACCGAGGAGGATTGTCACCACCATTGTTCCGAGGGACAGTTTCAGCGTAACGGGAAAACGTTTGAAAATTTCATCAAAGACCGGCTGGCGCGTCCGATAACTGTTCCCGAAATTTCCATGCAGGATATCCCAGAGATACCGGAAGAAGCGGATAAAAAACGGGTCGTGGTATCCCAACTCTTCATTCAGCCTGTCTACCGCTTCCTGCGGAGCATTCATTCCAAGGACCAGCCTTCCGGGATCGCCGGGGGTTATTCCGAGAATAAAGAAAACGATAAAAATGACGCCAAAAAGGATCGGAATAATTAAAAGAAGTCGTTTAATAATATACCGGTACATTCAATCAACCTCTTTTTCTTTTATTAGCGGGAAATAGCTGTCTGAATAAAAGGGGCGATTCTGTAGACCGCCCCTTTTATGTCTTTTTTCGCAAAACAGGAGCCTTACCGTGTGACGCTTCGGAACCTTACCAACTGGTTTCGAAGAAGTCATACATGCAGTCTGCACGGGGAACGAAGTTTTTCAGGTTCGCGTTACATCCGCAGGCGAGCGATGCGATATAGAGCGGAATAATATAGCAATGGTCACGCACGATTTCCTGAACTTCAAGGTATTCCTTCAGACGCAGTTCCGGGTCATGCTCAAACCGTGCAGACTGCATCAGCTCATCAATTCTTGCGTCACTGATTCTGGAGAAATTGCCCCAGCTTCCGGTTGTAACCTTGTCTACAAGCTCGGAATCCGCATCGGCGCAGAGACCGGAACCAGTCATGGGAAGGATGGAATGTTTGTTGTCCATGACGGTTGCAAGGAGCGCAGCGCTATCGGTGACTTCCACCTTAATATTGATGCCGATTGGCGCGCACATGCCCTGCAGGACTTCACCGAGATTTTTGTAGATTCCGTCCGTTGCGTTGAACACCACATCACAGCCGTTCGGATAATTTGAAGCTGCAAGATATTCTCTGGCCTTGTCATAGTCCTGCTTGATCGGCTCATATCCGGGATAACCGAAGGAATCTGCCATTGTCAGTGAACCGTGTGGAATTCCGGTTCCCTGCGTTACGGCAAGAACCAGTTCATCAAGATTGATACAGCTGGCTACTGCCTTGCGGAAGTTCTCATCGTTCCACGGCTCCTTGGTCAGATTCATCTCAAACATATAGAGCCATCTGGTGGGGAATACGGTGATGTTCAGGTTTTTGTTTTCCTTGAGGTGAGGTGCATCAATCAGGGAGATATCCAGTGCAGCATCAATATCTCCGGTTTCAAGGGCAATTGCCATTGAGCTTCCTTCTGGGATGAAACGGTATACGATTTCGTCTAGCTGCGGAGCTCCGCGCCAGTAATCCATATTTGCTTCCAGAACGATTTCGACACCAGTATCCCAGGACTTGAATTTAAACGGTCCGGTTCCGGCTCCGGCGATGTTGACATTGATGCTATCCCCGCGTTCTTCGGCAATCTTTTTATTGAAGATCAGCAGGTAACGGGATTCAGCAATGTTGTCTAAAGCCACGACACTTGGCCCTGTTAGCCGGAGTTCAACGGTATGTTCATCAATCACAACGGTTTCCTTGAATGTTCCGGTAGCCTCCACGTTGTACCCGAGAGACTGCGCACGGTCGAAACTGTATTTCACATCTTCCGCTGTTAGAGGATCACCATTGTGGAACTTGACGTCTTTGCGGAGGTGGAATGTGATTACGGTTTTGTCCTCATTGTATTCAAAGCTTTCGGCAAGATGGGGAACAAGTTTGCCGTCCGCATCGTGGCGAACAACTCCTTCAAAGACGTTCCATACGACTCTTCCGCTGTTGTTCGCACTTGTGGAACTTGCTGGTTCCAGAGTGATCGGTTCCGTAAACATGGCAGTTACCAGTTTGCCGCCTTTTCTACCTCCTTCCGCAACTGCAGGAGCTGTACCGTTAGAATCGGTCTTGCCCGCGGGAGCGCTGCACCCGGCAAGCATCAGAAGAACCAAAAGCAGGGCAATCAGTCTTTTCATGTTAAGTATTCCTCCTTTTATTTTTGGGTATAAGCCCGATTTTCTGGATATCACATTTAAGTACAACGATTCTGTTCAGAAAGATTCTTTCTGAGAGGGACAGATAAACAAAATGGTTTTGCCTTATTCCTTGATTAGCAGACAGGCATTGGAAACGGGAATGTGAAAAGGTCGGTTACGAGCAATCAGAGCACACAATAATTTGACACATGTAAATACTAACACTTGTCAAAATTTAATGTCAACAGTATTGCAAATTTTTTTAAGTGAAAGATCTATAAGAATATGAAGAACGTCAGCATCTGAAACGAACGGTTAACTATTTTGTATAACAAATAACAAAAGTTGACATAGATCAATATTGGAACTATAATTTTTGAAAGCAAAAGATTATCTTTTCATCTGTTCTGTTTCTGCTTCCAACAATGTCATATCCTGGCAGGTGATTTTTATGGAACAGTTTCATATAAAACAAACGAAGCATTTGAAAAGGATCATGGGTTTCAAGGATGTCCTTACTATGGCTATAGCACAGACCATTGGTTCGGGTGTTCTCACTATGACCGGAGTTGCAATCGGACTGACCGGGCGGGGTGTCGTGGCAGCGTATCTGCTGAGTTCTCTGTTTATCTTTTTTTTGTGCCTTCCTTCTATGTTTCTTGGCTCCGCTTTGCCCACCACTGGAGGAAGCTATCGTTACATTACTATGCTGCTGCATCCGATAGGTGGGCTGTTCTACATTCTTGTTTCTCCTTTATCGGCAGTAACGATTTCTGTTTTTGCAATTTCTTTTGCTGACTATGCGCATTCCATTATTCCTTCGCTTCCCGTCCGTTTCTGTTCGATTCTGATCCTTTCGCTCGGGTATTTGTGCAACCTTCTTGGACTCAAGCAGGTTATCCGCTTTCGAAATATTATGATTCTTATGATGGCTGCAGGGTTTGCCGTTTTTATTGGATACGGGTTGTTCCGGGTGGATTTCAGTCAGTTTACTCCGTCCAGTATGGTTCCGAACGGAGTTTCGAGGCTTTTTACGGCAACCGGCCTTCTGACATTTGCAACCGGGGGATCCAGCGTCATCATTAATCTCGGGGACGAAATGAAGAATCCAAAACGCGATATTCCGCTTGCGATGGCCTTAAGCCCGCTGATTGTAAGCGTTGTATATTCTCTAATGGCGGTCGTTGCATCCGGCATTCTCCCGCTTGAGACCGTGTCTGATGCAAACCTGACACTGGTGGCTGCTGAAATCATGCCTCCGTTCCTGTATTACACATTTATTCTTTTTGGAGCTCTGTTTGCTATTGCAACAGCTCTGAATTCGACTTTTTCGGTGATTACGAAACCTGCGCTTGCAGCTTGTGATGACGGATGGATTCCTGGGTCTTTGGGAAAAGTAAACATTCGTTTCGGAACACCACATATTCTTTTGACAATCTATTACGCAATTGCACTGATTCCGCTTGTATTTGGCTTCTCCCTGAGTTTTGCAGCAGTTCTGAGTTCTGCCATCGCACTTTTCCGTGCATTGTTTCTGTACGCCGCTGCCTTCAATCTTCGGAAACGATATCCGAAGGAAGCAGCTTCGGCTCCGTTCCGGCTTCCGCTGTTCTGGCAGAACGCACTTACGGCTCTTGCTGCCGCCATAGCTGTATTTCAGATCGTTCTTTTGATCGGGACACTGTCTTCTGACGCGATTATCGGGATTGTCTGCTGTATATGGGCAGCATTTCTGCTGTCTCTAATCCTGTATAGGATCAGGATCCGGAACCATCAGAAAACCGATGCAGGTCTATAACTGGTATCAATATTTGGAAAAGGAGGGTCTAAATGATAAATCGTGTAATTGATCTGTGCCTGGATATGCCCCCGAGCGAAGAATACTACTGCAGTATGCTTCATACTTTTATTCTAAATCCCAGTTATGCAGGGTATAAGAATGGGTATGGGAGACAGCTGGCTTCTGAAATTGGGCTGACACTGGAATGTCTCGAAGCAACAGCTGCTGCCGGTGGAGAGAGTGCTTTGATGGATCTTATCCGTTCCGCGGCAAGGGACAAGGTAACACCCTTGGATGAATGGGTTGCGCATTTGAATCGGATCGGGGTGAAATGGGGGATCACTGTTAGTCACAGCCACTCTACGGAAGAGACGGCAAGAATTGTCCGGCAGTATCCGGACAAATTCAAGGGATTCATTTTTGTGGATCCGAACCGGGGATTCAAAGCGGTGCAGGAATTTGAAACGGCGGTCAGAGAATATGGCCTGCATGCATTGTATGTTACCCCGTTCCGTACAAAACTGCCTGTTGATCACAGACTCTGCTATCCGCTCTATGCAAAAGCTTGTGAGCTCGGGGTGCCGGTACATTTCTACTGCAGCGTGAATCTGTCAAAATCCGTTCCCTATGATATTGCGCATCCTGGACATATTGACCAGGTAGCACGGGATTTTCCTGAACTCCGAATAATGGCTGGTGTGGCTGGATTTCCGTGGGTATATGAATTTATGGCTGTTGCCATGCGTCATGAAAAAGTGTATTTAAACTTTGAAACCAACTCGGCAGATAAATTTGACAGGCAGGGCTCTGGATTTGAACCTTATCTGTATTATGGGGAGGGGAGGCTACAGGATAAGATTTGTTTTGCGACAAACTGGACGGTTCAGTGCACTCCGGTTGAGGAGCTGATTGCCCGGGTAGAAGCTCTTCCGTTCTCCGACACTGCCAAAGCAAAGATACTATATGAAAATGCGGAGCGTTTTTATCATGAACTGAGCTGATTGAACTGAGATGATCGGTTCTCTGAAGCCGGAAGGAACGGATTGCATTCCGCTCTTTCCGGCTTCAGTCTGCTGACCGCGTCTAGAATATTTCACTGATAAACCCCAGATCCTCTTTTGTGTTGTAGTAAGCGCAGAAACGTTCCCCGTTGATCCAGGCACTGGACAGTTCCTCAATTCCGCGCTCTTGCATCAGCGAAATAAAATCATCGGTATGCTTTACGGCGAGGTGATGGATTCCTTCTCCGAATGTCTCAAGAAATTCTGAATAAACGGAATTTAAACTGACGGGCTGAATGATTTCGAGAAAAGTATTTCCAATCTGGCTCATCGCGACAATAGACTCTGTCGGCTCGTCTGTTTCGACTCCGTGGATTTTTCTGCGGACGGCATTTTTTTCCGTAAGCCGAACGATCTCCCAGGGCCCGATCCCGTATATGTCTTCCCAGGTTCGAACAGCTTTTTGAATATCCCGGACAACCACGCAGACCTGGAGAATACCCTCAAAAACGGGTTTTTTCATAGAACCATCCTCCTGACGTACGCTTCTGGACTATCTGCCTTTGAATTCGGCCTTCTGGCCTTTCAGAAGGAGAGACAGGCCTTCACGCGAGTCTTCCGTCGCAAATACGGTTTCTGCTGCTTCAAGCTCGAATTTCCTCGCTTCTTCCAGATTTGCATAAATAGCCTTACGCACGCATTCTTTGAAATATCGTACAGCGATTGGCGCCGCGGTTGACATTTTCTGAGCGTAATGCATACCCACTTCATCTACAAGCTCATCGGCAACAACTTTGCTGGCAATACCCAGGTCGTAGGCCTGTTGGCCGGAAAAACCTTCGTTCAGGAACATATAATCCAAAATCTTGTTTCTGCCGATCCAGACTGGAAGCCGCAGACTGCTCATTCCCCAGCTTCCGACGGTCCCGTAATAGATATCTCCGTCGTGGATGTTAAAGCTTTCTCCGACAATCCGTATATCGAACGCGTTGAAAACGGCTGTAGATCCTCCTACACAGAGACCTTTTGCCGCAACGATGGTTGATTTCGGATAGAAATCCAGCCGCTCCACTAGGCGGCCGCCGAGGACAGAGAAGGATTCCTTGATTTCTTCCTGTTCTCCCGCAAGGGCTTTTCGAATATCATCAGCGTCAGCCCCTCTGGAGAAATCCTTTCCGGTGCTTTTCAGAAACACCGTGCGCACTTCTGAATCTTCTTCAAACTCATCCAACACCTGCAGCATCTCTACGATCAGCCTTTTGCTGAATGAATTCTTGGGAGGATTTGTTAATGTAATAATTCCGACCCGATCCATTTTCTCTTTA
>JAEEGL013128570.1_pt1 | contig 11190 bp, 8 predicted proteins | sample 9134231 | NCBI WGS metagenome assembly JAEEGL01 (sample SAMN16246548, study PRJNA631951) | gut metagenome | biome: gut microbiome; feature: rumen; material: fiber-attached | host: Bos | place: Iran: Karaj | collected 2018-10
CCCGCCTCTCATACGCGAATGGCTTCACGGTCTTTGTCGGTGCGGACGGACCGTCTGCGGCCCCCTGTGCCGCAAGGCGATCAGCTTTCTCCTGTTCCTGTCCGCAACCTTGGCAACAGAGAATGACGAATAGCGGCAAAATGAAGGATAGCTTGACCAACATTTTCTCATCGGGCATGCGTCGCAAAGAAAAAAAAGGCTTCATGGTGAATCCTTTTTGAGTAGTTTGTCTCAGGTTATGATGAGTCTACCACAATGGCTCATTAATATTACTACGCAAGATTCTCGCGAAATCTTACAAGGTTACTTTGCCGACTCCAACTCAGCTTTTTCCTTCAACCAGTCGCGCAAGCCCCTCTTCGGCTTTTCAGGCTTAACCAGCATCTCGCGGATATGTGCAGCGCGCTCATTGCAGTGCCTGCTTTACTATATGCAGCACTGACATGCTCTTGGTAGCGAAAGAAATAGGAATGCCAACAAGCACCCGTTCCCCCGACTTATTTTCCCGCGCTAAAAGACCTATAGCAACTGGGGTATTCTTACCTTCCAAAATAAGCCCTCCACACATGTCAACGGCGCCACTTGCGTCATTGATGTAAAATGTTGCAAAATCTCCGCGCTCGTTTGGCCGATAAGTGGCGTCAACACCTACAATCTCCCTTACTCCGTTTCTAATCTGAACGCCAAAAGCATGGTATTGTCCAGCCTCCCGTGATTTTTCGTCTAAATCAGACCAACATACAGACTCCTGAAGGGAAAGGGGGATTGCTCCCGAAATTTCATTATCAACTTTACGCCGCCCAGGAGTTTCGTGGGGGAAAATCCCTTTTACCAAAAGAACTACCGTTGCAGATTCACACAGAGAGTTACTTTTAAGCGAATAGTCATAACAGTCAATTACAATCGGCTGACATATGGAATGTCTCTTGATATTTGCACATCCGACTATGCCGCAAATGTCAACGATGGAGATGCTATCCGTGGGATTATGCCGCAAAGTAGCGCAAACAACGCATCGCCGTTTGTCTTCAGAATGCTCAAATAAAAGTCCGGAAGTTGCAATTTGCTTATGGCTAGGGGCTGGCTTATGCGCATAATTGACATGAGCCAAAGTCATGTCAACAAGGCAGGTCGGATAATAAGCGTTTGTCATTATTAACACTCCACTTCAAACGTATTGACATGAGGAAGTACACCTTTTCCCCACTCGTCAATTAGTGTTTCAGGACTATGGCAACAGTTGCTCCCTGTCATTCCTAAACAACGGGCTTCCTCAAAGAAACCATCGTACGCGCAGACATTTACGGATAACATTGTCAGATACAATAACTGATAATCAAGTCCATCGTTTTTGGGTTTAATTTTCGTCCCCTTATACTTGCATTTTTTAGCACAAGGGTCATATTCTGGATCAAATGCACGTTCAACTGCAAACCGAATCGGGAGTTCCAACAAGGTCGACGATACTGCAAGTGAAGCGAAACTATCATCAATTTCGGATAAGTAGGACGAAAGTATCTGTTCCTTTGTCTTTGCATCTGCTTCTTTGCGAATGCTTTCGACATACGACTTCCATTTGCATCTTTCCCTCTCAATGTCTTCCAAAAAAGGTTTTCTGAATTCGGATTTGTTGAATAAACTGTTTTCATAATTATTCATATACGAATACAGCTCTTTTGAAACACCAACGGAAAACTGGTTTTCTCTAAAGCTTTCTACGCCACGCTCATGGAAGTCCATTAAATCGAAAAGGTCTGCACGTAGCGGAAGACACGGAAGCTCCTGCCAGATGAAGGAATCTAATCGGGATGCCATTCTCTGCCATTGTCCAACCATCGCATTATGGAATGATGGATCCGCGTTTTCAAAGCTGTCGATACGTTCACCGATGCAGAGGTCAGGAATTGAAAACCGAACTCCCGATCGGCTTATTGTCACGAAACTCTCAAGCCAGTCTGGGGGTTGTTCCTTTTCAAGAGCGCTCAAAAGATTGGTATCAAGAGCTACCACGCATTGATTTGAAAGCAGTTTCCGTAGCTGCTTCACATGGTGATTCTCCGTTGGCACATTCATTTTTGGAAAAAAGTTAACTGGAAGAAGAAAAGTTCAAAAGTCCCCAACTTAATTGTGCTTTTTCGCATTCGCGCAAGAATTTTAAGGCAAACTCAGAATTGCGTTTTGCAGTTGGGGTTCTTGCAAATTGTGTCTTTGGGATCATGTTCCCAGCCGCAGCGTGGGCATTTGGGGCGGTCGGACGATTCGGCGGAGGCGGATGGTGAAACTGTCTTTCGTGGCCAGAAAGCGAAGCCAAGAACAGCGAGAATGACAGCGGCGACTGCAAAAAGAAGGAGTTTAACCCAAAATGGCACTTTGGGGTCTTGGTCCTTAACTTTTTCAAGTTCTTGTACGCCTATTCCCCATTTCTCCTTGGCCCACTTATCAAGCGCTGTAAGTTCCTTGGAAAGGTCGTCAACCTTCTTTTCCAATTCCGCAATACGCTTGTTTTGTTCCTCAGAGTCCTTCTTGACCGAAGTTTCAAGTGCCTTGATCCGTGTTTCGTGATACTCAACGGACTTTTGCACCTTGCCTACTTTTTCGTCGGTGTATGCCTTATCGTCCTTGTCGGGCTTCGCATAAGCGCCGCCCGTGGCGAAAAGGCAGATGGCGAGAGCGATGACGGGGATGCGTGTGTTCATAGCGGAGATGACTCGAACTTAAAACTGGGTTTTGCAGTTGGGATTCTTGCAGATGGTGTCATCAGGGGCATGTTCCCTACCGCAACGAGGACATTTTGGACGAGCGCCATGCTGCATTTCATCACTTGATTCTCCCGATGGAATTGGTCGCCTGTCTTTTCGGCGATAAAACGCTACGCATACAATAGCCATCCCGAGAACGCCGATGAGAATCTTAAGTTGCCGAATTTCGTTCTGGAGATGCTCTTGACGCATTCGGTCAAATCGCCTTTTTGATTCCTGCTCCTCGGCTCTGGTCACCCTCGCAGCATAAGCTAAGTGACAGGAAACGATTAACGAACAAACTATAAAGAAAGGTCGAGTTTTCATAATTGCTTAGCCACCATCATTGCTATTCATGGAGGGTCTCAAGAAACGCCGAAAACGTGTTCGCCAGAAAAACGACCTCGTCCAACTCGTGAAGCCACAAATAGATTTTGGTATCTTTGACCACAAAACAATTGCCTGCTGGGTCGGTTGCGAATGGGACAAGATTCTTATCTGATGAATCGAGCGGATAGAATGCAAAAACATTCTCTATGTCGCTTCGGTTAAATGATAGAAGTGCCTTAAACTCCTTGTCTTTTTCGGTTGAAGTATCGTAGTACTTAGGCGAAGGGCGTCCGCCATTGTGCAATTGCACAGCTTCCTTGATGTCATCAGGCAGCAATGTGTCTGTTAGCACTTCGTATTTCGAAATGCTACCTTCATTCGTAAGTGGTTTCACGTATTTCCAAGTGATGTCCGTCATGGTTGGTCTCCAAGTCTAGGCCCTGAATTCGCTTCCGCCACCCCAAATGCTACGCCCGCCCGTGTGACCAGTCTGGGCATGGATGTCGGATTTCACAAGTTGCATTTTACCGAGCTCTTCGTTATGGTGCCAAGTGTACCCGTCGGGCGTGTCGCCATTCTTGATTTGTTCAAGCTGTTCTTCCGAGAACTTCTTGGCAATTTCGGGGTCTTTTGAAGCAGCCTCGCTCAACTGTTTGCAGCATTCAGAAAATTGCTCCTTGTCTGAAGCCTTCAACATATCTTTTGGCAATTGGGCATCAAAGTCTGATTCAAACTTCGGGAATACCCCAGTAGCCTCGTTCCCTTCCGCGTCAATCACGGTTTTTTCCTCAAAGGAAACGCCCGTAATGGGATGAACGTCGCCTTCAAGCGACTGATTTCTCGTGATAAGGTTGTATTTGGTAGGTTCAACTTGCTCAGCCGCTTCCGCATCTTCTTGCGCTTCGGCAAGTTCAGCCGATTCAACAGTCTCCTGAGATTCCGTGACTTCCTGTGTAGCGTCTGCTTCCGTCACCTCCGTTTCGGCGGGATTCTGGACTTCGGAAGACTCGGATTCGGCATCGTTCTCCAATTCGGGACGCACTTCCTCTGCATCGAGTTTACCACGCAGCTCGTCGGCGGCATCGGCTTCCTTCTGTTTGAGGAACTCGCGCCCTTCGCCTTTGCCCCCCGACATTTCGCCAACACGGAAGCCATCCTGCATGGTCTGGCGTTCCATCATGGCGGTCTGCAACTCGTTCCCCGCGCCTTGGGCCCCGGCATCGGTCGCCATCTTCTGGGCGATTTCACGTCCCGCCTGCAATGCCGCCTCTTTGGCGGCCTCGACTGCGACTTCCTTGGCGGCAATGGCCGCAACTGCTTCAATGGCCATGTTACGCCTCCACTTTCCTGAAAGCCGCAAGCGTTTCCGTAGTAAGCGCGGGGTTGATACGGTTTACAATCTCCGTCACAAGCGACACCCGAACCTCTGCCGAGAACTTGACGCTTCGCGGCTCCAGCATTGGTAGCGCACGGCGTATGGCTCCAGCTAGTTTCACGAAACGGTCAGACACGTCCTTCAAGAGATCGTAGTTCCTATTGACAACTTCCATGACGCTCTTCTTTCCACCGACTAGGAACGGGGCGAATGCAATTCCCGCCAAGTCGCCCGTGGGCGATTCAGCGGCAAGGCGCGATCCAGTGAAATAGTCGGCGAACGCCGAGCGGTATGTCTCTTCAGCGCCGTCCCGTCCCGCGAGGATGTCTGCGCCGGTGGCGCGGAGCGCAAGCAAACGGCGCCATTCCACTCCGTGTGCATTCCAGATTTCGGCGCAAATATGCTTCCAGTAAACGGCAAACCAATCGACGCGGTCAGACCATTCGCCAACGGAACGCATAGGGCGTATGGCGGAGAGAATCGTCGCGTCCTGTCCAAGCCCGATGGCTAGCATGGCCTTGTGGAGCGAATCCTTAAAGACGCCGTCTTCGAGGTCGATGTCCCCCGACGGCGAGGCGAAGTAATCGGCATGGTCTTCGCGATACCGCATTGTCGCCTCCGAGAGTTCGCCACCTTCGCGAGATTCGTGTTCCTCGCATTTGGGGACTTGAATCTGGAACGCCTTTAGGTCTCCGTCCTGGCTAGCGACACACTGGCCTGTCCGCAGAAGCGAAAGATCGGCAATCTGCTCGTCCGTGAGGCCCATCGTGCCGCCGACGCTTTCCCGGTCATCCGTCGCGAGAAGGCGATGGACAATCTTAGCACCAGTGCCCTTCACGATGTTCGGGCTTACGCGCGAGGGCAGTTGGTCCACGACTATTACTCCCTCACCGTAGGCGCGAACCTCGGAGAGCATATCCACGAAGGCCGAGACAGCCTTGCCGCGCGGATTGCCAAGTTCTTGGTTCGCCGAGGTGTCCGGGATGTTCGCGAGGAGCCGGTGTGCCTCTTCGACAACGAGGACATGGCGGAGCGGCCGAGCCGGATCGTTCTCAAAAGTCGCCTTGCGCCACTCATAAAGGCGCGAGACGAGAAGCCCCATCAGGAAGGCCTTTTCGTCGTCATCGCCAAGGTTCTCCAATTCGATTACGACTGGCCGCTCGAAAAGGTCCTTGGCGGGGAGCGAACGAGGCGTGTCAAGCATTGTTCCCTTTGCGCCGACGAGCAGACTGGAGAGACGCGCCTTGAGCGCGGCCTCGATGTTCATCTGCTGCTCCTGAAAATACCCCTTGCGGCGGACGGTTTCCGAAACCTTCCAGTAGAGGTCGCGAAGTGTCGGGAGGTAGTCGCGGAAGTCCTCGCGATAGACATCGACGAAGCGGTTCTCCGAGCGACCAAGATCCCAGCCGCGTTCGCGATAGACTTCAAGGATGGCCTCTTCAAGGATGTAGGGCATCGAGGCGTACATCGGGAAAGAGGCGTTGAACGTCGCCTTGAGCCGATCAATGTGTGTGAGAACATGGACGCGGTTTGCGTCCGTGTCGGCTCCCGGCTCTAAGTCGAACGGATTGAGGCGGAGCGGACACGTCGCCGTGCGATCGATGCCGGCGGAGATCACAAGGAGATCGTCTCGGAACTCATCCATCGTCGCGAGAGCGCGATACTCCGCCTTGGCCGGTTCGATGACTAGAAATGGAATCCGTTCGTTCTTCCAGAGTTGCTTCAGGAGGTGGTGAACGGTGTTCGTCTTTCCGGACCCGGTGAGGCCGAAGACGGCGAGATGTTTCGTGAGGTAAGGCAGCGAGAGACGGTACTTCTGGCTTGTACGGTTCCCCTTGTCTAGGATGTCACCAAGCGTGAGCGTCTTTGTGGCTGGCCCGAATTCACTTGCGAGGTTGACGCCGAAAGCAGGGCGCCGCGAAACCGTGACTCCTTCCACGTCCTGTGTTGCAACAGGTGTGGCGATGGCGAGTTCGCGCGTGTTGACCGGCGTCGCCGGACCATTGAAAAGGAATCCAAGCGGATGATCTTTGAATGTTACTCTCCCTGCACGGACATCCTCGCGGGAAACAGGATGGTCGGCGAAGCGCAGATAGACGTTCTGGAAGCGACGGAGCGTGTCGCGGAAATCGGACGGAACCTTGATGGCGCGAGGCGGCTCGTAGGTGCTGTCCATCCCCGCGAAAAGTGAGTTCACGACACCAATGCCTTGGCGATAGGTGTCGGGGTCAGCTGCGCAGAAGTAGTGACCGAGATTCCACATCCCCAACGCCGTTCCTTCTTGTAGCCGCTTCTCGTAGGCTTGAAGGACTTCTTCGGCATATTGCGCTTTGCGATTCAGAAGCTCCTGCCCAACCGTTGTCGTCTTTGTCCATGTCATGCCGAACGAGGAGAAGCCACCGCCGGCCAACTGCGTTGCCACCGATTGAGTAACAGTGTTCACCCAACCCTTTGCGAGTGAAGACATGGCGCTATGAGCGAGATTTTTGCCAACAGACTCAGCGATCGAATGCGTCGCACTGGTCGTATCACTTCTCGCATAGGAATATTCCGTATGAGCGAAGAAACTTGCTCCTACCGTATTCGTAGCGGTTGTCCCGTGTGAGGTACCTGTCGCATCGCTCGTAGTACTGGTAGTTGATAATCCTTCGGTGTCTGTCGCTCCTTGGGTAGCCGTTTCCGAATCCGATTTCGAACTGCCCTCGGTTTTCCCCTCTCCAGCAAGACCGAACAAGCCGAGCATCACTGTCTTTCCGTTGGACGTTGCCTTTGAAAGGTCTGTCTTGACGAGGTGGTGAATATCGGATTCGAGTTGCTGGCAAGCTGCTATGGCGTCGCAGACAGCATCTTGCGGTATAGGATCGGCGATGCTGACCCAGCAGTAGGTCTTGCCGCGCATGGCGCGAATGAGCCGTTCGAGGCCCTGAACGAAAAGTTGCGAATCCTCTTCGCGCTTGAGCGAAGGGATTCCTGTGAGGACGCCGAACTCCTCGCACTTCGCTACCTCATAGGAAACGTCGGACGCCTCAGTTGTTGAAAGATTGTCCATCCTGCTGCCGGGGAAGTTCGCCTTCCACACAGCTTCATATCCTTCAAGGACGGCGGAGGTCTCCGGGGCGTCTGGCGCGATTTTGCAAATGCCCATATAGACGCACGTCCGTGTCGAGTCTCCCTGCACGATGAAGAGAAGCGAATGTCCTTGGCTGCGCATCGACGAAAGTGCGCTCTCCACGCCAGGGAGGTGCAGTTTCTCGTCCGCATCAAACGCGATTTCGTCAAGTTTGAAGAGCCGGACATTCTGCTGAAGATGGTCACGCAACGCCGGTGCACCTTCGCGTTCCGGGTTTGAGAGAAGCACATCCGAATATTCAGGAACGTCGAGGTGGCGGCGTTCCAGAGAATACAGGAGAAGTTCGTCAAAGGCTGGATGGCACTTGGCGGCTATGTCTGCCCGTGCCTTTTCAAGTGCCTTTAGGTTTTTTACAGCGGCATCGGTCATGGCAAAGGTTCCTTACTTCTTCTTCCAAGGAAGATTAATACGGCGGAGGAAGGCAGGCTTCTCTTTCGTAACGAGCATGGATTTTGGTTGCGAAGGTGTCCAGTCTTCGCGCTTTCTGCCTTTCATTCCGAGCAAACCCTGATAGCTTCGTTCGCCAGGGGAAATCGTTCCAATACGTCGGAATCCGCGTGGCATTTCAGCTGCGGCTTCTTCTCCTTTCGTCCGAAGTGTCTTGTCGTAAAGTGCCGCAGCATGGTCAACGATTTCGAAACGGTACGTGCAGACACCAGCAGCATTCTCTTGGTATTGAAGATAGACGTTGTAGTCATCGATGAGACGATCCACCGGCATGTGTCTAATGACTTTGCCAATATTGCGCAAGGTCTCGAATGCGGGATAGTTGGTGCGCGTGAAAACGTCGATGACGGCTTCTGTTTCGATTTGCTCCAACATGTCTTTTCCGAAACCGTGCCACCATGACAGGTAAATACGCCAAGAAAAGAGATACTTTGTCCCATGCAAAGAGCAAAGATACTGGACACCTGTTTTCTCACGCGAATCGTTGCGGCCCGGTGCAAGTAGGCACTTGGCCTCCGACCAAGGCTCGCTCTCCGACAAGCGGAACTTAACCCAAATGCCATCCTTCTTGGGTGCCTGGTCGGATAGACCAATGGAGACGGCGCAGCCAGTCGCAACATCCGTGAACGGTGTCTCCGTATGGTAAATTTCGCGGTCACCGCCAAGCGCGAACTCCTGTGCGACGATTTCGCGCAGGAAAAACCAACGCGATGATCCACCTGTAAGGATGACCTTCGTAATCTGATCGGTGCCGAGACCGGCACTGTCAAGTGCGGCATGAATGCAGCTCTTGATTTTGTCGTAGATACCTGTGTCCTTGACCATGTTGGCAAACTCGTTGCGGTAGAGATGCAGTTCAAACTGGCCGGACGGGAGTTGAAATGAATGGGTATGATCTTCGCCTTTGGAGAAATGCTCGGACGCGGCCTCCTTCGCTTCCTTGATCCGATCACGGAGTTCGAACCGCTCGTTCGGCGAAAGCGCATCCTTGGATATCCGGTCGCCATTGTTGCGGAAGAATATTCGTTCGATCATATCGTCGAACTCCTTGCCACCTAATTCAGGGTCGCCAGCAGTGGAGACAATCGTCGGAAGCCGCCCAAGAATGCTTGTTTTTATGACGCAGACATCCAGCGTCCCTCCGCCGAAGTCAATCACCATGAAGTGTTCCGGTTTGGCACCGAAATGGAATCCAAGGCCCTCGCCCATTCTCAAAGCGTGGACGGCTGCGACAGGCTCGGAAATGGAATAGATGCCATCGGATGGATCCACTGGAAATCCAGCATCTTTGACGAGTTTCTTAAGCAGGCGAACCTGCTCATCCGACCAGGACGCCGGATAGGCGATGCAGGTAGCAAAGCCATCTGGTGAGAGTTCCTCTCGTTTGAGGTTATAGTGGCGCTCCACAACCTTGGCTATTTCGCGCAAGAATATCTTCACGTATTTCTCCGCATAATGACGCATTTCGGCGACTTCGGGCGAATCGGAGGGGTCTGGTACCGTGCCGAGATAGCGCTTGAAGTTCGAAACGAGCTTGCAGCCCGAATCGGCAATCTCCTTATAGCGCTGGCGCACTTCGTTTCCGGCGGCGCGGAGCGTGTCATCGTTTTTATCCAATGCGAGAATCGTCGGTATGGTCTTGCCATTCCGACCACCGCCGACGTTGAGAAGTTCGGGCTGGATGTTTGACCCGATTTCCATGATGGCGATGGAACTCTGGCTGCTGCCAAAGTCGATTCCGATGACTTTTCGCTTTTCGTTCATGTTAACGAATCCCCTAAAAGAAAACTCGAAACTCTTCCACAAAATAACTACCCTGCTCGCGGTGGAAATCTGACACAAAACGAAAGCGCGTCCCCTTTTGTGTCTTCACCGAGGCTTGTAGTCATGATGTCGTGCGACATTACGGGAAAAGTTTACACAAAACGCGAAACGGGTGTCAACTATTTTCGCATGGCGATGATGTCCTCTCCCAGCTGCTTCTCAATCATCTCCTTGCGTTTTGGCCCTCGCAAATCTCCGTAGGCATACACCAGAGGCATTGGCTACTATTCCCACAGGCGTTCTATTGGCAAGATGAAATCGAAGAAGCCTTCCTGCTCTACGGCGGGGGAAAGGTTGCCGGCATAAACCAAGGCGGTCCGCACAGACTTGCCACCGGAAGGCAGAACACATTAGTGAAGTTTTTAAGCATTTTTTGGGCGTGAAAGTCATGATTATTCGATTTCACGCCCGAATATGCGCACAGAAGAATGGGCGTGAGATTATTGATTTTTGAATTTCACGCCCGACGAAGCTTGAGACTGGTCTTCGCCTCTCACTCCTGCGGGCCGGGGTCCTGAATGTTGTTGAAGCCGTATGACGGGCGGACGTCGACCGTGATGGTGAGCGGGTCCCCTTCCCTGCCGAAGCTTTCGACGGGAAACATCTCGCAGCGGTAGCGTTTGCCTGCCTCCATTGAGAAGGGCGGCGCCTTGAGGACGAGACGGTGGTCGCGGTTGCGCTCCAGTCGGTAGAAGTTGCCGATGTAGCGGTAGGACTTCGTTTCGACGGCGTTGCCGTCGGCGTCGAGCTCCGTGAGGGCAAGGCGGTAGAAGTGAACGAAGTCGTCGTGATGCGCCTGGTCGAAGACGAAGTAGACGTAGCCGTAGTCGTAGCGGAAGTACATCTGTGTCCCGGGGTCGAAGGCGGGTGCCTCTCGGCTTTCGGCGCGTGCGTCGGTATAGACGGCCTTCGAAGGATCGTATGGCAGCGCGATGGTCCAGCGACGGTCGGGCTTGATCTCGACCTGATCCTCGGCGTTGAAGCGGCGGATCACGAGGCGGTCCTCGTAGACCTCCATGAACATGAAGTAGAGCGCCTCGCGCGCGAAGGGGGGAATGGGGCCGCAGTTGTTGACGCAGCGTTCAGGAACGCAGGCGTAGCTCAACCCCGAGGTGTTGACCGCCGTGAACTCTCCCTGCCAAATGCAGCGCTCGTCGTGAAGCGGACTGTGCGTGTGGCCTGAGAAGGAGACGACCTGCGGGTAGCGGTTGAGTATTTCGCGCAACGCCGGACGACCGGAGCCGCCGTGGGAGGCGTCGACCGTATCCTTCGGGTGGAAGTGGGTGACGAGGAAAATGGGCTGAGACGAATCGCGCGCGACGGCGGCGTCGAGGTACGGCACGAGG
>JAEEGL013994762.1_pt1 | contig 11190 bp, 6 predicted proteins | sample 9134231 | NCBI WGS metagenome assembly JAEEGL01 (sample SAMN16246548, study PRJNA631951) | gut metagenome | biome: gut microbiome; feature: rumen; material: fiber-attached | host: Bos | place: Iran: Karaj | collected 2018-10
ATCCCCATATTAGAAAAAAAAATTAAATTAATTAACAAAAAAGAATATTTAATTGAATAAACTTAAATAATATTTAATTTCTTTAAATAATAATAATTTAAAAGATTTTAATAAAATTAATAATTAAAAATATTCTAATAATAATAAAGATAATTCTAATAATTCTGTTAAATAAGAAATAAATAATAATATTATAAATAATTGAAAGTAGAGATAAAGAATATTAAAAATAGAAAACTAATTTAATTTAATTTTAAAACTTTAAATATTTTATTAATTTTACAATTTTATTTAATTTTTAAAGTTATAATATTTTAATTAATTTTTCCTCTTCTAATATATTGAAATTTTATTTAAATTTAACAGAAACTAAATAAATTTCTCAAATATATAAGGGAAATAAATAAAAAAGTAAAAAAAATTTAATTTAAAAAGAAAATTTCAAATATAATTATCATTCTATTCAAATAGATCAAGTCTCTTTTTTAATTAATTCATTTTTCTTCATAATTTATATAATATTATATTTTTTAAATTTAATCTTCAAAAAATAAAATATTTTAATAATAAAAATGTATATAAACATAATAATAATTTTTTTTATAAGTATATCATTATGTGAAAATCAAACAATCAACCAAACAAAAACAAGAAAAAGAAAATTAGATAATTCAGAATCAAGTATAAAAAAAAAAATATTAAATGGGAATTCAGATGATATAACATTTTCAACTTCAGAAAATACAAAATTTCTTATGATATGGTATGAAAATTGTCAATTAAATGCAGAATATAATAATAATATTACAAAAGGAGAAAATAATTATATTCAAATAACATATTCAAATTCATATAATGTGAAAATAAATAGAGAAGATTCAAACAATTTAGAATGTATTTTATATTATGCAACTTATGATGAAACTGGTTTAACAATTGAAGAATCTGTAACTTATGGATTTGGTAATTTTGAACAATTAAATTTAACATATTTAATTGAAAATAATACTAATCCAAGTTATTTTTTATATTTTAATAAATTAGGAAATGGAAATTTAACAATTGATTTAAATACAAAAAATAATAGTGAACAAATAATAATACAAGATATAAATCCATTTAAAGGAATTTATCTAAATAGAAAAAATTTATTTGAAATATGTTCAGATAAAGAATCATATGATTGTTCATTTAATATAAAAATAACAGGAAATAATATTCCATTTAATTTATTAATAATGAATTCACATGATGATCCAATTCCATCATATTTTCCTGCTAATAAAATGATTTTAGGAGTTTCAGAATCTTTTCATACTTTATATTTTTATACTCCTCTTTTAAATAAAGAAGGTGAATTATTTATAAATTATAAAAGAAGTAATACTATTGTTTATTCTACAATAATTTCAAAAGAATATTATGAAGATACTTCTAATTGGAAAAATAAAACAGATTTTAGTTATGATTATATAAATAGAAAAATATCTTTTAATGCTAGTAATTGTGAAAATGAATGTAAATTATATATTGGAATTTATGTTAACGATTATAATGTTGATGATGCTGGAGAATTCTCTTTTTTTTTAAGATATATTGAGTCAAATAATAAAAGTTCAGTTAATTTAATATCAAATGAATATGTTTTTGGAAATTTAGAATCTAATTATAATGATTTTTATCAAATAAATAATATAAAAGATAATATGAAATTATATATATTTTTCCAAAGTGATTTATGTGAATTTAAAGTTAATGAAAATATTAGTAATTCAGAAAAAGAATTTGATATTAATAATAATTTATATTCAATATCAAATATTAATTTAAATAATCTTAATTTTACTATTTCAACCAAGTATCAATCTTCATGTTTTTATTATTTTAAAATTGTTTTAGTTGAAAATAATAAAAATTTAATTCAGCAAATAAATTCTGAAATAATGGAATATTGTAATATAACAAATTCAGGTGAATATTGTTATTTTGCTTATCCTTTAAAAAATTATCAAAGTTCTACTCAAATTACACTTTATGCTATTAATGAAGAATATCCTTTTTCATTTTCTTCAACAATTAAAACAAAGGAAATAGATTTTGATAATTTAAATTCTGTTGATTTAACTTCTGGTTTTTCAGGATATACAAAATATAATTTAATAACTTATAATATTAATAATGAAGAAAAAGATAAATATATTATAATTTCATTGAAATCAAATGTTCCTGGCAAAATTTATCTATTAAGTAATATTTATCCTAATTATGGAAAAAAAATTTTATTCCCAAATTTAATTAATGTTTTACATTTTCTTAATAATGATAATAATAAAACTGAAATTGTTTTAAATCAAAATAATAGCAATATTCAATTTTATGATTTTATAAATTTGAATAAAATTAGTTATTTAACTTTTCCAACTGAAGGAAAAAGATATTTAGATAATAAAAGTTATCAATATAATATAATTCCAAAAAAAAATGAAGATAATATTTATTATTATGGTGAAGGTGATTTTCTAATAAGAAATTTAAATTTTCCAAATCAACATAATTTACATTATCTTAATTTTGATATTAATGAAACATTAATATTTCAAAATTATAGTGAAGTTAATCTATTTCCAATATTAATATATAAAAAATTTCCACTTGATTTAACTTCTAATTTATCTTTTGAATTTCAAATAAATCAAACTTCAGAATTCAAATTTGATTATGGTTATGCAACAGAAGAAAATATATTAAAATTTTTATCAAAATCTTCAGATATAAGTATAACTAAATTCGAAGAAGGGAAATTAAATTTTAATGAAACTTTATTAAATGGTACTTTTTCATTAATAGAATCTGAAATAAATACATTAAATAGTTTAAACAATGCTTTATATATTTGTATTTTAATAAATTCTTCAGTATCATTTAATTCTATTAGTATTCAATTTTTTGAAAAAAAAAATTTAATTGAAATATTAAATAATGATGATTTAATTGTTTATAGTACTTCAAAAAATAAAAATATTCCAGTAAAAATAGATAATAAAAAAATAACTGGTTTTAATTTTCCTTCAAAAAAAGGATTTTATTTTTATAGAATATACTTCTTTTTACCTCCATATTTTAATATTTTTTTACATCCATATACTTCTGGAACAACTTTTTTAAATGATAATAATAAACAAAATGGAACTTTCACAAGTTTTAAAACAAAAAATTATGGAAGAAAAAATATATTTATAATACAAAATAATAAAGACACTGATGGTTGTACATTATATTTTTACAATACTCAAAATAAAAGATTTTTATCTGATGATGAAATAAATTCAGAAATTGAAATTAAATATGAAAATACAGAAAAAGAATCAGATTTAAATTCATATGAAATAACTTCAGATACACTTTCAATAGAAACAAATAATGATTTATCAAAATTAATTTCAACGTTTCCTTTAATGAATAATAAAAATGAAATATTAGATAATGTACAGTATATTTTAAATTTTTATGATAGTAATTTAAGTGATGATGATATTGATAAAGTTAATGAAGAAGAAAATTCAATTAAATCAATTGAAGGTACTTTAAATGAAAAAAATAAAATGGTTGAATTTTTAGTTTCTAATGAAGGAAATATTAAAGATAAAGTTTTAAAAATAATGTTAACTGCATCTGTAAATAATGATGAGAAAGTAAATTATAAAATAACAACTATTGATATGAATTCTGAAAAAGATAATACTGATAATAATAATAATTTATCATTTAAACCTTATAATGAGTTTGCTGTTAAAAAAAAGAATAAGAAAAAAAAATGGTGGATTGCTTTAATTGTTATTGGAGGAGTTATTATAATTGCTCTTATTATTTTTATTATTTATAAAATGAAAAAAAAAAGAAGAAATGAAAAATATAATAAAATTAGTGTTTTGTCAAAATCAACTATTGAAAAAGAAGTTAATCAAAAAAATACTGATATGAAAATTCGTAATTCTCTTATTAATTCTGAAAATAAATAATTATTATATTAAGAAATAATTTTTATAAATTAAATTTAATTACATTAAATAATATATTTAAAGTTACAACAAAAAAATAAAAAATAAATAAATATAAGAAATAAAAAAAATTTATAATTTCCAAAAAAAAAATGAATGATAATAAAATGAACAGTGATGAAAAAAAAAAAAATAAAACTCAACAAGAAAAAATGGATGAAATAGAAATAAAAAATAAAGAAAAACAATATTTTGAAGGAGTATTTCAATATTTATGTGAATTAGAAAAAGAACCATCATCAGATGAGAATTCAAAGCAAAAAAAATATTATAGAGAAATAAATGAAAAAGCAAAATCAAAACAAATGAAATCAACATTAACAAACTTTAAATCAAAAACATTAAAAGAAAAAACAAAAAGAAAACAAAATGTAGAAAATAATAAAAAATTTAAAGAAGATGAAGAAAAAAAACAAAATGAAGATGATCAAAATGAAAATAATAATAATATAATTGATTATAAAGATCCAGAAGAAGAAGAAAAAAGAATAAAATCAGGAAAATTTGGAGTAAAGGCATTAAGAAAAATATTTAAAAAATTAACAAAAACTTTTAATAAAAATGAAATAAAATTAATGATTTGGGAAGTTGATACTAATTTAGATGGATTTATTTCATATGATGAATATGAAAGAATGTATAAAAGATGTTTAATTGATGAAAAAGAAAAAGAACCTAAAAAATTATATCATTTAATTCAATTTTTAATGTTTGATAAAGAAAGAAAAGGAGAAATTACTGAAGAAGATACTTTAGAAGTTTTAGTTGTTAGAAATAATAATGGTTTAGATAATGCAATTAATGATATTTTTGATATTGAAAAAAAAGATGAAAAAGGAAATATTAAAAGAACTGGAAAAAAAAAAGAAAGAATGAATTTTAAAGAATTTTCTGAAAGAATGCATAATTTAAGTTTGAGAAAAAGAACTTTATTAATGAATAAAAAAAAATTATTTTGTGAAAAAGTTAAAGAAGAAGTTATGAATAATGCTAAAAATAAATAAAGTTTTTGAAATATTTTTTTTTTATTTTTTTTATTTTAGATTGTTTAATTTAAATATTTTATTATTTATTATTTGAAATTAGGATTATTTTATTTTGTTTTTTTCTGAAAATAATCTTCCATAAGGATTTGTTGCATTAATAAAAGGAGGTCTATTTAATAAAGAATAAGATGAGTTATAATTTATTAAATTTGGTGTATTTAGAATTAATTGATTTGATTGATATTCATTATTTAATTCTTCTTGTATTTTTGATAAGTTATTTTTATTTTTTACATCTGATAATATATTTTTTAATGTTATTACATCAAATTGATAATTTATTAATTTATTTAAAAAATCTTTGTAATCCTTATTATAATCTAATGATGAAGAATTTATATATTTTTTTACTAAAAAATCTTTTATTTCATTCATTTTATCTATTGATTTTAATATTTCATTTGTTATTTTTATTATTTGAATTTCTTGATTTGTATATTTATTATTATTATTTGGATTTACATTTTGAAAATTATTATATTCTAGATTTGAAAGATTTGGTATTTGTTTATTAAATGTCATTCTTAATGATCTTTTTATATTATTATTTGAATTTTTTAATATTTCATTTTTTGTTTTTTCTTTTGAATTTGATTTATAATTTCCTCTTATAGGTTTTTTTAATTTATTTTTATCTAATTCATTTTCATTTTTATTATTTAGTTTTTCATTATTCAATTCTTTTATTTTATTTTTCATATTATCAATATCTTTATAGTAATCATTTTTCAACTTATTTATTATTTCTTTATAATTTTCTATAATGATTGTATTTTGGTCTTCTAATCTTTCTTTTTCACATATTAAAGTTTTAATTGCTTGGATTGATTGTGTAATAATGTTATTATAATCTTCAATTATAATTATAATATCATTTGTATAATTTTCATCACAATTATTTCTTAAATAATCAAAAATAATAAATTTATGTTTTTCATTTAAAAATCGATTTTCTAATTCATCAATTAAATTCTTATAAATATAATTACTATTATTAGTTGTAATATTTATATTATTTTTATCTATCAAATTATTTAAATTATCCATAATTACTATTATTATTTTTTTATAAAGAAAAATTGAATTTAATTAAAAATGTATTTATTATTATCTAAAAATAATCCTTATTTAGAAGAATTAAATAAAACTCCCCAAGGACAAGCAATACAAAAAGATTTTGATGGAATGGAAATTGATTTAAAAAATCGATTTAAATCCAAAAATTTGGAATTAAAAGATAATTATATATCAAATAATTTTAGTGAAAATGTTTCAGATGAAGAAGACACATCAAATGCAGATTCTTTAAGTTTAATTTCTTCAAAATTAAAATCAAGTCAAATAGGAAATGAAGAAGATTTAGAAAAAAAAAAAAAACAAAAAACAATAAAACAATTAAAATTTTATATACATATTTTAAATATAATTTCATCATGTTTTATAATAATTTCAGTAATTATAACTCAAATTGAAAATGATAAATTTTACTTTGATAATAAAAATTATAGAAGATTAGGAGCTTTAATACTAAATTTATTTGATTTTAATGAAGAAAATAAATTTAAAGCTTGGCAAGAATTAGTTAATGATTCAACATTAAATTTATCATTAATACTTGAAAGAAAAGGAAATTCATTACCAACTATAATAAATCATTATATTAATAATGATTTAAAATATACGAAAATATCAAATTATGATATATTAACTGCATATAATATTACATTATATGATTTTGATTTAAATCAAATTTCAAATTATAAAAATATTTATATTCCAATAATAATAAGTGATTCAAATAATAAATTAAGATATATTATTTTAACTTTTTCTTTCATAAGTATGTTTTTTCTTTCAGCATCCCGTTATTTATCTTTTTATAGGGAAAAAAGATTAATTCAAAATAGTGCAATTCCATTTTATAAAAGTAAATTTTGTATAATATTATTTTTCGAAGTAATATTTCTTTTAATTTTCCCATATCCATCAATAGATTATCCTTGGATAAATCATCAATTAGATAGAATTATTATAATACCAATTTCTTCAATTGCAAGTGCAGTTTTAACATTTAGATTATTTTATTTTTTTCAATTGATAAACTCATTATCAATTTGGGATAGCTCATTATCAGAAAAAGTATTAGATAAATTTTACTTACAACCAAATTTACTTTTTACAATGAAAGCATTTCAAAAAAATAATCCTTTTATATCTTTAATTTTCTTATTTGCAATATCATGTATATGTTTTTCATTATGTATAAGAATATTTGAAATATATTATTGGGAATCTTTTACATTTATTTCTCAAGATTGGACTTTTATATGGAATGCATTATGGTGTATTTTTGTATCAATGACTACAGTTGGTTATGGAGATTTTTATCCAAAAACACATTTTGGAAGAATTATTGTTATTTTTTCTTGTGTTGTTGGAATTTATTTTACTAGTATGATGATGATATTTTTAACTAAAAAAAGTATTTTAAATGAAAGTGAATTAAAAAGCTATAAATTAATTACTAGATTAAAAATTAGATATCAATTAAAAGATATAAATTCTTATATAGTTTATCATGGATTTAAAATGTTTATTATTAAAAAGATATATCAAAGTGATCAAATAAATCAAAAACAATTTGAAATTAAATATAATTATGAAAAAAGGAATATTATGAATATGATTGAAAAGAATAAATTTTTATTTGAGAAAATTAAAACTTTTGATATTATACCTACAAAAGATCAATTATATGATATTGTTGAAAGGATTATTATTGAAATTAAAGATATTAATAATGAAGTTAGTATACTTCAAAAAATAAATAATTCTTTTTTAAGTTATACTGATACACAAGTTGTTATGATTAAATATTTAAAAAAATGTATTCAAAATACAAAATTAATGTTAGATTTAATTGATAAAAAACCAAAAGATTTTGGTGAATTATCAAAATATAATAAAGAAAATATAAATGAAAAAATGAATAAAATATATGAAGAACATAAAAAAGAAAGTATTAATATGGATAATATTAATTTAAATCAAAATTTACAACTGGATAAATTATTAGAAGATAATAAAACAAATACAAATGCAAATCATTATGATGAATTTTTTTCTGCTGAATTAGCAAAATATGATGTTACACAAGAAGAATATAAACAACATTTTTATTCTTTATTTTTTAATGAATCAAATCAAAGTGTTAAACCAAATAATAATAATAATGCATTAAAAGCAATAAAAACAATAAAACAAATGAAAGAATTAAAAAAAAAAATTGATTCTGAATATTTACAAAGAAGAAATAGAACTCAGGAAAATACTGTTGTAATTAATGATGATGAAACTGATGAATAAAATTAATTTAATTTATTAAATAATATATTATTAAAAAATATTTTTTAATTTAAATAATAATATTGTAATATTATATAAATATAATCAAGGAATATTTAATTAATATTTTTTAAAATTTATATTTTTAATTTTAATATGTGTAAAAAAAGTTTTTTAATAGAATATTGTTTATAATATTAAAAATAAAAAAAATATATTTTTAACATTTAATAATAATTAATATTTATATAAAATAAAAATCCTTTTCATTGAGGACAACAATTACAATTATGATAATTAATTTTTTCTTTATCAATAATATTTTTTTCTTTCTTATCTTTATCTAATAAAATAAATTTTTTTTCTTTCATTAATTGATATTTCTTAAAACTATTTTTTCTATGTAAACAATTATTTTTAATTATTTGATTTTTTAATTTTAAAGAACACATAGTTTCACTTTGTTCAGTAGGACTTAAAATAATAGTTTTAACATTTTCATTAAGACTACTAATATTAATATTATCATCAAAATTTTCATCTTTTTGTTGCAAAATATTAATTTTACTTAAATTAGAATTTTCATTTAAATGATTTAAATTATTAGTACTTGATGTAGAAGTATTAATTTTTTCATTTCCTAAAATTTCAAAAAAAGGTTCTGTCTCTTTTTTATTTTTATTTTCTTTTTTTTTTATTTGAACTGGAGAACAATTTTCATCATCTTGTTCTTCAATTGGCATAAAATTAATTGAATTATCTTTTGATATATTATTTGAAATTCTTTTTGATAAATTTGACATGAAAGAATTATTTAAATTTGAGTTTATATCATTTATTTCTTTTTTAATTTGTTCAAATATATTTGAATATGTTTTAAAACGATTTAATGATGATTCATTCATATTTCTTATTTCATTTACTTTTTCTGTTTTTGATAAAGGAATATATCTTTCTGCAAAAGATCTTGAATAAACTCTGCTTGTTAAATTTTTATTTTTAATCATTTCATTTATTTTTGTTATGTTTTTATCTGATTTAAATGTAATTGTTTTATACTTTTTTTCTCTTTTTTTATTTTCTTTATTTTGATTCTTTAATTTTGAACTTACAAAATTGTTTTTTCCAAAAGTAAGTGAATTTCTTTTCTTTTCAGAAGACATTTTTTCAAAATCAAAAAATTGATTATTTTTAATTTTTAACGAACTAAATATTTTTTCTAAAACAAAAAAAAATTAAAAATTAAAAATAAAAAATTAACAAAATTAAACAAAATAAACTTATCTTTAAATAGAAAAAAAACAGATAAAAAAATATATTAAAAAATAAATAAAAAAATTACCCATCAAGATTATCTTCAATTAATTCACTATGTAATTTAGGACTTTTATTAGTTAAAGATCGAAAAATAAAAAACAAAATAAAAATAAGTATTAAAGAGCCAATAATAACAGCACCAATCATAGCTTTTTTATCAGAAGAAATTTTTTTTAAAAAACTTTGATTTCCTTCATATTCTTCTAAATATTCTTTAGTAAAATTAAGAATATTTTTTCCTTTAATACCAACAATTTTTTCATCATAATCAAATCTAATTTCATAATTTTTAATAAAAGGATAACCAAAAGTCCAAATATTATTATTTTCCTTTCTAAAATGAATAAGAGAAAAAAAAATACCATTCATTTCAGTAAATAAATCTTTACTTTCAACTTTATAAGCAAAACCATTTAAAACAAAATATAAAGGTTCAAAATTTTCTATTATTTTCTTATCAACATTACAACTAAATAAAGTTTCATTAAAATTATTAATAAAAGGTTTACAGTTAGTATTATTAATTTCCCATAAATCTTCAAACATTTCATAATATTCAATTGGAATTGTTATATAATTACTTGTTGTATCAAAAATTGCTCTTCCATTTATTTCCATTGAATCATTCCAAGTTAAATTATTTGTTTTATTTCCTATTAATAAATGAGAATATTCACATATCCAACTATTATGATATTTTTCATCTAAATCATATTTATCTGTTAAGGAACAATTATTAAAATTTTTTGTTTCATTTTTTAATTTATTTACTTGAAATTGTATTGTTAATAAAGGTGTATTTATATATATTAATTTTTTTTTTATTAATTGTTCACTTTTCATTTTATCTATTAAATCATTTGTTTCTGAAATTGATATTCCTAAACCAAAAATTCCTTGAATTTTTGTATTATTTGTATTAGTATAATCATCCTTTACATTAAAAGAAAAATTATGAAGTACTTGTTCATTTATTTCTATTGAATCTTCAAATAAATCTAATTCTGTTTCACTAAGAATTTTTTGGGCATATGGTCTATCTGTATTTGAAAATATTATATTTGTTGATAATGTTGAGTCAATTAACATTTTTATATCTGTTAATTTTTCTCCTATTTGAATATCATAAAGATATTGAAGTGTGAATTGTTTTTCGGTTTGTTTTGTTTGTATTATTAAATATATTATTAGGAGAAGAAAAGGAATTTTCATTTATTTTAAATTAGAAATATTTTTTATTTATTGTATAATTAATTTTTATATTTTTTTATTGCATTTTGATTATTTTTTGAAATTTAAAAAATTCTATATTTATTAATAATTAATATTTTAATTTATATATTTTAAAAGATATAATTCTTAAACTTTTTCTAAATTTTTTAAATAAAATTGTTTTTTTGGGGATTGGGGATTGGGGATTGGGG
>JAEEGL014714501.1_pt1 | contig 11190 bp, 9 predicted proteins | sample 9134231 | NCBI WGS metagenome assembly JAEEGL01 (sample SAMN16246548, study PRJNA631951) | gut metagenome | biome: gut microbiome; feature: rumen; material: fiber-attached | host: Bos | place: Iran: Karaj | collected 2018-10
GACCGCTGCAAAGTTAAATTTCGATTGTTTCATATTCTTAAGCTAGTTTCTTTGAAAAGATTTTTCCTGTTTGCTTTCGTTAAAAGAATAGTTCGCTGCAAAAGTACACAATAATCCCCGAACTGCCAAACGATTCAGGGAATATTTTTTATGGTAATGAAAATGAATTCCCATAAAACTCCATAATTAACATCGTGTGTCCTTTCCGCTAGTGGTTACTTCATCACAACCTGTAGCCGAGGGTGGCACCAAGGGGAGCGAACAGGGCGTTGTAGCTACGCCACAGCCTACGTGCGGAGGTGAAAAGGTGCAAAAAAACATCAAAACATCTTGAAATTGCCAAATAATTCGTACCTTTGCATCCGAATTGATGAACTCAATGATTTGAGCATTCGGAAATTTACATCAAGAACGCAGAAATGCGTGCCAACCGAGCTTCAGGAATAGAGCATTCCAAAGAGCCACGGTGGCGAGCGAAAGCAGATGTGGGCATACGCCAAAAACTCATTATAGCTCAGAGACTGTAGATTTCCTTATGTGTCCGTTAAAGACATATAGGGATTTTCTTTTCTCCCCTAGCAAGTGTTGTTACTTGTCGTTAGACCCACTGGTGATAGTCACTTTATTGTCTAACAAATAAAATAACAACAAATGAAAGAAGACAGATTTTCTATGGGGAAAGGAAAAGAGAATTGGTTTAAGTATGAAAAAGTCTCTGGATTGAGGGATTTTTCAGAAGCTAAGACCCTAGGATTTACAGCAACTAAGGTTGCATTACGCTCCTTAAAATATCACCTTGAAAATGAAATGGGAGTAGAAATCACAGACGAACTGTTTATGGATGTCTTTAGAAAAGTCTGCAATTTCAACCCCAAACCTGCATTTGGAGGACTTGCAGGTCTAGAATTTGTGGAACCTCTAAAACACATATTGGTAAGACATGGCTATGAAAGTAGACATGTAAATGACATTTGGCGCGTGTTCAGGGTAAATCTACCCTCTCAGAGGTACTATAAGAAGATACTATTACATGTACCCCATTCGTCAATTGCATTTCCTGAAGATTCAGGCTATAGCTTTAAGGACTTAGATGATAATGAGCGTTTGCTTATTGACTTCTATACCGATGAACTATTTGTTTCAAACAAAGTGGAAAGCATTGTTTTTCCGTATTGTCGATTATATTGTGACGTAGAGCGCCTTGTCAATGACCCATTGGAGAAACACGGATTGGGGATCAGATATAGTTGGGGACTAGCAGAACATGATGAGCGTCATACTCTTTTTTATTTTAGTACAAAACAAGATGCCTATAACCAGTATATCAACTTTCATGCGGATGTATCAAAGAAACTTGTTGCCATGGACGCCAGCACGTTGCTGATAGATTGTCATAGCTTTTCCTGTTTGCCGAATCGTCTTAATTCTAATCCCCCAGACATTGATATATGTATTGGATTCAATGAAGATGAGACCTGTCCTAATAAAGTTGTAATTGGCAATATCGTATACCATTTTGAAACTCTCGGTTACAAAGTTGGTATCAATGAGCCATTTTCTAACAGCAAGACTTTTAATGTGCCTGTAGAGTATCACACAGTCATGATTGAAGTGAACAAAAGACTCTACATGAATGAACAGACATTAGAGAAGTCTGATAGTTTCTATAAGCTAAAGCATGACATACAATCGCTGTATGATGTTCTTTTAGAGAGATAACCTATAAAAAATCATAAATAGACGTGGTGTTTTATAATAACTTGTTAACAAACATATGAAATTGAATTATTTTCACTATATTTGTGCAATAAAACCCAAATAATGGAAGATATTAATCGTATCAAGTTGGTACTTGTCGAAAAAAAACGTACAAGCAAGTGGCTGTCAGAGCAACTGGGAGTGACACCATCAACCGTTTCGAAGTGGTGTACTAATTCATCTCAGCCAGATCTTGGCAACCTTTTAAAGATTGCTGACTTATTGGAAGTGGATATTCGACAGTTGTTTGTGAGGGAGTATAAACACTTCCTTATGTCACAAGAATTATCGAATAATCCAAGAACCGAATGTTGAGTTCGCAAAGCGTTATTACTTTTGCATCAAAAACGAAAGATATGGCAACAAATAAGAATGCACTCATACGATACAAGCATTTAGATATGCTTTTGTCAGATTGTCATCATTATTATGATATTAATGATTTGACTGATAAAGTGAATGATATGCTTAATGATGAAGGCTTTAGCACTGTTACACGTCGCTGTATTGAGAAAGATCTTGTGTATCTAACGGAACGCCCTTTTTCTGCACCAATTAAGCGTTTCAAGTGGAATGGAAAGAACTGTGTTTCATACAAAAGCTCATCTTTCTCCATCTTTAAGCAAGAAATGAGTAGGGAGGAGCGGAATCTTTTGCGTGAAGTATTAAATACGATAGGCCAGTTTGAAGGACTTGACCATTTTGAGTGGCTTGATAAATTTAAGCTTGGACTTGGTAATGGTCGGCACAAGCAAGTTATCAGCTTCAGCCACAATCCGTACCTACAAAATTCAACGCTACTTGGTACACTATTCGACATGATTTCAAATGAGGTGGTTATAAAACTGTCGTATCATACTTTCAGCGACGAGACTATGAGAAGTATTGATTTTCATCCATATCTGCTAAAACAGTATAACGATCGTTGGTACCTACTTGGTGCTGCCGATAGCGATATGGTTATACTTCACTTTCCACTTGACAGGATTGATAATGTAGAACCATTGCCAGAAAGGAAATTTGTTGATTGTCTTGATGATTTGTCGGAACGCTTCGAGGACATCGTAGGTGTTACATATTATAAAGACCTTCCCGTGGAACATATCCTATGCTGGGTTAGCGACAAATCCAAGGGGTATATTGAAACAAAACCTATACATGGCAGTTATACTCCACAAAAAGGTGAGGCGGAACTACAGTTCCATAGAGATTATCCGCAACTCCAGGGTGGATTGTTCTTTACTTTGGACTGCATCAACAACTTTGAACTCGTTCGTGAGCTTTGTTCATATGGGAAAGAACTCATAGTGCTTCGTTCCGATGGTACCATTGCTAATGATGTTAATAAATGGGTTTGCGAGATGAATGAAAAATATTCAGAACTGCGAACATAGAATTCGCAGATTATTTGTATCTTTGCATCAGAAAACTAAAAAAGCGATCTTTGAGCGTCTGAAGACAACCTGACTAAATGAATTTGACTTTCGCCTGACGTTTCGTTCAGGTGTCCAAAGCGAAAGCTTTTGGATATACAACGTTAGAGTTGTAATTGTTTCACTGTATTATTCATATTGTGATCTGTTGTGTTTTTATGTTATTATGTATATTGTACATATATAAAGAAATGAATAGTCAGTAAGTCTTTGGACCCTCATGGTCGATAATAGAAATTGTAACAATGGAAAAAAGAGAAATAGCACAACGAGCATTGAAGTTGCAGAACAAGGAAGATCTACTGCAACTGCTTAACGACATCGTAAAGGATGAGTTAAGCAGCGATCATTCTTTCTCTTTTTCCTTGAAACAGTTGACTTATTATTGCAATCCAAATAATGTACGTGGTCGTTATCGCCACTTCTCTATCCCAAAGAAATCCGGAGGGCAGCGTCATATCTCTGCTCCTTCAAGAGGACTCTCGCATATTTTGTATTATGTGAATATTATTCTGAAAGCAGTATATCAGCCTTCCGACTATGCTATGGGGTTCACGGAGGGACGTAGTGTTGTGGATAATGCATCCAGGCACATTGGGCAAAACTATGTGTTTAATACTGATTTGGAGAATTTCTTTCCCAGTATAGCGCAGCCAAGGGTGTGGAAACGCTTTCAGTTGGCACCATTCAACTTCAACCAGCAAATTGCCAGCATTCTTGCTGGCTTATGCTGTATAAGAGAGAAACAGGAGGATGGTAAGTTCGCATATATATTGCCCCAAGGGGCTCCAACATCGCCCCTTATCACCAATGCCATCTGCGATAAGCTTGATCGTAGGCTTAGTGGCTTGGCACGTCGTTTTGGATTACATTATTCTCGTTACGCTGATGACATAACATTTAGCTCTATGCATTATGTTTATAAAGAGAATGATGTGTTTATGACAGAACTAAAGCGCATCATCGAAGACCAGGGCTTTCATATGAATATTGGAAAGACTAGGCTTCAGAAACTTGGCCAGCGCCAAGAGGTAACAGGGCTTACTGTAAGCAACCGTGTAAACACAAGTAGTGAGTATGTCGCCGAAATCCGTAATATTCTCCATATTTGGGAAAAATATGGCTATAATGATGCCTTTAAGAGGTTCTATCCCCAATATAAGGCAAAAAAGGGCCATGTCAAGAAGGGAGAGCCTATGCTCGAAAATGTTCTCTATGGTAAATTGCAGTACCTCAAGATGGTGAAGGGGTATAAAGATCCTGTATATGCTGCGCTTCAGGCACGATATGACAGATTGACAAGCCCTGTGAATGCAGAAGTAAAACAGAGTTTAGATTACTTGCGCTCTTTCACAATTGCAGAATTTGAAGAAATTGTTGGCAGTCCCATAAACTATTGCCTGTCTAAAGACAATAATTTATATGGTCAAGCTGTGCTAAACGGTAAAGAGATTGCCATTAGCATAACAGGAGCCGCCAAGAACCAACTTGCTAAGAGCAAAATTATTACAGACGAGTCGCTATTGGCCAATATTAAACCAGTAAAATATAATGTTACATCCAAATCTAAGCCTGGATTGTTTGTAGTGTTGACTGCTAGAAACGGACATTCTCCCTTCTGGATGATGACCTATTATGATCCTACGGTAACAGATATTGATATGAGTAACGTACCTGCTTCTGAATTAGTCGATATTTGGGAGAAAAAAGGTATTGATGCAGCTATTCTGGCTTATGAGGAAGGATTGTTGCTGAACTCTGGCAAAAAGCAAGAAAAAACGAGGAAAAAGGGTAAGTCTAAAAAGCTGGCTACAGACGTAGACCTTCTTGACTTTGGTATTGATGACGCTTTGACTATTGATGATATTTCTAGTCTGCATGTTGATTCTGATGACTTTGATTTCTTGGATGAAGCGTCAGCTGTTTCTTTAGAAAATTTGTAATATGGAAAAGTACGATTTCATAAAGCTTATGCTCCAGAATCGCAATTTGTCAGTCAACGACAAAAAGCGGTTGTTACTGCTTGCCACTCGAGAAATAGAGCGAGTTGATGTCTCTTTGGAGCCAAAAGAAGAGAAGCAAAAAAAAGAGTCTAAAGATGAAGCCCCAAATGCAAGTGCTTTAGCCGTACATGCTCCTAAAGATACTGCATCTTTTTTGTCGTTGTTCAACGATCCTAAAGGTTTTAAGTTCTTAACCCACGACTTTGATCCTGATTTAAATATGGATTATGACAAGTTGATGATGCAAGTAAGGGAGCAGTTTAAGGAGGCAACTGCAAAATATAGAATTCCTAAAAATTTGTATGCGTTGATGTCTGCATTTATCTATGGAGGAAATGGCAAAGATGGTAAAGTGCGTACGTGGATGGACTGTGATGGTAAATTTCATAAAGATAATTTTACCAGCAAAAAATGGGTAGAATGGTCTAGCAATAATCCTAATGTTCACCTTCTTTGTAATGAGGAGATTGCCAAGGAAATATTAAAATTCAGAAGTAGCATACGTCTTGTTAAACCTTTTCTGTGTGATATAATAAGCAGGCAAGAGACAAAACATTCGAACCTGATCTTTCAGACAAATGGATTGGAAAAAGCAGATTTTTATACTTATGTTTGGGCTTTGGAGAACGGCATTAAGCGTATTTTGGACGATATGGCGCGTTATGCCAACAAAACACCTAATGTAATAATAACTTTTGAGCGTAGTTTCAGTGATGATTTTTCGAAAAGAATTATCAAAATAACCCAGTTAGGTTCCATTTCCTCCTCTATTGACGACGTTCTCCAGAAGTTTAAAACAGGAGGAGGTGCTTTTAATGAAATTAAGAACGTTTTTTATGGATATTGCAATTGGTCTGTGGAATCCTTGTGGGATGGAAAAGCCAAACGATGGAACATTCTCAAAGACTCAGATGTTGATGAAATAGAGGACATTGAGGATAGCAATATTCCAGGGTTCACACATATCTTAACATATTACAGCAAGTAATGATCATGAAAAAAATATTATTAATTGACGATAATAGTAAAAATCAACGTGAGGTATATGACGCATCTTTCGTTGATGATGAAACATATTCTGACTGTTTATCCCATGTAGAACAGGTAAACAGTCAGAGTGATTTATCTTTCCTTAATGATATATCATGTGTTATGATTCACGATTCTCTTGAAGACTATATTGACGGTGAGTTTAAATCAGATAGCCACAAAGCAAAAGACAGGATTGAAGGAATAATTCAGTCGAAGAACCTTCCTTGTGTGTATTTTAGTGATGGGCATGGTATGGAGGCTGATTGGCGTGAAGACATGCCAAATGTAGTTTTTGCTATCAAGAAGTCAGAGTTTTATCGTCATTTAAAGGTATTTTTAGACCATTTTAGGGAAACGAAAGAAGTTGATTTAAGACTGATTGCTTATGGAAAAGATTTCTTGAAGCACTTGATGAGCAAGTGGTGTCGAACAGTCATTTCGAAACTATCAGATACGCCAGATGAAGTGATTATTGATACGTCAATGATAGATAGCCGCTCATTAAGATTAATTATCGAAAAAGCTCAACCTAAAATAGGAATATCATTTGACGATGTCATGTGTGATATCGAAGATGGCAAAATTACGGCAGGTAGTATTAGGAATAATATTAATAGCATCTTAAGTAGCGTAAAAAAATATGGGAAAAATATTAGTTCTTGGAAATGAACAGACAAGAAAGTGGTCTGAAAACATAAATTATTCACATTTTATACCAATGGATATTTTTTCCCTTGGAGAGGATGGCGAAAGGAAACTTTGCGAATGGGTCATTAATAACATACCCAATGACAGCAAAGCGATTGTTGTTGATGTTGATGGGATATCTACACCTGAACTTTGTCTTGCTTTTGCAATGACTTTACGTCTTTCTATCTTTGAAAAAAGAATAGTAGCACTTTCTCCCATCTTGTTTGTTTCAAGGGCTACACAGGATGATTTATTAGGATATAAATACACTCCCATTATCCTTACAGGCAGCATAGCATTTGACCAGCCTGAGAATGTTAATGATGCTATAGAAGCCATGCATCCGTTGTCGCCAGAAGAATATAGAACAGAGTTTTTGGATATTATTAAAATCCTCCCAAATGCTAAAGAAGGAACGCATTCGCTTGCAAACCAATGGGGCGCAGATGTGTTAAGTCGTATTACTATCGGAAATGAAACGAATAACGAGTTGATCAAAAAGGCACGTCTGTCGCTGTATTTCAGGTATGTTAGGGCTCTATCACTTAAGACAAAAGATATAGAGGCTATTTTAAATGATTCTGAAACACAAGAGGAGACAATCTGTTCAAAGCTTATCGATGCAACAGGAAAGAATATCCTTTTGATAGATGATGAAGCAGATAAGGGCTGGGATGACGTTTTGCGCAAAATGCTACCGAACTCAGAATTCAAGACCATAAAGGAAGAAGTACCTAATTATGAGAACTTTTCTGACGATGCCAAGAAAACAATAGAAAGTGGCAAATACGATTTGATCTTTCTTGACTTAAGAATGAATGGAGTCGCAGAAGAAGAAACGCTCAGACCCAATGATTTCTCTGGTATGAAAATATTGAATAATATTAAGAAGCTGAATAAAGGCAATCAGGTAATCATGTTTACTGCATCCAATAAGGCTTGGAATATGAAAGCTCTGCTTGATGCTGGTGCAGATGGCTATTATATTAAAGAATCTCCAGAATATGCGTTTCCAACCACATATTCTATTAGCAATGCTAATGAGTTTGTTAAGACTATTAACAGATGTCTAAGAAGGGGGTATTTGAGAGATGTAGCAGGAGAAATCAAACAATTCAAAAAGAACGAAACATCATTTAAATATGATGACAAATTGTTCTGCAACATCAGCGTCCAATTAGATGTCGCATATTCTTTGATTTCATCTGCGATAGCCCAACAACAGTTTGCTTTTGCTTACATTTCATTAGAGCAAGTTTTTGAGATCATTTCTGACGAATTGATTGTGTTGGACAACTATCATTACATTATTGATGAAACTCAAGAAGATTGTAAAGACTGGGTTATAGATTCACGTGGCTGTCGTGGTAAAATTAACTTAGATTGGAAAGATTATCCTCAATGGAAGAAAATAGCATCATTATATTATCAGTTATGGAATGGAACAGATGTTTCATTTGGGAAGGAAGTTCAACAACTTATAGAAAAAAGAAACGCCTTTATACATAATGATAAGACTACTCTCAATAAAACAGATTCTCAACGTAGAAAGATACATACAGACATCTATCGTGAAGATGGGTTTATACGTTTGTTTCAGGCGGTAAAAACAATTCTACAACACATGTATTAGAAAGATTATGGCTACATTTTATCCTTCTTTAGAAACCATTGCAAAGTTTAAAGTTCCCCCTACAGAAGGGGAACGGGCTTTGCTTGACTTCTTGGGTAGAGTGTTGGACGATTCATACGAGGTCTTCTTTAATCCATACTTGAATGGCGACCGTCCTGACGTATTGATTATGCGTGAAGGAAATGGAGTGTTGGTAATTGAAGTGAAGGACTGGAATTTGGATAACTTCACCTTGAATGAGAAGAAGAAATGGGTGTATACCCCTAATGGTTCTGTTGTAAAATCTCCGATAGACCAGGTACTTAAATACAAGAATAACCTATTTGATTTACATGTAGATCAACTACTCCAGAAAAAAATATTTGATGTCAGGCATTTCAATATTGTAGCTTGTGCAATATATTTCCATTGCGCAAGCCAAAACATGGTTGAGAATCTTTTGATAAACCCATTTAAGAGCGACAACAAGTATCAGGCATTTCTTAAGTACAACATAGACCTTTTAGGAAAGGATTCTCTTGATGAAGAAAACTTTGTAAAAATTCTGGAAAAGCATTATATGGTGCCTTCAAAACCATCATTCTTTTTCACGAGTGATATTTACCAGAATTTCAAGAGACTATTAACCCCTACGATTCATCAGAGGTCAGAAGGGGTACCATATACTTATTCATCCAAGCAAAAAGACATTATATATTCTCAAACACTAGAACAAAGGGTTAAGGGTGTCTTTGGTTCTGGCAAGACCACGGTTTTGGCAGCTCGTGCCGTCCAGGCATATAAAAGAGCACTCAATTGGACAAATTACCCTAGGGTTCTCATCTTGACTTTTAACATTACACTCAAGAATTTTATTCATGATAAGCTAATGAGAGTAGATGAGGCGTTCCCTGTTGAGAGTTTCATTATAATCAACTATCATTCTTTTATCAATGCTGAACTCAACAATCTCAATGTTGATGTGATTGTCCCTGAGAATTACCCAAAAGAAAAGGTAGGTGAATATCTTGAGGATAATTATTACTCAAATATTTCCCTGTTCGAGGCGCATAAAAATGGAATTGTCAAATACGATGCCGTATTAATTGATGAGATTCAAGATTATCACCGTCCATGGATGGATATTATCAAGCAATATTTCCGTGAGCCGCAGGGCGATTATGTGTTGTTTGGTGACGTCAAACAGAACATCTATGGACAACCCACCGCCCAGAAAGATGTTGTAACAAATGTACGTGGTGTCAACGAACTCAAATACTGCTATAGGTCAGATTTTAAAGTTAGGGATGTTGCTCAGTTGTTCCAACGCAACATCTTTAAAGAGAAATACGAAATAGATGACTTTGAAGAGAATAACAAAATTGGTTCTTTAGGGTTAACCATTGATAAAGAGGGCTATATAAACTACATGTACCTTCAGGGTGAAAACCCTATTACATCTTTATATAATATTATCCGTGGGAACATACTTAACAAGGCATCGAATATTGCTCCTAATGACATAACCATTTTGGGCTATACAACTCACCTTTTACGAACCTTTGACGCCTATTATCGTTACATGAGTAGAGAAAAAGTAAATTCTATGTTAGAGACGATAGAAGCAATGTATATGATGAACCTCAATTTTATTGGCAAGAACAATATGGGGAATGAAGATAACATGTGGTTTTGTAATATTAGTGAGCACTTCAAAAAGAAACTGTTCCCCAACAGGTCTGTTCTCTTTGACCAGGACATCATAAAGCTTAGAAAGCACATAGCGATTCTTTTTACCGTCTATGATTTATATAGTGATTTCGAAGGGGACTTTGAAACCCGTCTAAAAGAAGAGTGTGATAAATGTGGTATTTCATTAGCTGCTTTTATTGCTTTCAATGAGCACTATAGCGAGCAGTTGGAAAAGTTTAGAGAGGAAGTTTACAAACACAGTTATAAGAATATTCGAGATAATAAGAAACTTCATTTCTGGATGAATAGTGGGACTATTAAAGTATCTACCATCAATTCCTTTAAAGGATGGGAAAGCGAAGTCGTATTCCTGATCTTGGAACCTAAGTACGATATCACGACATCATTTAACTTGTCTTTTGATGAACTATTATATACAGGGCTAACCAGATGTAGAAGGAATCTTGTTATCATCAACTATGGTAATGTAGAATACGATAAGAAGATACGTCCTATAATAGAGACGGTGAAATAATATACTGTTAGCGAACATAGAGTTTGCAAATCCCCTTTATCTTTGCAGGAACTAATAATTTGATATGAACTCTAAAAATCCTACAATCCCAGAAATCTTGTACGCAGGATTGATAAAACTTGGAATAACAGACCAAGAGCATTTAAAAGTAATTCTGCTTACACTACAGACAGAAGACAATATGGCAGGAATGATAGCCAGAATAGAGGAAAGAGTCGATACTGGAGAAAAAATGGATTGGAGCGAAGCTCTCAAGACTGCCATAATGATAAGGGAAGAATACGACAAAAAGATTCGACCAATAGCTCATTTTGCAGGGTGCGCCCCCTCTCAATAGCCCATTCCTACAAGTGTTTTGAGAGATTCAAACGTTTCAGGACTCAATTCGATGGTTGAAAATGCTCAATAGCTCATTTTGCAGGGTGTAACATGCAA
>JAEEGL015399127.1_pt1 | contig 11190 bp, 10 predicted proteins | sample 9134231 | NCBI WGS metagenome assembly JAEEGL01 (sample SAMN16246548, study PRJNA631951) | gut metagenome | biome: gut microbiome; feature: rumen; material: fiber-attached | host: Bos | place: Iran: Karaj | collected 2018-10
ATTTAAAAGATGATCAAAAAGTTGCAACAGTAGCATTAGTAGAAAAAGAAGAACTAGACGAAGAAATAGAAGAAGAGAATGAATAATCTCTTCTTTTTATTAATGTTTCACGTGAAACATAGAAAAGTATTTTTGTGAATAGTATAAAAATTATTTCCCGGGAAATAATTTTTTGTAAAAAAAGTTTGGGAAATATACAAAATTATTTCCCAGGAAATAAAAAAATGTGATGTTTCACGTGAAACATAGAGAATATTTCCCGGAGAACAACAAAATAATGTTTCACGTGAAACATAAAAGATAATAATTATACATTTATTTAATTATCATTTACTTTTTATAACTTTTATAATAGAATATATACGTGCAATGAAAGTGGTCGAACCAGGTCAGAATCGGAAGATAGCAGCCTTAAGATTTAACTTTCATGTGCACTTTTTATTTGGAGGAAATATGAAAAAAGAATATTTTGATAAAGTTTTTCAATATGCAAAGAAAGCTGAGAGTATTGGAGAAGTACCAATAGGAGCTATTATTGTTAAAAATGATGAAATTATAGGAATTGGTTACAACAAAAAAGAACGAAAGAAATCAATTGTTGAACATGCAGAATTAATTGCAATAAAACAAGCAGAAAAGAAAATAGATAATTGGCGTTTAAATGATTGTGATATATATGTATCACTAGATCCTTGTCCTATGTGTGCTAGTGCAATAAAACAAGCTAGAATTAAAAATGTTTACTCAGCATTAAATAATTCTGACCCTAATAATTTAAATATAATAACCAAAATATTTGAAAAGGATAGTACGAATCCTAAAGTTAATTTTGAATCAAATTTATCTCCAGAAAAAGCAAAAGAAATATTAAGTTCTTTCTTTGAAAAACAACGAAATATCTAATAAATATGTTATAATATATATGAGGTGGTTTAAATATGTATAAAGCATTATATCGTAAATATAGACCAACTGATTTTGATACCGTAGTTGGGCAAAATCCAATTGTTAAAACGTTAAAAAATTCAATTATAAATAATAGTTTTACACATGCATATATGTTTTATGGACCACGTGGTACAGGTAAAACAACTGTTTCAAAAATATTCGCGCGTAATGTTAATTGCTTAAATAATAAAGATGGAAATGCTTGTGGCAAATGTGAAGCGTGTGAATTTTCTTTCTCAAAAGAATGTGTGGATATTATTGAAATAGATGCAGCATCTAACAATGGAGTAGATGAAATTAGAGAATTAAAAAACAAAATTTCGTTAGTTCCAAGTAAGTTAAAATATAAAGTTTATATAATTGATGAAGTACATATGCTTTCCACAGGAGCATTTAATGCGTTGTTAAAAACGTTAGAAGAACCTCCTGAACATGCTATCTTTATTTTAGCAACTACTGATCCACAGAAAGTTCCAGAAACAGTAGTTTCAAGATGTCAATGCTTTTCTTTTAAGAGAATTGCGGATGATATTATAGAAGAACAACTTGCATATGTAGTAAAAAAAGAAAAAATTAGTGTTGATAAGGAAGTATTGAAAAACATAGCTAACTTATCAGATGGAGGATTACGTGATGCATTAGGAATGCTAGATAAATTAGCTTCATATAATTCTCAAAAAATAACTATGCAAGATTTCATAGAAATAAATGATGTGGTAGCAGAAAGTGAAATAGAAGATTTTGTTAATTGTATTTTTGAAAATGATATTCCGGGAATTTTAGAAAAAATTGATTACTTTGATCGTGAAGGTAAAAATTTAAATCAAATTATTACCCAGATCCTTCATTTCTGTAGAAATAGTATTGTTAATTATTATTTAAATGAGAATGAATCTAAATGGTCAATTGATAACCTTCAAGATTTTACAAACTTACTAAACGAAAAAATAATTGATATTAGAAAAAGTTCAAATCCTAGAATATTTATAGAAATGTTTATTCTAAAGTTTATAAATGATTATTTATCAATGAATACTAACAAAAAAACAACGAATGTTGTTAAAACTGAAGAAACTACTGTAGAAACAACAAAAAATAGCGGTAACATTGAAGAAAAAGATAATGAAAAATCAGAAGAAAAAGAAGAAAAGAAATCTATAAAAAGCAAAAAAAATATAGTTGATGATAAACAAAGAAACATAATTAACATCCAAGAAATAATGAATGCAAGAATAAATAATGTATTGGCTAAAGCAGATAAGAAACTAAAAGATGAAGAAGAAAAGAAGTTTGAAAAACTTAATAACTATACATTTGATCAAAAAATCGGATATTTAGTGTGTAATTTGTTAGATTCAAAAGTAGAAGTTGTTAGTGATGAAATAGTATTACTAAGTTTTGAATATGAATCTTCAGTCAATGAAAATCTAAGTACTTTAGATAAATTAACAGATATTTATAATAAAATAACTGGTTCAAAGAAAAAATTAATCTTTGTTTCATTAGCTGATTGGAAAAAGATAAAAGAGCAATATATTATTAATTTTAAAAATAATTATGAATATAATATAGTTGAAGAACCAGATCCAATCTATGAAGAAACTAAAAATGGTGATATAATAAACGATAGTGCAATCGATTTATTTGGTGATATTGTTGAATTTGAATAAAGAAGGAGAGATATAAATATGAATATGCAAGCAATGTTAAAGCAAGCACAAGCTTTACAAAAAGATATGATGAAAGCAAAGGACGAAATAGATAATACAGAGTTTGTTGGGGAAAGCTCATTAGTTAAAGTTACTTTAAAAGGAACAAAAGAAGTTACAAAAGTAGAAATTAATGCTGATAGTCTTGATTCTGATGATATAGAAGCATTACAAGATATGATTTTAGTCGCAATAAATGATGCAAATAAGAAAATTGATGATATGACAGAAAAGAAAATGGGTAAATTCTCAAATATACCTGGATTATTTTAGGTGAAAAAATGTATCCTGATAGTTTAAATAATTTAATTGAATCATTTAAAACATTACCAGGAATTGGTGCGAAGACTGCAGAAAGATTAGCGTTCGCACTTTTAGAGTTGGATAAAGAGCAAATAGAATTATTCTCAACAAGTATGTTGGAAGCAAAAGAAAAAATTCATCGTTGCAAAAGATGTAATATGATGACAGATGAAGACCTTTGCTTTATTTGTAGGGATAAAGATAGAGAATCTTCTAAAGTTCTATGTGTAGTAGAAAATTCAAAAAATGTCTTTCTTTTTGAAAGGCTTAATATGTTTCATGGTAAATATCATGTTATAGATGGATTAATATCACCATTAGATGGTATAAATCCAGAGGATATAGGACTAGATAAGCTCTTAGATCGTGTTAAAGAAGAAAAACTTGAAGAGATGATTTTTGCTTTTAAACCAAGTATAGAAGGAGAGACAACAGCTTTATACATAAAGAAAATCCTGGAAGGATTAGATATAAAGATTACTAAACTAGCTAGTGGTGTTCCAATAGGAGCTGATATGGAATATATAGATAGTTTAACGCTAGAAAGAGCATTAAATGATCGAAAGATAATAGAATAATATGTGAGGATTGGTATATATGAGAAACTTATCAATAGTGAAGAAAAAGTTTTTTGATTATGTTGACCATTTAATTGAGAATAATAAGATTTCTCATGCCTATATCATTGAATTGGATAATTATGAAGATAATATGACTGATGTATATGATTTCATAAAAATGATTTTATTTAATAAAAAGCATGGAGAATTAGAACAAATAAATGAAAATATAACTAATTATATTGATAATAATATGTATCCTGATATTAAAATAATTGAACCAGATGGAAATAATATTAGAAAAAGACAATTAATTGAATTACAAAAAGAATATAGTAATAAGTCATTATTAGATAATAAACGTATATATTTAATTAAAAACTCAGAGAAAATGAATCAAGCTTCTGGTAATACAATACTTAAGTTTCTAGAAGAACCAGAAGAGAATATAATCGCATTACTATTAACTGATAATAGATATAATGTTTTAGAAACAATTCTTTCAAGATGTCAAATTTTATCATTGAAGGAAACAAATTTATTAGACGATGAAGAGGAAAAATTTATAGAGTTTTTAAAACACGTAGTTAATCCAAAAGAATTCTTTAAAAGATATAACTATTTTATAAACAATTATATTGTTGATAAAAATGTTGCTAAAGAAAAGCTTATGCAAGTTGAGAGTACTATAATTCAATTCTTGAATAATCAATATTTTGGTGAGAATTATGATAATCAAATTAGTGATATTTTAAGAGAAATAGAAGAAAAAAAATTAATAAATTATTTATCAATAATTGAAGAAGAATTATTAAAATTAGATTATAATGTTAACTATAAATTATGGATTGATTCATTATTTTCAAAGCTAATAATAGGAGGTTAAGTATGATTGATGTAGTAGTAGTTAAATCATTACAAACAAATGGTATATATTATTTAGCACCAAATACTTTAGAATTAAAGAAAAATGACGAGGTTGTTTTTGAAACTGAAAATGGTCCATTAATTGGTGTTGTTTGTAAAGAAACATACAAAGAAAAGAAAGATAACTTAGTGTTACCTTTGGATAAAGTATTAAGAATAGCAGATAAAAAAGATCATGATAAATATAATAAGAATGTTTCTGAAGCAGAGAAAGCTTTAGAAGATGCTAAAAAGTATAGTAATAAACTTGAATTAGATATGAATTTTGTCGATGCATATTTCAATTTAGATAAATCACAATTAGTATTCTTATTTTTATCAGAAACTAGAATAGATTTTAGAGAACTTGCTAAAAAACTAGCTGCTAAATATAAAACACGTATTGAATTACGCCAAGTAGGTGTTAGAGATAAAGCTAAAAGAGTTGGTGGATTAGGACCTTGTGGACTATTTCTTTGTTGTAATTCTTTTCTAGCTGATTTTAATAGTGTTTCAATCAATATGGCTAAAAATCAAATGTTAGCTTTAAATCCTACTAAAATTAATGGGTTATGTGGAAGATTATTATGTTGTCTAGGATATGAAAATGACACATATACTGAAATGAAAAAAGGTTTACCTAAAATTGGTTTAGTAGCAGATACACCATTAGGAATGGGAAAAGTAGTATCAGTTGATATCTTTAAAAAGACTTATTCAGTTGATTTAAAAGATCAAGGAATAGTTACTTTTGATAAAGAAAGTGATAAATAATGGAAAGATTAGATGATATTCTAGGTTATTCAAATCTAAAAATATATCAAAACTCTGATTATTTTGCATTTTCCTTAGACAGTATAATACTAGCAAACTATTGCAATATAAGATTAAGAGATAAAAAGATAGTTGATTTCTGTACAGGTAACGGTGTTATTCCATTAATCTTGACAAGACGAACAAAAGCAGAAATTTTTGGTATTGAAATTCAAAAGAATTTAGCTGATTTAGCCATTAAATCAGTATCTTATAATGGTTTAGAGAATCAAATTAGAATTATCAATGAAGATGTAAAAGATTTTTCAAAGAAAAATATTTCTAAATTTGATCTTGTTTTGTGTAATCCTCCATACTTCAAGTTAAATGAGAAAAGTAGTCTAAATGAGTCATATGAAAAGAAAATAGCTCGTCATGAGATAATGATTGATATTGAAGGAGTATGTGATTGTGCTAAGAAAGTATTAAAAGATAATGGTAATTTATGCCTTGTTCATCGTAGTGAAAGATTGATGGAAATAATAGAAATCTTAAGAAAGAACAATTTTGAACCAAAAAGAATAAAGTTTGTTCATGAAACTATAGAAAAAGAATCTACTTTAGTTTTGATAGAAGCTCAAAAACTTGGTAAAGTAGGATTAAAAATAGATAAGCCATTAGTTTTATATAATATTGATGGTAGTTTAACAGATGAATATAAAAGATTACAAGAGGAGGTAAGAGTATGATTCAACATAGTTATGATGATAGTGCAAGTTTGTATTTGATTCCTACTCCAATAGGTAATCTTGATGATATTACTATTAGAGCATTAAATACTTTAAAACAAGTAGATGTTTTATTATGTGAAGATACTAGAGATACTGGTTTATTGTTAAAAAAATATGATATTAAACAAAAACTAGTTAGTTGCCATGAATATAATGAAGATAAAATAATTGACAAAGTGATTGATTATTTAAAAAAAGGATTAAATGTAGGATTGGTAACTGATCAAGGTAGTCCAATAATTAGTGATCCGGGGTATATTATTTCTAGAGCTATTATAGATGCTGGATATAACGTTATTAGTTTACCAGGAGCAACAGCTTTCGTTCCAGCTTTATCAATGTCTGGAATAGAACCATCACCATTTTTGTTTTATGGATTTTTAAATGCTAAAGATAGTAAGCAAAAAAGTGAGTTAATGAGTTTAAAAGATTTAAAATATACATTGATTTTTTATGAATCAGTTCATAGAATGGAAAAAACTCTTAAAAATATGCTAGAAGTTTTAGGTGATAGAAATATAGCTATTTGTAGAGAAATATCTAAAATACATGAAGAAGTTTGTAGAGATAAAATAAGCAATGTGTTACAAATTGTGTCACAAATGAAAGGTGAATTTGTCATAGTTGTCGAAGGAAATAAAGAAAAAGTAGATTATAATAGTTTAGATGTCGTAGAACATGTTAAACTATATACAGAAGATGGAATGAGTGAAAAAGAAGCAATTAAACTAGTGGCTAAAGAAAGAAATGTAGCTAAATCAGTTATTTATAATGAATATCATAATAGGAAGTGATTTTATGAAATTAATAGTAGGATTAGGTAATCCAGGAAAAGAATATCAAGATACTCGTCACAATATTGGTTTTAATTTTCTTGATTATTATGTTGAATATAAAAATTTAGAAAAATCATGGTCTAAAAAATTTGATGGATTATATATGAATACTACTATAGATGGTAATAAAGTAATCCTATTAAAACCACAAACATATATGAATCTATCTGGTAATTCAGTAAGAAAAGCAGTTGATTACTTTAATATAGATATTAATGATATACTTGTAATCTCTGATGACTTAGATTTATCATTAGGTAATTATAAACTAAAAATGAAAGGTTCTTGTGGTGGACACAATGGATTAAGAGATATTGAAAATAAATTAGGAACCACAGAATATAAACGTTTAAAAATAGGCATTTCTAATGATAAAAAACTTGATACTAAAGACTATGTATTAGGAAGTTTATCAAAAGCTGATAAAAAAGTAATTCAAGATTTATATAAAGATTTATGTCCAATAATTGATGATTATTTTGAACTTAATTTCACTGAATTAATGAATAAATATAATCATAAGAATAGGTGATATAATGGATTTTTTTAATCAACTTATTGACGTTTCAATAGAAAAAGACATGGGTATATATAATACTACCGATGAATTTTTTTGTTTGTTTTTAAACAAGATTAGTAATGAAACAGGTAAGAATATTCTAATGGTAGTAAATACTATCTATGAAGCAAATAAGCTATATAATTCATTAATTGATTATCATAAGAATACATATTTGTTCCCAATGGATGATTTTTTAACAAGTGAAGCTTTAGCAATCTCACCAGATTTAATGATAAATAGATTAGAAACAATTAATAAAGTTTTAGAAAATAAACAAAATATTGTGATTACTAATTTAATGGGATATTTAAGATTCCTACCTATGAAAGAAGAATATGAAAAAAGTATTATTGATCTTAAAGTGGGTAGTATTATTGAACCAAATCAGTTAGTAGAAAAATTATCAACAGTAGGATATACACGAGATACACTAGTAAATAAAACGGGAGAATTTGGAGTAAGGGGATTTATAATTGATGTCTTTCCAATAGATGAAGAAAATCCAATAAGAATAGAATTTTTTGACGATGAAATAGAATCAATTAGATATTTTAAACCTGATACACAGAAGTCAATTTCTAAAATTGAAGAAATAAAAATTAAACCCTTTTCAGAGTTTTTAACTACAAAAAATGTTGTAGAAGAACATTTTAATAAACAAAAGTATCTTCCAAAATACACAAAAACAACTAATATAGGTGATTATTTAGATGATAATATTACTATTTTTAAAGATTATGAACAATTAGATACAAGTTATTTAAATAATTTAGAAGATACAGTAGAATTTAGAAGTGAAAAAGATAGTGACTTCGAGGGTAAATATATGAATGATTTTTCTAATTTATCAGTAGAGTATCCAATATATTATTATTCATTAAATAATTTAAATTCTAATGAAAAAGTATCAAAAATGTATGATTTTGGTATAAAAACTATAAATAATCTTAATGAAGATAGTGAACAAATAAATGAATTTATCCGTAAGCAAATAGATTCAAAGAAAACAGTAATCATTTGTTTAAAGAAATATCAAATACGTAGTATGAGACAACATTTAAATATGAAATTATTGGATACTACTTTTGAAAATATTCATTTAGGACAAGTAAATGTTGTAGAAGGAGAGCTTAGTAGAGGTTTTATTTATAAAGATTTTGTGGTTTTAACAGCAAAAGAATTATTTAAAAATGTTGAAAAAAAGAATAGATATAGTACTAAGTATAAATATTCATCTACTATTGAAGATATTAATAAGCTTTCGATAGGAGACTATGTAGTTCATAATGTTCATGGAATTGGAATTTATAATGGTATAAAGACATTAACGCTAAATAATATTGCAAAAGATTACTTAGAAATTCTATATCAAGGAACTGATAAGATATATATTCCTGTTGAAAAAATAGAATATTTAACTAAATTCTCTGGTCGTGAAGGTGTTGTTCCTAAAGTAAATAAATTAGGAGGAACAGAATGGCAAAAGACAAAGACTAGGATTCGTAATAAAGTAACAGATATTGCTAGTAGATTAATAAAACTATATGCAGAAAGAGAAAGTCGAAAAGGATTTGCTTTTTCTCCTGATTGTGATTTATCAATTGATTTTGAAAATGATTTTCAACATGAATTAACAGTTGATCAAAAAAGAGCAATAATTCAAATTAAACAGGATATGGAATCTCCTGTTCCAATGGATAGGTTATTATGTGGTGACGTTGGATTTGGAAAAACTGAAGTTGCTTTTGTAGCTGCTTTTAAATCAATATTAGATTCAAAACAGGTGTTATTCTTATGTCCAACTACAATACTTTCGAAACAACATTATGATAACGCAATTGCGCGATTTAAAAACTTCCCAGTAAATATTGGATTATTAAATAGATTTACAACTCCAAAAGAAGTTAATAGAATATTAACTGGCTTAAAAGATGGGACTATAGATATGGTAATAGGTACTCATAGACTTTTAAGTGATGATATAAAACTAAAGGATTTAGGATTATTAATTATCGATGAAGAACAACGTTTTGGTGTTGCTCATAAGGAAAAGATTAAAGAATATAAAAGTAATGTTGATGTTTTAACTTTAACCGCAACACCAATACCTAGGACACTACAAATGTCATTAGTTGGTATCAGAAGTTTATCTTTAATTGAAACTCCACCAGTTAATCGTTATCCTGTTCAAACTTATGTTATTGAGGAAAACAAACAAATTCTTAAAGAAGCAATATATAAAGAATTATCAAGGAATGGACAAGTATTCATTCTATATAATAGAGTTCAAACTATTAATGAATTTGCTACTAGAATTCATGATATAGTACCTGATGCAAGAATTTGTATAGCTCATGGACAAATGAATAAAACAGATCTAGAAGATACTATTTATAACTTTGTTAATTATGAATATGATATTTTAATTTGTACGACTATCATAGAAACCGGTATTGATATACCTAATGTTAATACTCTAATTATTATGGATGCAGATAGATTTGGTCTTAGTCAGCTATATCAAATTAGAGGAAGAGTTGGTAGAAGTGATAAGTTTGCTTATGCATATCTTATGTATCAACCATTTAAGAGTCTTACTGAAACAGCTGTAAAAAGACTAAATGTAATTAAAGAATTTACTGAATTAGGTAGTGGTTTCTCTATCGCAACACGTGATTTATCTATCAGAGGGGCAGGGGACATCTTAGGTAGTGAACAAGCTGGATTTATTGATAGTGTTGGAATTGATTTATATTTAAAAATATTAAATGAAGAAGTAGAAAAATTGAACAATGGTGAAATAAGAGCTGAGGAAGAAGAGACAGATACATATAAACCATTAATTGAAGTCGCAACTCATATTGAAGACAATTATGTATCAGATGAAGAATTAAAAATAGAGATCCATAAAAAGATTAATTCAATTGATAGTGAAGAAAAGTTTAATGAAGTCAAGAATGAATTAGAAGATCGTTTTGGAAAATTATCAGAAGATTTAATAGTTTATATGTATGAAGAATGGTTTGAAAAACTAGCACTTAAATTAAAAATTAGTAATATTCACCAGAATAAAAATTCAATTGAATTAGTATTCCCAGAAGAAGTGGTCAAACAACTAGATACAGAAGAAGTGTTTATGGATGCTTTTGAAGTAACTAACATGTTTAGATTTAAAAGCAAAGGAAGTAATTTAATAATAATTTTAGATATTATAAAATTAGAAAAACATCCTATTTTCTATTTAGTAGAATTAATGAATAAAATTGATGTCAAATTCGGAAATAATCTTGACTAAAATTAAGCAAGTTGATAAATTTAATATGCTAGGAGTGACAAAATGAAGAATCAAACAAAAGAAGAATTAAGGCAACATCATATAAATAGTTATAGAGAAACAGTAATTGAAATCATCAAGAATAATACTAATTCTTTAGTTGATACTGATATTATGTCGCTTATAAAGAAGCCACCACTTGATTCAATGGATTTAATTCAAGTAAAACTTTTATCTTTAGCAAAGAAAAATAAGATTGTGTTAAATATTGAAGAATTAAGTAAATTAATAGATAATTATCGAAACAGTGTTTTAAAATGTTCCGATAAGTTAAAAAAAGAGAGAATTAATGAATTATCAACTAAAGTAAAATCTACTAAATTTGAAAAGGAAAATGATATTATAAAGATAAATAAAAAAGATTTTACTACTATTAATAAAAATATAAAGAAGATATTTAAAGAGCAAGTTATAGAATCTTATGAGAAAGAAATATTGGCTAAAATGAATGTGATTTTTGATAAAAAAGTAGAGGAATCTATTGTTAG
>JAEEGL015500545.1_pt1 | contig 11190 bp, 8 predicted proteins | sample 9134231 | NCBI WGS metagenome assembly JAEEGL01 (sample SAMN16246548, study PRJNA631951) | gut metagenome | biome: gut microbiome; feature: rumen; material: fiber-attached | host: Bos | place: Iran: Karaj | collected 2018-10
CTTCTCCCTTCCTTCCGGCTTTGACTTCCACCTTCTCATCGAAGAGCGAGAAGAACCCGCCGCCCGACTCACCGTCACCTACAACGGCACCACTGCCTATGACGGCGTCTTTGAAGCCGGAGAGGGTGAGGATTCCAGTACCGCCCCCTACTGGCAGCTGTTTGACAAGCTTCTGGAGATCCTCTATGACATAGAGCACGAGGACTACAGCTTCGTGGATGAAAGCTGCCCTTGCCTCGGGACCCGGAATGCAGGATCCCCCGTAGACCTCTTCAACGCCTACAGGATTCTCGCTGAGGCCGGTTTCCAAACTGAGATGATAAGCACTGTGGGTTACCTCCCGGCGCCGGTTCTCATTGCCCATGAGAACGACATCGTCCTCCTGGGCAGCCGCCACTTCGATGGAGATTCCCTGTTCGTTGAGATGAAGCGTCTTTTCCACGGGGTCGATGACGATGCCTCCATCGAGAAGGCTGTGAAGGAAGCCAACGCAGAGGGGCACGCCATCAGGACCATACACTGGGAAGACGGGTCCTGGTCCTTCCGCAGCGGGCTGGACGTTGACACGGACACGGAAAACCTTATTGAGAACATCAACTCGGAGGTCTCAGCGCTCCGTGGGTTCATCGCCCAGGTGGAAGCCAGCGATAAGGTCGGCCCCGAACCCTGGGATATCACCACCGAACAGAGGCACTACTTCATTTACGAGACCATCGACCAGTCTCTCCAGTTTTCCAAGCTCAAGATCTGAGCCACTTATCAGAACCTTACTTTCACGCACATGAAAAAGCTCATTACCATGCTGTCAGCCCTCCTGCTGACCGCCCTGGGTGTCGACTCCTACGCCCAGAAAACCAAGACCGAGAATGACTACAACCTCAAGAAGGCCTACGAGGTCCTCCGCGACGACAAGGACGAGGCTAAGGCCCTCGAGCTGGTGAACGACCAGCTCTCCGTGACCCCCGACAACATCGACGCCCTCCTCCTGAAGACCCGCCTCCTTCGTCACAAGAGGGACCGCGGCGCGGCCCTTCGGACCATCAACCACGCCATCGAGGTGAACAAGCCCAAGCGAAGCGGCACCCCCAACTCCACCCTTTACTGGTGGAAGGCGTTCATCTACGACGACATGAGGGACTACGACAACGCCACCGCGTGGTTCAAGAAGGCCTATGACCTCTCGAAGAAGGACAGCAAGGACCAGCGCCAGAACATAGGGTTCAATTACGCGCAGAGCCTCTATAACCAAGGGAAGCGCGAAGAGGCCGACGCCGTCTACCGCCAGATGCTCTCCGAGGACGAGACAGAGCTCGGCGCCATGGTGGGGCTCGCCCGTGGTATGATCGACCGCGGGGAGTACGCAGAGGCCCTTGAGATGCTCGGGAGGTGTAACCGTATGGACTCCGACTACTCTGAGGTGTACCGATTCATGATGCAGGCCTACGACAAACAGGGTGAGACCACCAAGGCCGTCGATGCGGCCCTCGACTGGCTCGACAGGGACAGCGACGCCTCCACCTCGCAGATTGTCGAGGTCCTCTCCCGCAAGGCCAACTACGCGGAGGCCTCCCTCAAGGCCCGCGCCCGCAAGAGCGACAGCCCCTTCCGTTGGAAAGCGTTCCTCGCACACTTCTACGAGAAGACCCATCAGTACGCCAAGGCCGTGAAGGCCTACGACGAGCTCGAGGAGGAGTTCGGGCACTATCCCGAGATCAACGGCCTCAGGAGCATCTGTTACAGCGAGCTCGGGCTCTATGGGCAGGCCATCGAGGACATCAACAAGGCGATGGGGAAGGACCCTGACTGGGACGACCTCCGCCGCCGGGCCGATTACTACCGCCTCTCCGGCGATCTCGACGCCGCAATCGATGATTTCACGGCGGCCATCGAGGACAACCCCCGGGAAGGGTTCCTGTACTACCGCCGGGGCTGGGTCTGGGAGATGAAAGGCGACCGCCGAAAGGCCCTTGACGACTATAACATGGGCATCGAACTGGACGATGACTACCCGTACCTCTACCTGATGAGGGGAGAGCTCCTCCTCCTGGAAGGGAACAGGGCAGAGGCCGAGGAGGACTTCCGGGAGATCCTCCGAAGGGACACCGTCGTCTGGGAAGGTAGCTGCCGCCAATACGCACTCCACCTCCTCGGACGCGACAAGGAGGCCGAGGAGTGGATGGACGGGATCATCGCCAAGGATCCCGATGATGCGGGCGAGTATTACGACAAGGCCTGCCTTTACGCAAGGATGGGGCGCCTGGACGAGTCCGTCGCCACGCTGCGCACCGCCCTCGAGAAAGGCTACCGCAGCTTCGCGCACATCCGCCACGATGATGACATGGACCCCGTGCGAGACCTCCCAGAGTTCAAGGCTCTCATAAAGGAGTATGAGGCCCTTCACGCAGAGTACCTCAAGGAGTTCGAGCTGAAGATGCCCTCCTCCGGAGAGACCATAACCGAGATCGACGTGAAGCGTTCCTCCGGCGGCACCTTCGAGATACCATGCGACATCAACGGCCTCCCTCTGCAGATGATCTTCGACACGGGCGCCTCGGACGTGACCATCTCTTCCGTGGAAGCCAACTTCATGTTCAAGAACGGTTACCTCTCCGAGAAGGACGTCAAAGGCAAGAAGTACTACCAGATCGCAGACGGCCAGCTCAGCGAGGGAACGGTCATAACCCTCCGGGATGTGAAGATCGGTGACGCCGTCCTCCACAACGTGGACGCCTCGGTGGTGAAGAGCCAGAGGGCGCCGCTCCTTTTCGGCCAGAGTGCGATGGAACGCTTCGGGGCCATCACCATCGACAATCAGAACAACCGTCTCATCATCAAACATTAGTCATGGGTATCGTTATAACATCGGCACTAGCAGTGCTGTTTTTCTGCCTTTATATTCTTAAGGCTCAAGACAACAAGATACTCCAAAAGGACAATGAACACTTGAAGCAACAGAGGGATTCGGTGTCCATCATCCCTCCTGTAGACAATCAGGACGACATCCTTATAGATACACAAAAGGCGATGGAGGCCATAAGATTCAACGGCTTCGTCCCCGAACTCGGCGAGGGCTGGATAACGTTCAGGGTCCAAGGTGTGAATTACCATATCGACACGGACCGTCTCCCTGTACTTGTGATGCTCAAACACTACAATCTTGACAAATCAAAATGGGACATGGACCTCATGCGCCAGGCAGCACATCAGGCTTCGGACGATATCATCATTGGGAAAGCGACCTTCATGGGCAAGGATGAGGACGGATTAGCCTTTCAGATTGCTGCTGTCGGAGAGACATTCGGTCATCTTAGGTACAATTTGGCGAGGTATATAGAAATCATCGACGAAACCCATTCCAGAATGATAGGTTCCTATAACGAGCTAATCAAGGTACAGAAAGAAAAGGTTGCCCTTCTCCCTACGCTGGAGACAAGCGGCACCGGGACAAAAAAGATTACTTCATAAGGATCAAGACATGAAAAGATTAATATACATCGCCATCACCTCGCTTGCACTTGCTTCATGTTGCAATTGCAGGAAGTGTTGTCAGAATACAGCTGCGCGCGGGACCGTAAAGGACTAAGAATCATGACACGGAAAGAAATAGAAGACACCTGGATCGCTTTCGTCGAAGAGAGCTACTCCGGCCTTCCAAAACTTAAGGATATCCTTTTGGAGTCCACCGTCTTGGAGGACAACGACGGATTTATAATCCTGCTTCCTGCGCTCACGAACTGGAGTCAAGTCCATTGGATGAGGAGAAATATTCTTGGAAAGCTGAGGGCTTCCTTTTACGGGATTCACGCACTCTGGGGAATAAATGTAACGATTTCAGAGAACCCTTTCTATCCCCCGGAGATCATTATTTACGATTGAGGGCATAATGATATGGATAAGCTAAGGAAAAAGATGCTAGTTTACGAGTTCGACGGGGAGGCACCTCCCTCGTTCGACCCAATCAATCCCAGTATGATGTTCAGCTATGACAGTCATGGCAGGGAGCATGCGTTCATGAAGGAGGACATCTTCATCCAGTCGTTCTACGACAAGGAAGGTCGCCTTTCCAAGAAGGTGAAGGATACGGTTGGCCTGGGCAAGGACACCAGCATGTACTGCTATTACGAAGACGGTGAGCTCTTCTGCGTACGTACCAGCGCCGACTATCATGGGATTGTCAATGAACGGCATGAACTCTACGAATGGAACCATGACAAGGCTATCTGCAGGAAGGTGGTCGTGCAGATGGACGACAATGACCTGCGTAGCTGGATTTCGGAAATAAGGTACTATAGCCCGGAGCATCGGCTGTTCCTCGTGGTCATCAAGGATGATGAGGGGAAGCTCGTCGGGCTTGATAAGTTCCAATACCGCCAGGACGGCACCCTCGAGCAGATACGACATACGACCAACTCCCGCGAGGAGAAGAAAGTGAGCTCTTATACGGAGTATTTCAACAGTGATGGCGAAAGCATCGGAACCATCCGTGGAAGCAAGATCCGGACGACTACCGAGTATACATATGACGATGAAGGCAACTGGATAAGGGCAAAGGTCATGGGCCCGGAAGGTGAAGTCATCGGCGAAACAGTTAGACAGATAATTTATTGGTAACATGGCATTTTTACGACACGAACTGGCAATAGACCTCGGGACGGCCAACACCGTCATCTTCAAGGACGATGAGGTCGTCCTGGACGAACCGAGCATCATAGCGATTGAGACCAAGACGGGACGCCTCGTCGCCATCGGGAAGGAAGCGCAGCTCATCGAGGAGCACACCAACCCGGGCATCTACACCATCAGGCCCCTTATGAACGGAGTCATCGCCGACTACGATGCGGCAGAGATGATGCTCAGCGGCTTCATCCGCAAGGCTATTGGCAAGAGGCGCAGCTTCCTCCGTCCCACCCTCAAGATGGTCATCGGTATCCCCGGCGGCAGCACACCTGTTGATATGCGCTCCATCCGTGACTCCGCATCCCACGCCGGAGCTCATGAGCTCTATATGATCTACGAACCCATGGCATCAGCACTTGGAATAGGGCTCGACGTCAAGGCTCCGAACGGAAACATGGTTGTCGATATCGGTGGCGGTACGACCGAAATCGCCGTCATCTCACTTGGTGGCATCTGCGAGTCTGCAAGCATTCATGTGGCAGGAAACGAAATCACCACCGATATCGTCGACTACCTGGGCCAGCAGCATAACATCAGCATAGGCCGCACAACGGCCGAGCAGATAAAGTTCGCCATCGGTTCCGTCATCGCCAGCCTCCCTCCCGAAGAGGAGCCCGAGGACTACAAGGTGGTTGGACGCAACATGGTGACAGCCCATCCCACCGAGGCACTCATCTCATACAAGGAGATCTGCGCCTGCATCGACAAGACCATCTCGAAGATAGAGAACGAGATCATCAAGGTCCTCCAGAAGGCCGAACCTGAGCTCTACTCGAATATCGTTCGGAACGGTATCTGGCTGGCAGGCGGCGGTTCGCTCCTCAGGGGCATCGCCCAACGGTTCTCCGAGAGGGTCAACATTCAGTTCCACGTGGCAGAGGACCCGCTGAAGGCGGTGGCCAGGGGGACCTGTCTTGCCCTCAAGGGACTGGAAGAGTACCCTTTCCTGATGAAATAATAAACAAACTTATATACTTGACAATCAAATATTTATAATCCTTTAACATCTTTTAACATTTTTTATTGGGAATTGAGAGGGTGGGCCCTTACATTTGGAGATGCCGGTCTTTGGCAGTATGAATTACTACCATTGCGGCGCTTACACTCTAATCGTAAAACCTATGGAAAAGACAGAGATCATCAAAGACCAGAAACTGCTGATGGCGGCCCTCATGGAGGCCGCCCACAGGGAGTACTCCGCCAACCCCGAAGCCAAGCGGGGGGATATCGTTGTAGGAGCGAACGCCCACCACTTCTCAATAAGGACGGTCTGCGCAGGAATCCCTTTCGAAGGGATCGTCCGGGCCCTCTACCCGATGGAAGGGGAAAACCCCGTCATGTCCGATGATTACCCTATCGAATCTCTCATGGGCGCAGACGCCCTGGAGGTTCACTCCTTCCGTAACAGGGAGCACGCAACCCTGAGGTACGAAAAGGGGAAGAGGGTCCTTTTCAACATCGAACCTGACGAGGTGGCACCCGCAGGGGTCCTGATAAGGATCGAATGGGGAGGCGGGCTCCTTCCGGAAAAGGTGTTCCGCAAGGAGGGGCTGCTCGACTGTCTCAAGTGCACGGAACGCTCCTGGAGGCCCCCGATATTCTTCAACGGGGAGAGGATAGTCTGGGGCAAACTGGATATTAACAAATAAACAGAGTTAACAGCCCACGTTATTAACAAATTCACAGCTGATAATCAGCACGTTAGAAAGTTATCAGATAGTTATTGACAGGGGTGTTTTTCATCCTATCAATTGCATATATTTGCCAAAAACAAACATACGGAAAGACATGGCAAACACTAGGAAAAAGATTACACCGGGGGATGCTCTCCAGAAGGCATCCGAAGAGCTCGGGAACCTTCCTCCCCAGGCTCCGGAGGTGGAAGAGGCTGTCATCGGATCGATGATGATGGACGCCGAGTGCGTCTATCAGGGGGTCGAAGCCCTCAAGGATAAGAGCTTTTATAATCCCCAGCTCCGACTTATCTTCGCGGCCATGGTGCGGCTCTTCCAGGGCCGTTCGGCAGTTGACATGATGACCGTGACCGAGCAGCTCCGCCGGGACGGCACCCTGAAAGAGGTCGGGGGAGCGGCCAAGCTCGCGTCCCTTACGGCGAAGGTCGGCTCTGGAGCCAACTTCGAGTATTACGTCAAGATCCTACAGCAGAAGACCATACAGCGCGATCTCATTGAGGCGGGCTACAGTATTCTCCGGAAAGCCTTCGATGAGACCTACCCGGTGGACGAACTCATACAGGAATCCCAGAAGGACGTCTTCGATGCCGTACAGGGCAACATCCGCAGCGGCTATGTCGAGCTCAGCAACGCCATCAACCGCGCCATGGCGCGCCTCGAATGGGTACAGAAGACGGATGGTCTGACCGGTGTCCCGTCCGGGTTCCCCACCCTTGACGCGATCACCCGCGGCTGGCAGGAAGGCAACCTCATAGTCATAGGAGCGCGTCCCGGACACGGAAAGAGCGCCATAGCCCTTAACATGGCCACTTGCGCAGCCGTTGACAACAACATCCCCACGGCTTTCTTCACCCTGGAGATGTCCGACATAGAGCTGGCGGACCGCCTGATAGGGTCCGAGGCCGGCCTTTCGTCCGGCAAACGCAAGGGCAAGGACAAGATGGAAGACTACGAATGGAAGCTCCTGGAGGCGGCTCTCGCAAAAGCAGCCAAGGCGCCGCTCTTTATCGATGAGACGCCAGGTCTCACCATCACGGAGTTCACCTCCAAGATTAAGCGGATGGTGCAGGAAAAGGGCGTGAAGATAGCCTTTGTCGACTACCTCCAACTCATGCACGCAGCAGGGAACTACGGCACCAACAGGGCCCTTGAGATAGGGGATATTTCCCGACAGCTCAAGGAGACGGCGAAGGAGCTGCATATCCCGATCATAGCCCTTGCTCAGCTCAACCGAAACCTTATGTCACGCCTGGGAACCACCAACGGCCGTCCCGTGCTTAGCGACCTCAAGGACTCCGGTTCCATAGAGCAGGATGCGGACATGGTTCTGTTCATCAACAGGCCGGCCAAGAACGGCCTATCGGAGATGGGCGAAGACTACGCGGAGCTCATCATCGAAAAGAACCGCGCCGGAGAGACGGCCCTTATACACCTTCATTTCAACGGCGGCCTGGTGAAATTCACCGAGGACAACAGCTCGCTCGCCGAGTATGCCGCCTCGTCTCAGCCCATCCCCTCAAAGGCCAACAGCATCATAGACATCGATCCCGCTCCGGGATACTCCCCGGTGGATTTCGAAAGGGAAACAGGTTTTTAAATCATAGCCCATGGACGAGCAACATCAGAATAAGCGCACAATCTGGAACTGGCTGGATGCTTTTGAAGGGGACAAGGTGATTCTTCTTATCACCATGCTCCTTATGGCCGCTTCCATCATCACTGTCTTCTCGTCCACCTCACTGATGGTCCTCGGGAAGAAAAACCTCACCAGGGAATCCATCATGACCTCGCAGGTTGTGATCGTAGCTGCTGGCGCCGTCATCATCCTGCTGATCTACCTTATAGGGAACAGCCGCATCTTCCAGACAGTCGGGAAATACGGTTTTCTCGCTTCACTTGCGATGCTCGCGATATTGGCTTTTGACCTGGACTTCGGCATCATCAAAGCCGGCAGCATCAATGGCGCCATGAGGGTGATTGTCGTGCTTGGAAAGCAGCTTCACGTCTATGAATTCGTCAAGCTCTTCATGATACTGTATGTCTCATGGGCGCTAAAGACATACAAGGAGGGCGGCTTCAAGCTCACCAAAAGACTCGCGGGGCTTTCCCCTAAGCTCTCTTTCCTTACGACCACCTTCGGGGAGAAATGCTTTTATCTCTATCTTCCCATGGTCATCACGGTCGGTCTCGTCCTCCTGGGAAGCAACTCTTCGGCTATCTTCATAGCGGGCATCATCGTGTCTCTCTTTGTCATAGGCGGGATTGCCATCAAGGACATCGGCATCCTAGGCGGAGCCCTTGCCGCCGTGGTGGGGCTGCTCTTCCTGGCAAACTCTCTCGGGATCCTTGACATCAACCGCTTCGACACTGGCCGCCAGAGAATCCTCCATGACGAGAAGGCCATGCTCGACTCGCTGATGTACTATCGGCCAGATGGCGGGCGCTACGACGCCACAGAGTTTGGCAAGTACAAAGACAAGCTCATACAGCCCGTAGGTGCTCAGATAGCCATCAAGGAGGGCGGTCTTTTCGGGAAAGGCATAGGGAACAGTACCCAGAAGTACATTGTCCCGGTCATCTTCGGTGACTATATGTTCAGTTTCATTATCGAGGAAACCGGTCTTCTCGGTGCGGCTATCCTCATCCTTCTCTACTACAGCCTCCTGGCAAGAGGCGTCTCCGTTGCCGGACACTGCAACGAATACTTCGACAAGGTGGCCGTGACGGGCTGTAGTATTCTCATAACCGCCCAGGCGTACATGCACATGATGGTCAATGTTCACTTCCCGCTCATTCCCCAGACGGGGCAGACTCTGCCCCTGATGAGTCATGGGACGACATCTTTCCTGGTGTTCTGTGCGGTCCTGGGAATCCTTCTTTGCATCAGTAAGGAAAGTAATATGGAAGAACCTCTTCCTGAAGAAAACCCTGCATCTTAACTCATGATAGAAACCATACTTCAATATCTGGGCTGGTCCTTCGTGGCCATTGTTCCCATCCCGTTAGTCCTCCTGGTACGTCTGCTTGTCAGGCGCTCCAGGTGGTCTGTCCTGAGGGTTACCTTCGTGTCCCTCATAGGGATTGCAGTGGCAGCCCTGTGGCTTCACTACCTTGAGGGTATCTCTGAAGTGGAGCCTGGAACGCTTGGTGGGCTGCTAGGGGTAAAGATCTCCGGATACCTTGAAGGCTGGGTAGGAAAAAAGCTTTGGGCAGTAGTCATAGCGAACGGCCTTTTCTTCCTATGGCTAATAGCTGCCATGATGGATGCCATCATAGCGACCGCCCGCTTTTTCATCAACAAGCCCTACATCAGGGAAATAAAAAAGGAGAAGACCGTCATCAAGGAGGTCAAGCGTTATGTGGATGTCCCAAGGCCGGCTGAAAAGAAGCCTGAGTCCACACCTAAAACCACACCAAAGACTACACCAAAAACTACACCAAAGACCCCTTCAGCGCCAAGGACACAGATCAGCAGCGTTGATGAGGCGCCCGATTACAAGCTCCCTTCGGTATCCCTCCTGCAGGACGGTACGAGCGGTCATCACACGGTCCCGAAAGGGGAGATAGACCGCAACATAGCCATTATCAAGGAGACCCTCTCCGATCACCATATACAGGTCTCCGATATCGAGGCCATCCCGGGGCCCACCGTCACCCTCTATAAAATCTACCCTGCCAAGGGAGTGAGGGTCGCGGCCATCCGGGCCCTCACCGATGACATCGCAGTGGCGCTCAAGTCCGGCAAGGTCATCTCTTCCATCCTTGACGACTGCGTGGGCATGGAGGTCGGCAACAATCAGCGCTCCGCGGTATCTATGAGGGAGCTCCTGGAGAGCGATGAGTTCCGCGGAAGCAGAGCTAACCTTCCCGTTGTCATCGGACGCGAGGTCACCGGGGAAGTGAAGGTCTTCGACCTCGCGGACTCTCCGCACCTCCTTGTCGCAGGAGCCACCGGACAGGGTAAATCCGTAGGGCTCAACGTCCTTGTGGCTTCGCTGCTGTATTCCAAGCGCCCCTCAGAGCTGAAGATGGTCTTCATCGACCCGAAGAAGACTGAGTTCAGCAAGTACTCGAGGCTCTATTCGCACTACCTAGCCGTCACTCCGGATGCCAAGAGCGAAGAGGACGAGAAGGCCCGCTCCATCGTCAAGGATCCAAAGTCTGCCGACACCATCCTCCGTTCCCTCTGTCAGGAGATGTCCGACCGTTACGACCTGCTGGAGAAGGCCGGAACGCCGGAGATAAAGGAATACAACGCACGGTTCCTCGCGCATAAGCTCAATCCACAGGACGGTCACCGTTTCCTCCCGTACATCGTCACCATCATCGACGAGTACTCGCAGCTGGTGCTCGGGACGGGCGGCCCGGAAGGGAAGGCCCATGCCCGGAGCATCATGACCTCGATCATCTCCATCGCACAGATGGGACGCGCCTGCGGCCTGCACCTGGTGATAGCCACGCAGACACCCCGCCGCGAGGTCATCTCCGGCCTTATCAAGGCCAACTTCCCGATGTCGATCGCCTTCACCGTGAAGACAGACGTGGACTCCCGTGTCATCCTGGACGAGCCGGGTGCCGAGAAGCTCCTTGGGAAGGGCGACATGCTCATATCCAAGAACGCGCAGACTGACAGGGTGCAGTGCGGGTACATAAGCAGCACGGAGCTGGACGCTCTCACCAAGGCCATCGAGGCGCAGAAGGGTTATAAGAAGTCCTTCAACACGCCTTATTACCTCCCTGAAGTGAAAGACGAGGATGACAAGGGCGGCTCCGGCTCGGGTGGGGGCGACATGGAAGACCTCGATGAACGGTTCGAAGA
>JAEEGL016588852.1_pt1 | contig 11190 bp, 7 predicted proteins | sample 9134231 | NCBI WGS metagenome assembly JAEEGL01 (sample SAMN16246548, study PRJNA631951) | gut metagenome | biome: gut microbiome; feature: rumen; material: fiber-attached | host: Bos | place: Iran: Karaj | collected 2018-10
ATTTCTCAGTGACCGGACAGAGTAATGTGACTCTCACCGCCACAGTAAATGATAAGTATAACTATAAGTTTAGCCACTGGGAGGATAGTAAGGGAAATAAGGTGGCTGACAACCCATATGAGCTTGTAAATGTAATAGCAGACGAGACTTACACAGCTGTATTTAGTGCCATTAAGGAAGAGGGTTCTATCAATGTAAAGGCCTCTCCTCCTGAGGGCGGTACTGTAAGCAAGCAGTACAACAGCGATGGCTCTACCACAATTACTGCTACTGCAAAATCAGGCTATGATTTCCTGTACTGGATGTCTTCTACAGGTACCAAGATTACCGAGAGTACCAAGACCATCACAGGAATAACCTGGGATGAGACCTTTACCGCATACTTTAAGACCTCTCAGCCAGTTCTCACTGTGGATTTGACTCCGACAGGTTATGGTAAGGTCAAGGTGGATGGCGGAGCTTGGATTGAAAATAAAACTGACTATCAAATTTCAGGTGGTTCAAATCATACATTGGTGGCTGAAACCAAGGACAAGGCAAAGTATGAATTTAGTCACTGGGTAGACAGTCAGGGTAACACCTACAATAGCAATCCACTTGAACTGGTTAATATAACAGCCAGTGAGACCTATACAGCAGTGTTTAGTTCTATTATCAATAGCAACATTACTGTAAAGGCAACTCCTCCTGAGTGGGGAACAGTCAGCAAGACTACCAATGCAAATGGCACCACAACCATTTATGCTGTGCCTAAGAATGGTTATGATTTCCTATATTGGACATCATCAACCGGAACAAAGCTGACATCTGCCACAGCAACATTGACAAACTATACCTGGGATGAGGTTTACACTGCCCATTTTGCAAAACACACTGTAATTATCAATGTGAAGTCAAATCAAGGATATACAGGGCCTAATGAGTTTGGCTATGATACTTCCATTGTTAGATTGAAGATTGCTGATGCCAGTGGTAATACCAAAGATACATTCGAGGTTGATGAGACTGATGGAAAATATAGGCTAAGTATAGACAACTTTGCTATTACCGGAGATAACCGGCGGATCGTAACTCTTACTTCCCACGCCTATGATGATAATATGTACAAGTTTGTTAAGTGGGTAGACAGCAGTGGAAATAGCTATACAACAAATCCGCTGGTGCTTAATGATGTTATTGAAGACGAGACCTACACAGCAATATACAGCTCTGTCAAAGATTCAAATACAGGTACTGTTACGGTGAAGTCTTCAAATATAATGGCTGGAAATGTATCTAAGGAAACTAATGAGCACGGTGATACAACAATTTCTGCAACAGCAAACCAAGGTTACATTTTTGCATATTGGTTGACCTCAAGTGGCGCCAAGATATTGCAACCAACGTTTTATTTATCAAATGTAGCTTGGGATGAAACCTTTACTGCATATTTTACAAAGGGCATACTGGACATTACCCTCAGTGTTTCGCCTCACGGTAGTGGTATGGCGCAATTGAATGAGAGCGGTTATAGTGGTGAACCAACTATTCACCATATTAGTGGTGTTTCTAACATTGTCCTCAGTGCACAGCCTACCGACAGCACGAAATACAAGTTTGAAAAATGGGTGGATAGCAGAGGTAATTTCTACAATGGAAATCCGCTTTCAATCGCAAATATAGTTGAGGATGAATCCTTCACAGCAGTATTTGTAGCTGTTGAACAGCAGATTGGTATATCTGTTGAGGCTCAGCCAAGTAGTGGTGGTCGCGTTACCAAGATTGCCAATGATGATGGCACCTTCAGATTGAGGGCTCAGGTAAACGACGGTTTCACCTATAAAGGTTGGTATAAGGATGGCGTGAAGCTTACCGATAGCGATAACTATATTGTTACCGATGTTCACGATGGCGATTTGTACGTGGCTTCATTTGAGCCTATACCGGGCTACGGTCAGAGAACAGATATTACAGACCAGGCATACTATGACGGACGTAGAATCTATTCAACACCTAATTACACAGTTACCAGACCGACACTTATTAATTTGGCCAAGGTTCAGTTGGCGGAGGACAGAGCGGTCATTGCAGACCCGGCTCCTCCTACCAAGAACTACGCTGCATTTACCAGTGCACGAAGACGTACCAATAAATATCGCTCAATTAATGACAGGTCGGCACTATTCCTTGATGAGGAACTTGTGACCACCGATAAGGATATTTTAGATGCAAAGTCTATTGATGATGGCGCGGCTGAGACCAAGGCGGAAGAATTTACGCTGAAGAAATTTGGCGAAAGATATCAGTACGAGATTATATCTATAAAGGAGGTAACGGCAAAGAAAGCTGTCACTGGTTCCACCCACACCTACTTGCTTAAGAATGTGGGCGCAGAGTATAAGGACAATGTGTATATTCTCTATGGGTCAGGCGCACTTGCCAATACCAATTCTGGAATAGATGGTTACAACTATGTGACTTGCGTGGTGGATGATACTGGCATAGTCAGATTTACCATTCCATCCTTTGTATCTGGAGACAAGTTTATAGTTGTCAAGGTTTGGCCGGAATAAGGAGGTGTCAGTATGAGTTTAACAATTGCAATTTGTGGGCTTCTGGTTCCTGTTATCGTCCTGATAGTGGGAGTGATTGCAAAGCTTAAGCCTGCCAAGAATATTAATGCTGTGCTTGGCTACAGGACCAAGCGCTCTCGGGCCAGCCAGGAAAACTGGGATAAGGCTCAGGAGCTTATGGCCAAATATATGATTAGAATTGGTCTGGTACTGCTGGTTATATCGGTGATTTGTTGCTTTATTCTAAAGGGAATCGAATCTGAGGATGTATTGGCAGGTGCAATTACAGCCTTATCTATCGTCCAGATTGTTGGAGTAATTTTGGTCATCCCTTTGGTGGAGGGACAGTTGAAGGGCGAAGAGGAATAGTTAGGAGAGATTCTATATAACTACTTTGAGAGGAAAGAGTTATGAAAAAAGAAAAGAAAATCATCAATCACAAGTTCTTAGATAAGCACACCATCCTGGGAGCGATATTCCTGACAATATTAGCTCTTTTGATTGCGCAGGCTGTCATTGGAGGAATTCTGGGATTAATTATTGGCATAATAATAGGGATTATTCATCCTGTAGGGAGCAATATTCCTATTACTATGGGGGTCATAATTGCCTCATTTATCATGCTGGCAATACATAAGAGATGGTTTTATCCAGAGTTCAAGGGCAATTTGAGTACCCCTGAAAATCTTAGGAAATGGTTGCTCTTTGTAGTTGTGGTTGTAGTATTGATAATCATTCCTGATTTTTCAGTAATGCTTGCCACCCACGGCAATATGGGAATACCTTCATTTGCCTCTATTCTGCTTGCCATTATGGCAGGAACCTCGGAGGAGGTTATTTTCAGGGCAGTTCCAGGTTCGTACATGATGAGACAGTTTAAAGATGAGAAGAAGGTTCCAATTGTAATTCTTCTTACGTCCCTGATTTTCGGGCTGTTTCATATGACCAATCTTTTTGTGGGAGCTGCATTTTCTTCCACAATATTTCAGGTTATTACAGCCTTTACTGCTGGTATAGTTCTATGCACGATTTATCTGAGAAGTGGAAGTATTCTTCCTAGTATGCTGTATCACACTTTGAATGACTTATATGCTTTTACAAACTTAGACGTTGTAAACAATGGAGTTATGGATACAGCATTAGGCACAAGAGACATTGTTATAAACATTGTAATATCAGTTGTGGAGCTTGCTGTAGCATACTATCTACTCCGCGGAGATGGTAAAAAAAATATCAGCAAAATCTGGGCAGATAAGTGGAATTATGAAGAAGAATAAAACTATTTTCATAGGAATGTAACCCTGGAGGAGTTTCTTAAGGACGGAAATAATAAGACATTTCCAGTCCTTCAACCTGTTTGCCCATTTGACTATTGTTGAAAATCTGATGGTAGCCCAGACAGAGCTTTTGGGTAGAAGTACTTCAGAGGCTTGCGAAAAGAGTTTGGAGCATCTTATGAGTAGTAATGACCACGAGGAAAAAATGAGGGTGTCTTTCGATTTGGATGAGGTGCTTTTTGTGTCACCACAGACCCATAAGACCGAGAAGGCCCTGAGATTTCCCTTCAACAAATTGTATAAGGAACGGCTGAGGCTTGGGACACCTGAGCTTATTAATGAGCTTCAGAAGCTGGGCTACGAGGTGTGGGTGTACACCTCATCTTTTAGGACAGAAAAATATATTAAAAATCTGTTCAAGCATTATCACGTGCATTTTGATGGAATAGTTAATGCACAGCGCCATCTGAAGGAAGTTCAGAGGAATAATCAGACTATCCTGCCTCAAAAATTACCTAGCCGATACAGAATTTCTCTCCACGTGGATGACGAGTCCATTGTGTGCTCCCTCGGGCCCCAATATGGCTACAGAACCTACCAACTGGAGGCTCAGGACGACGATTGGGTAGCCAAAATCATAAAGAGGGCAGATGAGATACGAAGTATAGCACAGGAATAGGTGTTCACAGAATAGTAACTTTTTTCTGGTACTATAGCTTGGTAGCTCGCAGATAGATGCGTGAATAAAGATGACTTATAGAGCTCATGGAGTAAGCCTAGGGGGTAGGCGTAATCCGTGGGCTTTTCTGTTTTATTCGGGGGAACATTAACTGAGAGGAGGGCAGATATGGGTAAAAGCCAAATCTAAATTCGATTAATTGTTACCTTCTTTAGTTCGGTCCCGGGGTGGCGCAAATGGCGCTGTCTCGGGGCTGATTTAATACTGAACTATAAAGCTTCGCTCATCATCCTCAAGTGGGATACGTACCTTCTCAAGGTTATAAATATCTATATATCTGTCATGCCCCAAGGCTTTTAAAAACATATAGATTTCCTGCTCCGTGCCCTGGATCTCCACAGTGACAGAACCATCGTATTCATTTTTCACATATCCAGTCAGGCGATATTCGTTGGCTACGTGGCTAGCCTTGTATCTAAAGCCCACGCCTTGAACACGACCTGTAAATATCATCTTATATCTAACTAATTCTCTCATTTTACTCACCAAATATTTCTGTAATACATTTTTTTCTAAATAAGATTATATATAACCTGGCAGCATGAAAAAAGTGGGTTTTCCTTATTTTTCGGGCTTTTCAGGCTTGTCAATCATTTGACAGGCTTGTCTATCATTTATCAGGATTGTCTATTAATTATCTATTCTTACATTCGAAAAAAACATTTTGTATAATGTGTTCTAACGTTCGGATTTAAAGGGAGGGAGAAGAATGAGCAGACTTGAAATACCATCTCCTATGCAGGCTCAACTGGTTATTGAGGATCTGTACAAGGACTTGGAAAGACGTATTGAATCCAGTCCACCTGGATTGTGTCATGTAGATATGACAAGGGCATTTTTGGAATTGTGTCATGCACAGACCTGTGGAAAGTGCGTACCTTGTCGAGTGGGGTTATGGCAGCTGAAGACCATGCTGACAGAGGTGCTGAATGGGGAAGCAGACCTTGACTCACTTGATGATATGGAAATTTTGGCAAAGTCTATTATGGAATCCGCTGATTGCGCCATTGGTACGGAGGCGGCAAAAATGGTGTACAAGAGTTTGAGGGGAGCAAGAGAGGAATTTGAGAGTCACATTCTTCGCGGAACATGTACTTGTCAGATTACACAGCCAGTTCCATGCGTAGCACTTTGTCCAGCACACGTAGATATTCCAGGCTACATTGCCCTGGTTCATGAAGAGAGATATGCAGATGCAATTCGCCTGCTGAGAAAGGACAATCCTTTCCCAACTACCTGCGGATTTATCTGCGAGCATCCTTGTGAGGCACGTTGTCGTAGAAATATGCTTGATGATGCTATCAATATCAGAGGTCTTAAGCGTGTAGCTGCGGACTTTGCCGGTGAGGTGGAGCCACCAAAATGCGCACCATCTACAGGTAAGAGAATCGCCATCGTAGGCGGTGGCCCTGGCGGACTTTCAGCAGCTTACTATTTACAGCTTATGGGACATCAGACAGTGGTTTACGAGATGCACCCTAAGCTTGGTGGAATGCTTCGTTATGGTATTCCAAATTACAGATTGCCAAAGAACCGTTTGGATGACGATATCAATGCAATCCTTAAGACTGGTGTGCAGGTTGAATATGGCAAGCGCATCGGAACTGATATCACAATTCAGAGCTTGCGTGATGAGTATGATGCGGTGCTTATTACAATTGGTGCCAGCACAGACAAGAAGCTTGGAATCGAGGGTGAGGACGCTGAAGGTGTAGTTTCTGCCGTAAAATTCCTTCGTGAAGTAGGCCTTGGAATTAGCATGGATTTGACCGGTCAGGAGGTTTGCATCGTTGGTGGTGGAAACGTGTCAATGGATGCTGTTCGTACTGCTAAGCGTCTTGGTGCAAAGAAGGTTTCCATCGTTTATCGTCGCCGTACAGCAGATATGACTGCGCTTCCAGCTGAGATTGAGGGAGCCATTGCAGAGGGCATCGAGGTTCAGACACTTCGTGCACCTGTAAAGGTAAATGTTGATGAAAATGGCAGAGTTTCAGGTCTAGTGGTTTCTCCACAGATGATTAGCACAATCAAGGATGGACGTGCTTCAGTGAAGGCTTCCTGTGAGCCAGAATATGAAATCCCTTGTCAGACACTTATCGTGGCAATTGGTCAGGACATCGAGTCAGAGCACTTTGCAAAGATGCTTGGTATTCCAACCAGCCGTGGCAAAATCGTTACCACAAAGGCCGGTGATTTCGAGGATATCCCAGGTGTATTTGCCGGTGGTGACTGCGCTTCTGGTCCAGCCACTGTTATTAAAGCTATTGCAGCAGCAAAGGTTCTCGCTGCAAACATAGATGAATATTTAGGCTTCCATCACGAGATTACTTGTGATGTGGACATCCCTGTGCCTCGCATTGCCGACAGAAATCCATGCGGAAGAGTGGAGCTTCTGGAGAGAGAGGCAGGAGAGCGTGTCAATGACTTTGACGGTGTTGAGATTTGCATGTCAAAGAAGGAGGCATGTCAGGAGTCAGGCAGATGCCTGCGTTGTGACCACTTTGGTTACGGAATCTTCAAGGGAGGTCGCGAGAGCTTATGGTAAATTTTGTTTTAAATGGAAAAAATGTGACAGCTCCAGAGGGTTCTACCATCATGGAAGCTGCAAAATATAATAACGTACTGATTCCAAAACTTTGCTATCTGAAGGATGTGAATGAGATAGGCGCCTGCCGTGTTTGCGTAGTTGAAATTGAAGGAATCGACAAGCTGGTTACTTCCTGCAACAACGTTGTTACAGAGGGAATGGTAATCTACACCAACAGCCCAAGAGTCCGCAAGGATCGCAGAAAGACAGTACAGCTTTTACTTTCACAGCATCAGAATAAATGCGCTGCCTGTGTGAGAAGTCAGAACTGTTCTTTACAGTCGATTTCCAACGATTTGAATATCATCCAGCTTCCATATAAGGAGAGACTTGAGGAGCGCCCATGGGACAAGCATTTCCCACTTATCCGTGACTCTTCAAAGTGTATCAAATGTATGCGTTGCATCCAGATTTGTGAAAAGGTTCAGACTTTAAACGTGTGGGATGTAATTGGAACCGGTAGCCGTACCACAGTTGGAATCAAGGAAAACAAAGATATCGCAAATACGAATTGTGCTCTTTGTGGTCAGTGTATTACTCATTGCCCGGTTGGTGCACTTCGAGAGCGTGATGATACTGATAAGGTCTGGGATGCAATCGACGACCCAGACAAGATTGTAGTAGCCCAGATTGCACCTGCTGTGCGTTCTGCATATGGTGAGGCACTTGGACTTGCTAATGACGAAGCGAGCGTTGAGAAGGTTGTAGAAGCCTTGAAGCTTATGGGCGTTGACTACGTGTTTGACACAGATTTCTCTGCTGATCTTACTATAATGGAGGAGGGTAGTGAATTCTTAGAGCGCTTTACAAAGGGCGAGACAAAGAATCGTCCAATGTTTACTTCCTGCTGTCCAGCATGGGTTCGCTTCGTAAAGAGTCAGTTCCCAGAGATGGTGCCTCAGCTTTCTACAGCAAAGTCTCCGCAGCAGATGTTTGGAGCTGTTATTAAGTCTTACTTTGCAGAGCACATCGGTGTTAAGCCAGAAAATATTGTCACTGTTTCAATCATGCCTTGCGTGGCAAAGAAGAGTGAAGCTACCATGGATCTTTATTATGAAGAGTATGCTGGCAAGGACGTTGACATTGTTCTCACCACTAGAGAGCTTACTCGTATGATTCGTTCAGCTTACATCAATCCACAGACACTTGAGGGTGCTATGGTAGATGATTTGATGAGATGCGGTACAGGTGCTGGTGTTATCTTTGGAACCACCGGTGGTGTTATGGAGGCTGCTTTGCGTAGTGCCTACTATCTTGTACACGGCAATAACCCAAGCGCAGACGCCTTTAAGGCAGTTCGTTCCACAAGAGAAGAAGGCCTTACTGAGGCAGAAATCGACCTTGATGGTGTGACAGTAAAGACTGCTGTTGTAAGTGGTCTCGGCAATACAAGAAAATTGCTTGATCGAATTCGTAAAGGCGAAGTGACCTACGACTTTGTAGAGGTTATGGCTTGCCCAGGCGGTTGCGTTGGTGGTGGCGGTCAGCCAATCAAGGATGGTGAAGAGCTAGCAGGTGTTCGCCGTGAGAAGATTTACTACTTGGATGAGACAGCCAAGATTCGTTTCTCTCACGAGAACCCAGATGTTCAGAAGCTTTACGAGGATTACCTTGAGAAGCCTTTGGGACATAAATCACATTTATTGCTCCACACCAATCATAGTAGCTGGAATATGCCAGGCTTCCCTGGAGAATCATAAAAAAGAAGACGACTTAGAAGTAAATCTCTAAGTCGTCTTCTTTTTATAGGGTTTACCTTGAGGTGTTAATTTTCATCTGCTGGCTTTTCCCCAGTCGGTGGCTCATTTCCATCACCAGGCTTTCCTGAAGGTGCATCACCGCTTGGTTTCTCACCTGAAGGAGCATCTCCACTTGGAGCCTCACCTGAAGGAGCATCACCATCTGGCTTCTCACCACTTGGCATTTCTCCTGGAGCACCATCTGGCTTGTTGCCGTCACCTGAACCGCCTGTGCTCTCAAGTGTAAGGGCAGTTCCAGTAGTAGCTGTTCCCTCTGTATAAGCTGTTCCGTTTACATAAAGTGTGTATCCATTTAAATCAATGCTGTCTGATTCGCATGTGAGTGAGGTAATATAGGAATCTCCTGTTAAAGTCCATTTTGCACCATCAGAAAGATCCACATAAACTTCGCCGGCTTCACCATCTGTGTTGATAGCACCAGTGTAATTTGAGCCTGACTGTAGATAAAGGTTAAGCTTTGACACCTCGTCAACAATCATATCACCATTAATAGTCTGATTATTTGCATATAAATTGGCCTGACCGCCGTTGCTACCTTCATTTCCCCAGCCAGCAGCTGCTGCTCTAAGGAATACGCCATCTCCGTTGTTTGTAATGTCTACATTTTCAAGATTAATAGTAGCTACAGTGTTTGTGATGAAGAAGATATCCTCGTTAGCATTTGTAAGGCTACCATCTGTCATAGTAAAGCTTGCCTCACCTTCGTCTGCGTCTCCTGACATAGACTGGTAAATCATAACAGCCTGATAGTAGTCAGATTTATCGCTGTTCTTTGTATTGTTGTTAGCATCAAGTGTTACATTGTTAAGTGTAACTGAATTGTTACCCTCCACAACTACACCCTGGGATGCTGTAGATGTAAGGCTTGCCTCACTAACTGTAATATCTGCTGTAGAGTAAATTGCTGGCGAACCGGTACCAGAGGTTGAGTAAGTTCCGCCCTCTACATTTACAGTTCCACCGCCACGGTCAGATCTGATTGCTGCAGAAGAGTTACCGCTGGTGCTGATTACCAGATTGGAAGCGTTCATTGTACCGCCACCTGTTGTCATGAGACCACCTGAGCAGTTACCGCTTGTGGTGATTGTTGAATCAGAGATATTTACGGTGGTTCCCTCGCCGTAGCTGAACACTGCGTTGGCGTGTGTACCATTTGTCTCAACTACAATATCTGAAAGGGTGAGTGTTGCTCCGTCTGTGGCAAAAATGGCTGAGTTTTCACCATAAAAATCTGCCTCGTCCCCATCTGCTTCACCAGTTTTTGTTACCTTTATATTGCTATAGGTTTGTTCTTCGCCTGAAACCTCGATGGCATGTCCGCCATCCTCGTCGTTGGAGTAAGTTTCGTTGACATCTACTGTGGTGGTTGTTGTCTCCTCAGCGGTGTCTGTTGCTCCACAGCCTGCGAATATCATTGAGCCCACAATAGTGCAGGCCATTACCTTGGTTAATAATTTTGATTTCATTCTTTCCTCCTGAAAAATTGAATTTTGTCTTGCTTGTTTTGATGGCAATAAAGTTATCAGCTGTTTCTGAACAACAAGTGAAGAATTTTAAAATGTTGAGTGTGGAATGAGCGAAGATTAGTAGCTGTTCTTTCAAAGTTTTACAATTCTATATAGAATGTGCGACTGTCACATACACACTGTTATATATAATTGATTCTAGGGTTATACTTATTAGTAGTTGCTTGATTTTGGAGTGAGCTTAGAAGAACAAGAAGAGGAATTTGATTTGTATTGTCAGCTGCCGCTAGGACGGCGGCAGCAGTGGTCAACTGAAACACGATGTTGAATTGGCCACGGTGATAATACAAACAAATTCCTCTTCTTTAGTTCTTCTTAGCAAACGTAACATGAAAGCAACTACAATAAGTATAACCCTAGAATATTTTGTAAATCCCAGTGTATGTGACAGGCGCAACATTCTAAGCGAATTGTAAAAGCCTTGAAAGTACACCTACAAAAATTCAGCTCTTGGCATAAGAAAATCTAAAAAATCTTCGATAATTGCATTCCACCACCCAGTGTAGCCGGGCCTAGGGGGGCTGTAGCCTATCTCTGCATTTGATGCGAATAGTAACAAATATTCGCTCATTCCACACTCAACATTTTAAAAATCTTCACTTGTTGTTCAGAAACAGCTGATAACTTTATTGCCATCAAAACAAGCAAGATAAAATTCAATTTTTCAGGAGGAAAGAATGAAATCAAAATTATTAACCAAGGTAATGGCCTGCACTATTGTGGGCTCAATGATATTCGCAGGCTGTGGA
>JAEEGL016881723.1_pt1 | contig 11190 bp, 6 predicted proteins | sample 9134231 | NCBI WGS metagenome assembly JAEEGL01 (sample SAMN16246548, study PRJNA631951) | gut metagenome | biome: gut microbiome; feature: rumen; material: fiber-attached | host: Bos | place: Iran: Karaj | collected 2018-10
ATAATTCATTTGTTCATATAAATTTACCAGGGCCTTTTTTACCAAAAATTGATAAAAAATACGAATATACTTTAGTTTTAGATTTAGATGAAACAATAATTCATTGTTTAGATCAACAAGAAATTACTCCTTTAATTAGACCAGGAACTGAAGAATTTTTAAGAGAATTAAGTCCATATTATGAAATAGTTATTTTTACTGCATCAGTTAGAGAATATGCTGATGAAATATTAGATATGATAGATAAAGAAAAAAAATGGATTCAACATAGATTATATAGAGAACACACAACAGTTTTAAAAAGAACATATTTAAAAGATTTAAATAAATTAGGAAGAGATCTTAATAAAGTAATTATTATTGATAATGCTTGTGATAACTTTCAATTACAAACTGATAATGGAATATTTATTAATACTTGGATAGATGATAAAAAAGATAAAGTTTTATTTAATTTAATTCCTATATTAAAAGAAATTGTTGTTAAAAAAATAAAAGATGTTAGAAAAGCTTTAAGAAAAATAAGAGATACAATGATTAGATTTTATGTAAATGGAGATAATCAACCTTTTAATACAGTATTAAAATATATAACTGGAGAAAAAAAATTAACTGAATAATTTATATATATATATTTTTATTTATTGTTTTTATTTAATTATTATAATAAATATAAATTAAATTTTTCTTATTAAAAAAAATAATAAATCATAAATAAATCTAAATTATTATTATAAAAATTTTAAGCTTTTATTTTTAATTAATAATTAATTATTATACATAAATTTATTAATTATTTTATAATTGAAATAAAAAAATCAAATGAAACAAATATTGATTTTAAAAAATAATAAATCAAATCATTCAGAAGAAATAAATAAATCAACACAATTTACAATTTCTGAAAGAAATAAAACACATAAATTAATAAAAGATTTAAGACTTTTTAATTCTTATTCATCTCAAAAATCACGTCGTCATCAACAACAAAGAATTAATTTAGATAAATTTCATACTGATACATTATTAAATAATGATAAAAAAACTCCTTTTCATTGTGTAATTATTCCCAAATATATAACTAATTTTAATATAAGTTGTAATAATAATAATAAAAATATTTTAAATGATAAATTTGATAAAAAATTTCATTTAAATTTAACTGGAAGTAATTTTTTATCAACAAATACTTCTTCTAATAAATTTAATACTTTTTATAATAATACTTTTTATAGTAGTGATCGTAAAAATTATTCAACAATTAATTCAAATAATAATACTTTTTTAAATTCTAAAAATAAAAATTATAAAATCAACAAAAATAAATATAAAATATGCTATTGTGAACCTTTTCATACTGAAAATTTATCTAAATTTAATTCGAATATTAAAAAATTTAGACAAATTAAATTTATTCATTATTTAATTGAAAATGAAATACATTACATAAAAGAGAAAAGATTAATTGAAATTGATCAAGCAAATCTTGATATTTTTAATTATAATAATTTAATAAAATATATAGTTCCATTTAATACTGTAGTTGATAATTATTTTGAATATTTAGATAAAAAAGTAATATTAGAAACAGGTGTTAATAATAAATTAAAAGAGAAAAAAATATTTTTAATGAATCAAATTTTTTTACTTAAAAATACTTTTGCAAAAATAAAAAGAATTTTTGAATCTTATTTATCTGATAAATTTTTTATATTATGTGTTAAAAATCATTCAAATCAAATTGAAAAATTTAAAGAAGAAGATAAAGAAGATTTAATGTATGATAAAAAATTATTAATAAATTTATTTGATATGAATAAAATTCAAAAAAAATTAGATAATTCTTTATTTAATTCACCTTCTAATTCAAAAACACATAGTAGAGTCAATAGTGATTTAACTTCATCAAAAACATTAATTAATGAAGAATTAGTAATGAGACCTCAAAAAATATTATTTAATTCTCCAGATGATTTTTTAAAAAATTTAAACAAAATTTCATTAAATATAAATCAAAGTATTTTTGAATATAATATAAAAGATAAAGAAGTAACAGATATACGAAAAAAATTAAATGAAAAATTAGATGAAAAACAAAATTATGAAGAAACACTTAAATTATATAATGATGAAATTAATAATTTAGAACTAAAATTTAAAGAAATGAAAATAAAATATGATAGTTTATTTACCTATAAAAAAAATTTAATAATATTAATTCAAACAAGCAAAGAATCAAATTTATTTTTATGCGAGAAAAAAATTTTTGAAATTTATAAAAGAATCACAACTAATTCACATATTTTAAAGAAAATTAAAAAAAAATTTAATGAAAAAATAAATACAATAATGTATTTAAGAGAAATTGAAAAATGTATAAATTTATTATTAAAATGGGAAAAAAATCAAATAAAACATAATTTTGTAACATATTCAAAAATTAAAAAAGAAATTGAAAAAGAAAAAAGATTAGAAATTTATCAAATTTTAAAAGCAAAAGAAAAAGAAAAATTTGAACAAAAATTAAAAAAAATTATAGAAAAAAATAATAAATTAATTATAAAACCTTTTAAAAAAGTAGGAATTAAATATAAAATTGATTAAGTATTTAATTTTTTGGTAATTTGTTTATTTATTATAATTAAAATTATTTTATTTATTTTTAATATTTATGTTTTTATTAATTTAAATAAAATAAAAATAAATCATATTATTATTTTTATTAATTAATACTTAAATTAAATGGGAATTTGTGGTTTTCGAGCTCGAGAAGAGGCTGTTGTTCCACAGAATTTTACTATTAGTTTAGAAGATAAAAGCATAATTAATGAAAAAAAAGATGAAAAAGTTCAAAATACATCTATTGATAATAATGGAGACAAAAAAAATATGAAAAATGTTCAAAATTTTAGTAATTCAAATGAAGAAACACTAAAAAATCCAGAAAAAAAACAAGATCTAATTTTTACCTTCAAAAATGCTTCCAATGAAGATTCGAAAATTTATATAAATAAAACACCAAAAAGTGTAAAATTCAATGTTTCAAATAATATAGATGGATCTAATAATAACCTCATAAAAGTTAATGATAATAAAAATAATTCTAATGTTAAAAGTACAAGTAATATAATTGATCTTAATAAAAATAATAATAATCAAGAAAAATCAATTGAAAAAGAAATAAAACCAGAAAATATATTACAATTTGAAAGTGAAGAAAATATAAGAGAAAATCAAAATAAAAATAAGAAAGAAAATAAAAAAGAAAAAAAAGATGAAGAAAAAACTGAAAATGATGTTGATAAAACAAAAGAAAATTATAAACGAAAAAAAAAGACACATAAAACAATTTCAATAAATTTTAATAATCATTCAAAAATTCCTGAAGATTTAAAAAATAATAATGAACAATCTATTTCAAATAATGATAAAAATTTTAAACGTAGACACAAAAAAAGTACAACTTTAGTAGAAAAATCTCGATTAGGTCATAATTTATTTAAAGAAGAATTAAAATTATGTGTGTCTAATCAAACTTTAATTGAAGAACAAACAGGTGATCCATCTTTAAGATACAAAGTTTTGAATAAATTAGGAGATGGTTCTTATGGAACAGTATATTCAGCTATAAATATATTAACAGGCTCAAAAATAGCAATGAAAAAAATAGAAAAAATAAAAGAAAACGAAATCGATGATTTACAAATAAAAAATGAAATAGATATTCTTAAAAAATTAGACCATCCAAACATAGTAAAAATATATGAATTTTATGATACAAAAAAAAATTATTTTATTATTACAGAATATTGTAAACATGGTGAATTATATAGTTATATCAAATATTCATATACCGAAACACAATTAGCAGTTTTATTTTATCAAGTTTTTTCAGGATTATGTTATTTACATGATAATCATATACTTCATAGAGATTTAAAATTAGAAAATATTATGATATCTGAAATTGAGAAAGATTTAAGTAGTAATTATGATTTTTTTTGGATAAAAATTATCGATTTCGGAACTGCGAAAATATTTAAAAAATCAAAAAATGAAAGGACAGTAGTTGGTTCTTCTTATTATATAGCTCCTGAGGTATTAAAACAAAAATATAATGAAAAATGTGATACATGGTCTGTAGGGGTTATATTATATATGCTAATTGTAGGTAGAGCACCTTTTGATGGAAAAACTGATGAAGAAATTATTGAAAATATAAAAAAAGGAAAATATAATAAAAAACATCCAAAATTAGTGAACAGTAGTGAAGAAGTTCAAAATTTAGTTTTTAGTTTATTAGAAACAAATATTAAAAAAAGATTAAGTTCCAAAGAAGCTTTAAATCATCCTTGGTTTAAAAAATATAATGGACGTAGTTTATTTAGTAATTTTAACAGTAAAGATATAAATATATATATTGATCATTTATTAACATATAAATATCAAAGTAAATTTCAACAATTAGTTTTAGCTTTCATAGTTCATAATGTTCCTCATAGTCATGAAACAAAAATAATTTTAAAAATGTTTAGATATTTTAACACAAGTGGAGATTGCAAATTAACTAAAAAAGAGTTGACTACTGGTTTATATCAATTTAGAACACATGAAGTAGTAGATGAAGTGATAGATGATATATTTTTACTTTTAGATGGAGATAATAATGGATATATAGAATATGAAGAATTTTTAAGAGCTTGTATGGATAAAAAAAGAATTCTAACAAATGATGCCCTTTTATATGCTTTCAGATTTTTAGATAAAGATGAAGCAGGTAAATTAGATGTTAAAAAAATGATGTATGCCTTTGTTACAAAGCATAATAAAGTATTAGAAGAAATAATAATTAACACAATTAAAGAAGTTGATCATGACAAAGATGGAATCATTGATTTTCAAGGTTTTAAAGAACTAATGTTAAATATTCAATAATATTTTCTAAATTATATTTTTTCACATAATTAAATTATTTTTGTGTGATTAATAAAAATATATTTATAAATATGTAAATAAATAATTTATTTTAAAATATTATTATAAAATAATTAAAATTTATTCTAGAATTTTTTTAAATAAATCTTTTTAATAATAAAATAAAAATAAATAAAAAATAAACTATATATTTAATTATTAAAATAAATAATATTTATAAAATGGTAGATAAAAAGCAATCAATTAAAGATTGGAAACCAATTCTTGAAAAATATGAGCCTTTAAAAGTTTTAGGTTCTGGCTCATATGGTCATGTTATAGAAGCTTATGAAAAAGGAACCAAAAGAAAAGTCGCTATTAAAAGAATAAATAGCTTATTTGAAGATTTAATTGATACTAAAAGAATATTAAGAGAGATCACTTTATTAAGATTTATGAAAAATCAATTCATCGTAGAATTATTAGATATTATGTATGATAAAGATGACCCTAATTTTGATACTATTTTTTTAATATTTGAATGTTTACCTAGTGATTTAAAAAAAATTATCAAATCAAATCTACATTTAAATATGATAGATGTAAAATTATTAGTATATCATATTTTATGTGGATTAAAATATATTCATTCATGTGCTGTTTTACATAGAGATTTAAAACCAGGAAATATTTTATTAGATGACAATTATCAAATAAAAATATGTGATTTTGGTTTAGCAAGATGTGTCAACAGACCAGATGATGATGAAGAATTAAATTTACCTAATAATCAAAGAGAAATTGATAAAGAAAAATTATTAAGTCATGGGGCGACTTTAAATAAATATTTACCTAATAAATCCGAAAAAAAAGAAAACCCAGAAGAAAACAAAGAAAAAACAGAAAATGATTCAACTTCAACCTCAACTTCAACTTCAACTTCTGGTAAACCAAAAAGACCACCTATGCTTAAAGATTTAAAAAATAAACAAAAACAACAAATATTATCTGTTCATGTTGTTACTAGATGGTATAGAGCTCCTGAATTAATATTAATTGAAACTGATTATAGTGGAGCAATTGATATATGGAGTGTTGGATGTATCTTTGGTGAATTAATGATGATGATAAAAGAAAATGCTCCTACTTTTATAGATAGAAAACCTTTATTCCCAGGAAATTGTTGTTTTCCTTTAAGTCCTCCCGGAAGTAATAAAGATAAAGTTAAGGTTAATGAATTTGGATTTCCTAATGAGAAAACAGATCAATTAAATGTTATTTTTGATGTAATTGGAACACCTACTGAAGATGATATGCAATTTATAACTGATCCTAATGGAGTTCTTTATTTAAAGAGTTTAAAACAAAGACCTAAAAAGAATTTAAAAACTAAATTTCCTGGTAGTTCTGATGATGCTTTAGATTTATTAGATAAAATGCTTAAATTTGATCCTAATAAAAGAATAACTGTTAATCAAGCATTAAATCATCCTTTTTTTACAGATGTAAGAGACCCAAAAAAAGAAGTTGAAGCAGATTTTAATTTAGAATTTGAATTTGAAAAAGATGAAAATTTAACAATGGAAAAATTAAGAAATTTATTTATTCAAGTTATAAATAGTTATAAACATAAAAAATAAATTTAAAAAATTATTATATTTGTTTAATTAATATAGTGATCTTTGTTTTAATATAATATTATATATTTAATATAAAAGTTATTTTAAAGTATTATTTTTATTTATAGAATAGAATTAGAATTTAATTTAAATTTTAATTAATTTTATTTTAATATAAATGTATTAAAAAAAATATAATATAATTAATAAAACAAAAGAATTTTAAAATTTTAAAATATGAATTTAAAAAAAAAGTTTTATATATTTCAAATTGAAAAAAATTTAAATACTATTCCTAATGAAAAAAACATAACTCCACAAAAAAAAATAAAAAACAATTCAAATACATTAAAAACTAATTCAAATTCAAAATGGACTAAAGAAGATGATAATAAATTATCATTTTTAATTCAAAAATATTCATCTTCAAATTGGAAAGAAATTTCATTAGAAATAAAAAAATTTTCACCTATTCAATGTTTACATAGATGGACAAGAGTAATAAAGCCTGATCTTAAAAAAGGACATTGGACACAAAAAGAAGATGATATATTAATAAATTGGGTGAAAAATAAAGGACCAATTAAATGGACCGAATGTTCTAAATTAATTCCTGGAAGAACAGGTAAACAATGTAGAGAACATTATTTTAATTTATTAAATAAAGATAACAAAAAAAATTGGTCTATTGAAGATGATTTTAAAATTTTTTATCTAATTAAAAAATATGGAACAAAATGGGTTAAAATTTCCAAATTTTTTTTAAATAGAAATGAAAATCAAATTAAAAATAGATTTTATTCTGTGAGTAAAAAATTAATTAAAAAAGAAAATATTGATAAAAATAATAAAACCAATATAAATATTAATAAAATTATAGTTCTTTTTGATGAAATATTTAAAGAAATGATTAATAAAATTACTGATAAAGATCTAATTATTTCTGAAATTGAAAATGAAATAAAAGAGAAAAATTTATCAAATGAAAAAATAAATAATAATAATAATAATGAAAATAAAGAAAATGAAAATGAAAATAATAATAATAATAATGAAAATAAAGAAAATAAAGAAAATGAAAATAAAAATAATAATTTAATTGAAACAAAAAATAAATTAAAACTTATAAAAAAATTTTATCGAATTTTTAAAAAACATAAGAAACCACAATTTAATTATACATTTAAAGTAAAAGGAAAAAATTTAAAAAATATTCCAATCAAAATAAACAAAATTAAAAAAGAAATAATAAATAGTAAAACATTTAAAACGATATATTTTTATAAATTAAAAACGGATATCTTTAATTTAAATAAAATTAATTCAAAATTTTACAAAAATAATTTATTTAATAAAACAAAAATTTATAAATTATTAATTAAAAGCCGTTTTACTAATAAAAATATAAATGAAAAAAAATTTACAAAAAAAGGTAAATTTAGAATTAGAAGACAACCATATAAAGTACCTATTAGAAATAGAAATGATATTTTTTTTGTTGCTTTTTTAAAGAAAAAAAAAAGAACTCAAAATAAAAAAATTGAAAATAAAAACGTTATAAATTCTGTTGATAATAATTCTTTTTTAAATACTATTGATTTAAGTGAAAGTTCATTAAATTTTTTTGAAAGTCCTAAAAAATTCCAAGAAGAGAAAGATATAAATAATTATTTATATATATAATATAGATACTTAAAAAAATACCTATGAATTTATAAATATTTGATTGTAAATGCATCATAGATGAATTATAGAAAAATTAATAAAAAGAATTATTATAATATTTTTATTTAATTTATATAATTATAATATATTAAAATCTTTTTTTATAATTAATTTTTATATATGTATAATATAATTTTTATATTTCCTTTAGATGATGTACATATTATAATATTACTAAAATACAAATCAATATGTTCGTTTATTTTATTTTTATATAATTTAACATTATTTTCATTTAGAAATAAAGCATTTGTTATAAATTCTTTCTTTTTTTTAAATATTTTTATTTTTTCACTTTTTAAATTATTATTTATATTAAATAAATAAATGTAACCATCTTCACTTCCTATTAATATTTTTTCAATATTTTCATTATAATCAGCTTTTAAATTTCCATTATTAAAAAATCCTTTAAATTTTTTAATTACTTCTCCATCATATAAATTTATTAATTTTATTTTACTATCATTACTTGTTAATAAAATTTCTTTTTTATTTATAAAATAAATTCCTGTAATTTTTTTATATGTTATTTTAAAAGAATAATTATATCTAAATACGTTATTTTTAAATGAATAAATTAATATTTTTCCATTTGAAGTTCCTAATATTAAATTATTAGGAATAGGAAAAAAATTAATAACAGTAATAAAATCCATTATTTTAACATAAGTAATTAAAGAATTAAGAGAATAAACATATAAAAAATTATTAAAACAATAAGTAATAAAATAATTATTATCATTTTCATTTAAATTAAATTCATTATAAAAATTTATTGGAAAAAATTCAATACAAGATAAATTATTTTTAAAATCAAATGTTTTTATACATTTTTCGCTATTTATATTATAAATATTTAATAAATTATCAAAAGAAATACTTATAAATATATTATAATTTTTATATGACCAATTTATATCTATAATATCTTTATTACTATCAGAATAAATTCTATAAATATTTTCATCTATTAAATTCTTAAAATTTTCACTATTTATTTCATATATTTTTATAACACCTGTTTTACCTCCTAATGAAAGATATTTAAAATCCTTTGAAAATTTACATACAGTTATTATATCAAAATCTGCTTGAAAATTTTGAATTTCATAAAAATTTTGATTGATATTATTTGCTAATTCATTTTTAAATTTATTAATTTCTTCGTTAGAATAATTTTTATTACTTATATTTGTCGTTGAAGTTAAATTTGATTGAATTATATTATTATTTGTATTATTTTGTAAATCTGTTGAAAGAAAACTTGATGCATCTTCATATATTGAACTTTGACGACTAAAATGTCAACTTATAATTGTTATATATAATTTAAATATTATTTTACCTTTGATTATTTGTATTATTTATCATTTTTAATATAAAATAATTTAAAATTAAATATTATTTATAATAATTTTTAATAATTTTATTAATAATTTTATAATTTTAAGTTAATTTTTGTTAAATATTATAAAAATATTAATTTTTATTTTAATTATTATAAAAAATATTATATTTTTATGTAAAAATTGATTCTTCTATCTTTAATATAAATTAAAAAATATTGATATCTATGAAATATTATAGAAATATATTGAAAAAATTTTTATGAAATTTTTTTAGTTTAAAAAATAATATATAAAAATTTAAAATATTATTTTTTTGTTTATAAATAAATAATTCTATTATTTTTAATTATCATTATAATAAATATATTCATATTTTAAATATAACTATAAAATTATTTATTTCAAAAAATAAAAACATTTTTTCAATTAAATTCAATTAAAATTTTATTAAATTGTTAATTTTTAAATTTAATAAATAATAATATTATATTTGAATTTTATTAGAACAATTAACAATATTTTACTGTTATTATATAATAAAATGGAAATTAATACTAAAAATAATAATAATAATTTACCTATAGATTTTAAACCAATAGAAATTGAAAATCCATTAGATAATGGAATAAAAATAATAAAAGATTTAGAATGGGAAAATACAATAAATCCAATAATAGATTCAATTGAAAATTATGATGAAAATTTAATTAAATATGGAGATTATCCTTATTTTAAAAAAGAAAAAATAATAAATTTTATTCCAATATTAACACCATCATCAAAAATATTGAATGAAATTCATATAAAAGAAATTCATAAAAATTTACCTTATTATAATCAATATGAAAATTGGAATAAAATTTATTCTTTAAATGAAAATGGACATAATTTTAAAACATTTTATAATTTAATTAAAGACCATAAAAATCTTATTTTAATTATTAAAGATGAACAAAAAAATATTTTCGGAAGTTTTTCTGATGAAATATTTAAAATAAATAAATTTTTTGGAACATCAGAAACTTTTTTATTTACATTTTATTTTCAAAAAAATAAAATTTCTGTTTTTAATTCAACAAAAAAAAATGAAAATTATATTTTTTATAATAATGAAATTCTTGCTTTTGGTTGTAGTGATAATTGTTTTTCATTAACAATTGAAAAAGATTTTTCTCAAGGTTATTCAAAATATACAAAAACATTTAATAATAAAAGTTTATGTGGACCAAAAGAAAAATTTACTATTTTTGATTTAGAAGTTTATTCATTTGGTGATTAATATTTGATGTAAATTATTTATAATTTTTAATTTATTATTATAAATAAATAAAATTTTATTATAGAATAATAATGTCTATTTTGCTATTGAAAGCAATAATATTTATATTTAAATAAATATTATCTTGAATAATAGCATAAATTATATTTTTATTTTAAATAATATTTAAAATATAATAATTATTTAAATATTTTTGGTTAAATAAATTAATAATTATTTAATTATTTTTTTATTTTATTCATTATTAATATTCATTGGGGATTGGGGATTGGGGATTGGGGATTGGGGATTGGGGATTGGG
>JAEEGL017101510.1_pt1 | contig 11190 bp, 8 predicted proteins | sample 9134231 | NCBI WGS metagenome assembly JAEEGL01 (sample SAMN16246548, study PRJNA631951) | gut metagenome | biome: gut microbiome; feature: rumen; material: fiber-attached | host: Bos | place: Iran: Karaj | collected 2018-10
AGAAAAAAACACCCGGAAAGGACGAAACGGAGGGAATCATCATGGGAAACAAGGAGTGGGCGAAACGGTTACGGAAGGCGCTGGCAGCGGGACTTGCCGGTATGTCTCTGGTGTTCCTGCCGGCCGCGCCGGTTGCGCAGGCAAATATCTGGACCGACGTCATCGGCGGTGTCATCGGAACTTCGGCTGTGTACAACTACACGTTGAAAAGCCTTTTGGCCATGGGGAATGATCCCAACCAGCAGAAGAAGCTCCTCGACACCGACATGAAGGAGCGCGGCGAGGACACGGAGGCGCAGGACAATGAACTGGTGGACAGCGTCATGCGTCAGCTCATCGGGCAGGGCGATTATGCTATGGAGTCGAATTCGCTGCCCTTCCGGTGGCGCGTCAACAATGACGATTCCTTCAACGCCTCCTGCTCGGCCATGGATTACGTCAGCGTGAACAAGGGCATTCTTAAGGCCCTCAACTACAACCGGGACGAGCTGGCCGGCGTCCTTGCCCATGAACTCATCCACGGCCTCCATCAGCATGTGGCTTATGATGGAGCAAAATCGCTGGCGACGCAGTTTGGGGCGGCGCTCCTTCTCAGGGAGAACAGCGGGATCCTGGAGGGTCTTCTGGCGGGCATTCTCCTGAATTACCATCAGGCGAAGAACATCTCCGTCCCCTCGGAGAACGACGCCGACCGCGCCGGCTTCTACCTCATGGCCAGTGCCGGCTTCAATCCCGGCGGTTTCCCGGCGATGGTCTGCAAGATGCCGGACAGCCCCGGCGAGAACATCCTTTATCCCGACGACCATCCCGAGACCTCGAAGCGGCTGTCGCGCGCCCTCGATTGGTTGAAGACCTACGGGATAGATCATGTGTCGGTGGAGGGAACAACGATTGCCATCGACGGCAAGCCGCTGCTCATGGTTGAGCAACCATCGGAGCCGTACAGCGCCAAGGAGATGGCGTATTTCATCGCCGGCGGGCTGGCCAAGGCATTCCACGATAACCGGCTGGCGACGACCTGGCATTTCCAGGCTGCGCCCGGAGGCGTGGTGGACTTCCTGACCGACGACGAAGCCTACCGGCCGCTGAAGGAAGCCATCCGGGCGAAGGGGCTGGCCCCGGTGCTGGAGCAGATGGTGACGGCGGCCTACCGCGACGACGTCCGGACCGGCAACCGCGAGAAGCTGCTGGAAGAAGAACAGAAGTACCAGGAAAAGATCGCGAAGAAGCGGGCCAAAGCGCAGCGCAAGAACGAGGAAAACATTTCCTCCTATCAGCGCAAGGCGGAGCAATACAACGCCATGGGGCTGCCGGAGCAGGCACTCCACGAGGCGGACCGGCTGCTGCTCTGCGATCCCGACAGCACGTTCGGCCACACGCAGAAGAGCCTGGCCTACCATCAGCAGAACAACTTTGAAGCGGCGCTGACGGAGTGCGACATCGTCGCGCAGGCGTCCCCCGATGATGCCAGAAACCTCATGATCCGGGCCTTTGCCCATCAGGCGCTGGGGCATGACGAGGCGGCGCTGGCGGACTGCGCCCGGGTGGAGCAGCTGGCCCCGGGGCGTTTCGCCGATATTCATCTGGTCACCGGCCTCGTCTATGATGGCCGCGGGGACGAGGAAAGCGCGTTTCAGGCTTTCGCCCGGGCCGTCAGCATGTCCCCCCAGTTGGGGATACCGGAGAAGTACGCCGTGCGGCTGAACGGAGCCCCGGCCAGCGAAGCCGCGGACAGTGAAGCCGGGGAGTGATACCGGCTCTTTCCGCGGGAAATCACAGCCCAGCAGGCGGGCCCCTGAGGGATGAACAAAACACCCCGAAGCCTTTCTCAGGCTTCGGGGTGTTGTCTTTTTCAGACGCGGTTTCCGGCCGCAGGCGTCATTTTCTTTCCAGGACGCTTTGATAGACGTCACGGCGGGAGAGGCCGAAGCGGCGGGCAACCTCGCGGATGGCGTCCTTTTTCGGGAGACCCTGGGCCGTGAGCGCCGCGACTTCCTCCGCCGGGGACCGGGGGCTTTCTTCAGTGGCGGTGGGGACGTCGCCGGCGCCGGCGACGACGAGCGCGAATTCGCCCCGGGGCTCGTTGGCCGTGAAATGCGCCAGCAGCTCCGACAGCCGTCCCCGCCGGAACTCCTCGAATTTCTTCGTGAGCTCCCGGCCAATGGCCGCGTCCCGGTCGCCCAGGGATTCCAGGATGGCCGTCAGCGTTGTCGTCAGATGGTGGGGCGCTTCATAGAACAGCAGCGTTTCCCGGTAATCCCGGATTTCCGCCAGCCGTTCCCGCCGCTTCTGCCGGGTGCGGGGCAGGAAGCCCACGAAGGTGAAGCGCGTGGTGTCGAGCCCTGAGGCGATGAGGGCCGAGAGGGCGGCGTTGGCGCCGGGGAGCGGAATCACCGGAAGGCCCGCTTCGATGACGAGCCGCGCCAGATGGCTGCCGGGATCGGCGATGCCCGGCAGGCCGGCGTCGCTGACGCAGGCGATATGCGCCCCGGCCATCATCCGTTCCACCAGTTGAGGGCCTTTTTCCTGCTTGTTGTGTTCGTGGTAGCTGGTGAGCGGGGTGTGGATGTCGAAATGCGCCAGGAGGCCCCGGGTGTGCCGGGTGTCCTCGGCGGCGATGAGGTCGGCTTCCCGCAGCACCCGCACCGCCCGGAAGGTCATGTCTTCCAGATTGCCGATGGGGGTGGCGCATAAATAAAGGGCGCCTGGCGCCGGCGCCCCCGTTCGTCCCGGTTCGTTGTCCTGCGGTCGTTCCATGATTATCCTTTCTTCTCCGGTGCGGATGCAGCCGATTCCGGCCCGTAGATGGCGAGAAGCTCCGGGGTATAGGCCCCATCCGGACGATAGATGTTCAGGGTGGGCACCCATTTCAGATGGCCGGCCGCGCTGCCGGCGACGGCCTCGACCAGTACCAGATTGGGCGGCCGGTCCGCCCGGGGCTGGACGAGGCAGGCCCGTCGGGGCGCAAGGCCGTTGGCGCCGAAGGCCCGGAAGATCTCGTCCAGGCGCTCCGGGATATGGACCATGGCCAGCCGGCCCCGGGGACGCAACGCGTATCGCGCCGCCCGGACCACGTCGGCCAGCGTTGCCGTGACCTCATGGCGGGCCTGTGAGCGGGCCGCCTGCGGGCTGATCTTTCCCTGGCCAAGGGGGTAGTATGGCGGGTTGGCGACGACGATATCGAAGCGCCCGCCCGGGAAAAGCCGCTCCATGGCGCGGTAATCTCCCTGCCGTACGATGACGCGGTCCGCGAGGCCGTTCAGGGCGACGCTGCGGGCCGCCATGTCCGCCAAAGTCCCATCAAGCTCAACGGCTTCGACGCGGGCGACTTCTTCCGCCATCAGCAGCGGAATGGCGCCGGTGCCGGTCCCCAGGTCCAGGACTTGGTCCCGGGGGCGCCAACGGGGAAAATGGGCCAGCAGCACGGCGTCCATGGCGAAGCAATAGGCGTCGGGGCGCTGGATCAGGCGCCGTCCCCGATGACAGAGGTCGTCGAGGCGCTCGCCCGCTTTCAGGAACCGCTCCGGCGCCGTTTTGTCCGTCATGTTTTATCGGACGGCGGGTTGTCCGGTTTGTTGCCTCCGGGATTGCGCGGCCGTTCGCCGCCGTGACGGTCCGGACGGGGACCGCGGTCGGAACGGTTCTTGCCGTCCCGCGGCCGGCGGTCGCGCCGCTCTTTCTTGTGCTCCCGGTCGCGGTTCTCGAAGTCGCCGCTCTTGCGGCGGGGGCGGTCCTCCCGCGGCTTGCCCTCCCGGGGCGGCCGGCCCTCGAAGTGCTTGTCGCGGTTGCGGCGGCCGTGTCCGCCGCGGCTCCGGCGCGGCCGCTCCCCGTCGCCCAGATCCGATTCGCTTTCCAGGGCGGCGATGGCGGCCAGCGCCGCCACCTGCGCCAGGTCTTCCTCCGGGTCCTTGACGATGATGTCCTCCCAGGAGGACACGATGGTCTTGTTGTCATCCAGCAGGATCGTGGCGGAGCGCCGCTGCTGGTTGACGGAGATGACGCGGCCTTCGCCCTCGGCGCTCACGACGCGGTTGCCCGGCTCCGGCGCCAGCACTTTCTTGGGGACGCATTCCTGGCAGTTGGAATATCCGTCGCTCTCGTATTTCAGGCAGCACATGAGGCGGCCGCAGATACCGGAAATCTTCGTGGGGTTCAGCGACAGGTTCTGCTCCTTCGCCATGCGGATCGAAACCGGCGCGAAGTCGCCGAGGAAGGTGGCGCAGCAGAGCGGCCGCCCGCAGCAGCCGATGCCGCCCAGGAGTTTCGCCTCGTCCCGCACTCCAATCTGTCGGAGTTCAATGCGGGTGCGGAAGACCGCCGCCAGGTCCTTCACCAGCTCGCGGAAATCCACCCGCCCGTCGGCGGTGAAGTAAAAGACGATCTTGTTGATGTCGAAGGTGTATTCGACGCCGACCAGCTTCATCGGCAGGCCGCGCGCCGCGATCTTTTCCACGCAGATCGCGAAGGCTTCCTTTTCCTGCTCGCGGTTTTTCTTCACTCGTTCCTGGTCCTCGGCGGTGGCCTTGCGCTGCACCGCCTTCAGGGGCAGCGTGACTTCCTCGTCCGGGACCTGCCGGGGGCCCAGTACCACGTGGCCGAACTCCACGCCCCGGGACGTCTCGACGATGACGTCATCGCCCGTCGTGATTTCCAGAGGCCCTATGCCAAAATAATATATCTTGCCCGCTTGCTTGAAGCGGACGCCTACTACCGTTTGCATCATATCCTCCTGTCAGGTGGCCCGCCGGGCCAATTCCGGCGCATCATGGAAAGGGGAGGTCATTGTTCCTGCCCGGTGATCTGTATCAGCAGCGCCTCCATGAGCAGGCGGCTGTTCGCGTTCGAGGTGAGAAGCCGCCGCTCCGCTTCGCCGGTCAGCGAGAGCAGGGAAAAAACCCGGCTTAACGGGTATTCTTTCACCAGCGACGCCAGACGGCCGGTCAGATCCCTCTGGCAGAGTGCGCCGCCGCTGTACAGCGCCAGCAGATCCCGCAGCGCCAGCCGGAAAAACCGCAGCCATTCGGCCAGTTCCTCGGCCGGAAGCGCGCCCAGCCGTTTGCCTTCGGCCCAGACGTCTTCCATGCCAAAGCCGGGGAGCGCCGCCAGAATGCGCAGGGCGTCGTCCCTCCGTGCCAGGGCGCCGTCTTCGCGGAGAGCCAGCGCCCGGCCGGCGCTCCCTCCGGCCAGTGCCGCCAGCGCCGCCGCTTCATCGGACGCAGCGCCCCGCTCCGTCAGAACGCGGACGATGTCCGCTTCCGCCATCGGACCGAAGGGCACGACGAGACAGCGGGAAACGACGGTGTCGAGGAGCGCTGCCCGGGCGCTGGCAATCAGCAGGAATACGACCTGCCGGCCCGGCTCCTCCAGCGTCTTGAGCAGGCAGTTCGCGGCCGCTTCGTTCATGCGGTCGGCGCCGTCGATGATGGCCACCCGCCCCGTCGAAGCGGCGGCCGGGGCCCGGGACAGCTCCGCCTGAAGTTCGCGTACCGCTTCAATGCGGATGACGGGCGCCGCCTTGCCCCGTTTCTCCGGCTCCAGACGGTGAAGGTTGGGATGCGTGCCGGATGGAAGCGCCCGGCAACTGGGACAGGCGCCGCAGGGAACGGCGTCCGCCGGATGGGCGCAGAGAATCGCGGCGGCGGCGGCCTCGGCCGTCAGCCGCTTGCCGACACCCGCCGGACCGAGGAACAGCAGCGCGTGGGGCAGGCGCCCCTCCCGGAGCATCCGCCGAAGCCGCCGGATCGGTTCCGGCTGTCCGGCGATGGCGTTCCACGGCGTCATCATCAGCTGTAGAGGTCCACCAGCATGCCGCGGATGGCGTCCTGGGAGGCCACGATGGTCAGGGAATCCGCCTGTCCGAGGCGGATATGCTCCGCCATTGCCTCCAGCTCTTCGTCGATCTTGCGGACCGTGGTATAGACCTTCTGCCGCCCCATCCGGTCCCAGCCGGCGGTGGAGTTCAGGGAATACATCTGGGAGACGACCTCGCCCACGAACTCCTTGACGAGGCTTCGGTAGGATTTCAGCTCGTCATAGGTGGGCGTGTTGGTGAGGCGAGCCCCCTGCTCGTCGATTTTCCTGAGCAGCGCTTCGAGCTCCTCCCGCGTCATGCCGCTCTGCTGGTCGGCGAGCTCGGAGGAGAACGACGTGTCCGTCCCGTTGACGCGGTCGTGGCTCGCGTGAGAGACCGGCGGCGCCGTCGTGGACGATCGCTGGGACGATAAAGCGTTGACTTTCATGGATTACCACCCTCAATTCCTGTGGCGGGCGCGATTCGCACCGCCCGGTTCCTTCTGGAAGGTTTGCCTGTTTTCATTATAACGGGTGCGCGGCAAAATGGCAACCGCTTATAGAAGCTCCTGCAGCGCCGTCCAATCCGGCTTCTGGGCGGCGGCCCGGATTTTCTCATGGCGCGCCGCCTCTTCCGGCGGGATGCGGTACTCCGCCAGCGAGGACAGGACGAACTGAATGCTTTCGAAATCGAAGGAAAGGGCCATTTCCTTGATGGCGGCATAGGCTTCGTGCAATCGTTCCACCGGTATTTCGGGAAGCTCCGCCGCCGTTTCTTCCGCCGCCGCCCTGGGCTTCAGCGGGGCCAGCGCCGAGAGATAGCTCTCATAGAGCGAGAGCAGCGTCGGCGTGTCCTTCTCGATTTCCGCGATATAGCCCTTGTTGCCGGCGTCCTCCAGCCGCGCCGCCCGGTCGGAAAGCTCCGAGGCGCCGATGATGCGGGCCGAGCTCTTGAGGGCGTGGACCTTGGTGGTGTAGTCCTTCCAGTTTTTCGCGAGGAAGTAGCCTTCGATTTCATGGAGGTTGGGCTCGATGGTCTCGAAGAATACCTGAAGCGTTTCCAGATAATCGGCGGGGGAGCCGCAGTATCCGATGCCCTTGGCGGTGTCCAGCCCCCGCAGTTTCGTGAGCCATTCCGGCAGCTCGGCCGGACCTTCCTCCGCCGCGGCGGCGTTCGGAAGCTGGTCCGAATCGGGCGCCGGCGACGTCACCAGCGACGGCGGCAGGTATTTCACCATCAGCTTTTCCAGCTTGGCGCTGTCGATGGGCTTGGACAGATAATCCGTGAACCCCTTGCGGAGATATTCCTCCCGGACGCCGGCGATGGCGTTGGCGGTCAGGCATATCACAGGCGCAGCGCGGTTCGGCCCGGCTTCCTGATGCAGGCGGTCCAGCGTCTCGATGCCGTCCATGCCCGGCATGCTGTGGTCGAGGAAGATGATGTCGTAGGGTTTTTCCGCCGCCATCCGGAGGCATTCCGGCCCGCTTTCCGCCGTTTCCACCCGGACTTTGGTGCGTTTCAGCAGCCCTTTGATGACCGTAAGGTTCACGGGCGTATCGTCGACCGCCAGCACGACCGCTTCCGGCGCGATGAAGGAAGCGCGGGCGTTCTGGTGACGGGCGGTGAGCCGTCGGAAGGATTCGTCGAAGCGTCCCAGAGGAGCCGGGTCCACCACCCGTTGCCGGATGGCGAAGGAGAAGGTCGAGCCTTCGCCGTAAACGCTTTCCACGTCCAGATGGCTGCCCATCAGCGCCAGCAGGCGGATGGTGATGTTCATGCCGAGACCGGTACCCTCGATGGCGCGGTTGCGGCTCTCCTCGATGCGCTCAAAGGCCGCGAACAGCTTGGGCTGGTCTTCCTCCTTGATACCGATGCCGGTGTCCTTCACGGAGAAGGACAGGGCGATATGGCTGTCATCCAGTTCCGAGAAGCCGACGGTCAGCGTCACGCTGCCTTTTTCCGTGTATTTCACCGCGTTGGTGAGGATATTCGTCGCGACCTGCTTGATGCGGACCTCATCGCCGTACAGCCGGACCGGCAAGTCCTCGGAAGCGTCCACCTGGAAGACGAGTCCCTTCTTTTCCGCTCGGGCCTTGATCATGTTCACCAGGTCGTTCAGCAGCGAGGCCGTCTCGTATTCCGCCGGCAGGATGTCCATCTTTCCCGCCTCGATCTTGGAGAAGTCGAGGATATCGTTGACCAGCTCCAGCAGCGTCGTGCCGGCGACGTGGACGTCCTCGGCGTAGCGCAGGATCTCCGGCTCGGTGCTTTCGCGCAGGATCATCTCGTTCATGCCCAGGATGGCGTTGATCGGCGTCCGGATCTCATGGCTCATGTTCGAGAGGAACTGGGACTTCGCTTCGTTGGCGGCGTTGGCCGCCTTGGCCATCGCCTCGGCTTCCCGGGCGTAGTGGGTGATATCCCGGGCGCTGCGCTCGACGAAGGCCGCCAGCCGCTCGGAAAGCGGGATGACATGGCTCTGGGATACCGCCGCGATGGGGCCCTCCGTGGGCAGGATGGGCCGTTTCTCGCCTTCGCGCATGCCGATGGCCACGAGGACGCTGTTGAAGACGCCGCCCCGGCCCCGGTGGCAGAAGATTTCCGACTGGGCCATGTTGGGCAGCGCCTGGGAAGGCGTCGGCGAGAGCCTGTCGCCGCTCCGGGGGAAGTAGCGGTGGAACATCTCGATTTCCATCGGGAACTGCCCCTTCAGGAATACCGCCCGGTTACCGCAGGCGATGAGATCCAGGCTGTCCGGCGCGAACTCCCGCATCTTCTCGCTGAGGTCCCAGGTTTGCAGCAGGATCTTCGAAGGGTTGCCGTAGGAAAGGCGGATTTTCTCTCCTTCGTACATATCGCTGACGAAGTAAAGCCGCCCCGCTTCGTCATAGACCGGCGGCACCCGCGGGATGACCATGCCGTTCCGCATGAGAGAGAGGGGAAACTCGCAGATGTTCTGCAGGAAATACTCATCCGTGGGAACGCCGAGGTAATTCTGGTAAATCTCCGTGGCGGGCGAGCCGTCGATTTCCCAGACGATGCGCCCGTTGGTGACCCTGGTGATGGTGAACTCGCGTCCCAGCGGCGTCCAGCCGAAGGTATAGTCGGCGTAAACGTGGAGGTCTTTCCCCCGGAACAGCACCAGCACCAGCCCGTTGCCGAAGATCTTCATGCCCTGCAGGTATTGCTTGTTCTTGTTGCCGGATTCCATGAAGACGCCGCGGCAGTTGGCCAGGGCATGGTCGTTGTCGTTGTCCGTGAAGCTGGACACCAGACCGAAAAAGGGCACGGACTCGTTGCCCCGGGCAATGGCATCCAGGAAGGCGGTGAGTTCCGAGCCGGGCCCGCCGTAAATGACGTAGACGCCCTTGAGATCCTCCATGCGGGCAAGTTCCGGGGCCAGCTGTTGCCCGAGCGCCTTGAAATCGGTGCCGGCCTCGTATTCCAGGGTTTCGGCCCGGGCCTCCCGGAAGAAGATCACGTCCAGGATGATGGATTCCCGCGAGCCCAGGTTGAACTTGGAATCGTAAACGGCCAGGCCGGTGACCACAGCCCGGGGCAGGGCCTTGCGAACCCGGGTGCCGATGCGCTCGGCCCGTTCCCGGGAAATCTTCATGGTGTTGACGGCGACATAGACGCTGGAAGCCTCCTTGTACGCCGACGACGTGCGGATGGCGTTGAGCGCCGTGTCCAGCTCCACGTCCTGATAGGCCTTGAACTGCTGCTGAATCATCAAACCAGCTCCTTTTGGCTGTCCGGAGGGCGGCTGTGCCGGGCTTCCCTCCGTCCGGTGGAACCCTTGGGAAACGTTTCCTTCGCGCCCCGTTCCATGCCGACGGCGGAAGGCTGCCGGTGCGGGACGGGGCAAAAAAGCGGCAGCGCTTTCCTGGCGAAGGGAGAGGCGTGCCGCTTTTCGCTACTTTTTCTTCAGCTGGATCGCGTTGAACCGCTCGTTGATATAGGCGATGGTGGCGGCGTCGTGCTCCCGGTCAAGGGACAGGAAGGTTCGGTACGCGTAAAGCGCGTCCAAAGGACGGCCCAGCTTCTCGCAGACGATGCCCTTCTGGAGCCAGGCGGCCGCGAACTGGCCGCCGCCCGAAATGACCTCGTCGAATTTCGCCAGCGCTTCCTCGTACTTTTCCTGCCGGATGAAGACGAGGCCGCGGTAATAGCCGTTCAAGTAATCCCGGGGGTTGAGGGCCAGGGCCTGGTAAAGGTCCTCCAGCGCCAGGTCGGTCTCGCCGCGCGCCAGCTGGATCAGCGCCCGCTGGTCGTAGAGGCTGTAGCTGTCCGGCTTCGCCTTCAGGGCCGCTGTGATATCGGCGAGGGCATCGTCGTAAACAGACGGCGATACGCCGGCTATCTGCCCCAGCGCCTGGTAGACGGTAGCCCGCTGCTTGAGGAGCGCGGCGTCATTCGGCCGAAGCCGGAGCGCGGCGGTGCAGTCGTTCACCGCCTGGGTGAGCTCAACCCGGGCGAGAGCCTGTTCCATCGTGTCGAGGCTCTTCCGGCGTCGTTCCGTGCCCAGGGCGTAACAGACCTCCGCCCGTCCGGCATAGGCTTCGGCATTCCCGGAGTCCAGGGCGATGGCCTTGTCATAGGCGTTCCTGGCTTCATCCATGTATTTCATGGCGAAACAGGTCTGGCCCTGGGCCAGGTATTCCTGCGACCGGGCGGCGTCCTGCTCCGTGACCTGGGTATTCCAGGCCGCCGGGCTCTCGTCATCGGAATCTTTCTCATCGGGCGCGGTTCCTTTGGCCGGGGCGGATGGCGCCGCCGGCCGGGCCGGAGCCGTGTTGCGGGAACGCGGGTCCTTCGCCGGCGCTTCCTCCTCCGGTTCTTCGTCGTCCCAGGCTTCCTCGTAAGCGGCGTCCGCTTCCTCCGCCCAGGCGGGAACGTTCCACGTGGAAAGCAACAGGGCCGCTCCCAGAAGGCCGGCGCCCAGCCGCGATCGCATTCTCATCATTTCGCATCGCTCCTTTGTTTACGTCATTCTCTGCTATGTTCCGGGCCGGAAGGTATCTACCGCGGCCCTGTCATTTCACGATATGCCGCCCGCCATACCAGCGGGGTTTCCAGTATTCGTCGTCGAGACGGTCCACCCGGACGCCCCGGCTGGAGGAAACGTGCAGGAATTTGTCCTGGCCGAGGTAGATGCCGCAGTGGGAGGCACCGGGTTCGTAAGTCGAGAAAAAGACCAGGTCGCCGGGGACCAGCTCTTTCCGCTTTTTGACTTTCTTTCCGAGATGGTACTGCTCGTCCGCCATCCGGGGCAGGGCGTAGCCATGCTGCCGGAACACGAACTGTACGAAGCCGGAGCAGTCGAAGCCTTTCGGCGTTGTGCCGCCGAAGCGATAGGGGACGCCGGTGTACTTGCGCCCGGTGGCGATGATCTTGGG